>JACDZJ010000180.1_pt1 | contig 26708 bp, 19 predicted proteins | sample 7365721 | NCBI WGS metagenome assembly JACDZJ01 (sample SAMN15143480, study PRJNA637477) | pond metagenome | biome: freshwater wetland ecosystem [ENVO:00000243]; feature: pond [ENVO:00000033]; material: pond water [ENVO:00002228]; isolation source: pond water containing pink berries ... | reverse complement strand
CTAGTACCTGCCCTTGGCTGAAAACTGCACATTCCAAGTTCCCCCAAAAAAACAACCCAAACCACCACCTTCAAACAAGGCTGGAGGTTTCGGCTGTTTCTTTGAGCGGCGTCTACCAGCTACCAACACCATCACCTAGTACCTGCCCTTGGCTGAAAACAGCACATTCCAAGGTCCCCAAAAAAACCACCGCCAACCACCACCTTCAATCAAGGCTGGAACATTCGGCTGTTTCTTTAAACGGCGTCTGCCAATAAAAAGAAAAGATAGTTACCCTTCTCTCTCCCTGCACGGCACCTTACATCGTTCCCAATTGTAATCTGTTCTTATAATCCGTCATCAAGGAAGCCAGCAAGGTTCGCAATACCGGGCGCAACTCAGGAGCGCTCTCCACCATGCTCAGGCCGCGGGCATAGCCCTCCGCAATCTTCCGTTCAAAGGGAATCTTGAGCAGAACCGGGATCTTTTCCTGGTCACACCACTCCTCCACCCGATCATCGCCAAGATCTGCCCGATTCAGAATCACCCCGCAAGGTTTGGAAAAATTGCGCACAACCTCAGCGGCAAGTTTCAAATCATGCAACCCGAAGGGAGTGGGCTCGGTGACCAGAATCACATAGTCAACATCGGTGATGGCCGCCACAAAGGGACAGGAAGTGCCGGGCGGGGCATCAATAATAACCAGTGTCCTGCTCTCCTCATCGACCATCTCCCCGTGGACCGCCCTTTTCTTGACCGCCCGGAGGAGAGGAACACCCATGGCCTCACCCACCCGGGTGAGGCCATGGACAAAGCCGATATCCCCGGCCATACCCGTTTCCAGGACCCCGATCTCCCGCTCTCCCCGGGCGATGGCATCCTCGGGACAGACCCGGAAACAGCCCAGACAGGAATGGCACATCTCAGGGAAGGTCATGATCGTATTGGCAAACATGGTGATGGCATTATAGCGGCAGATATCACGGCACTTGCCGCAGTAGGTGCACTTATCAAGCAATATCTCCGGGACAATCACCGTGTACCGCTCATGGCTGGTCAACTCCGGCTTGAGGAAGAGATGGCCATTGGGTTCTTCCACATCACAGTCAAGATACTGAACCGGGCCGGGAGCACAAAGGGCCAGGCTGGTGGAGACAATGGTCTTTCCGGTTCCGCCTTTGCCGCTGGCAACTGCTATCTGCATCTGTGCACCTATTGCTTTCTGTTTTGACCTTTTCCCTGACCCGAACCCTTGCCGGCCCCGCCCCCCTGACCACATCCGCATCCGCATTTGTGACCCTTGCCACCGCCACCGGTCGCCTTGCCCGTTCCGCCGCCGGAGTTGCCGGTACTTGAACATGCCTGGGGAGATGAACCGGCGCGGAAGGTATCCACGGCCTCACGCACCGTGCCACTGACCCCGGCAACCACCTGGATCCCACTCTTTTCGATAACAGCCATGGCCTTGGGCCCCACCTGTCCGGTCAAAACAGCCTGCACACCCCTGTCCGCAACCATGGCCGCCGCCCCGATGCCTGCCCCCTGGGAGGCATTTACTCCCTGGGAATTATCTATGGCCTCGAGAAGGGCCCCGGTTTCGCTGTCGATGATGAGCAGACAGGCTGCCCTGCCAAATCGAGGATCAACATTGGAATCAAGATTCATGCCGCTGGCAGTCACTACAATCTTCATAATGGTCTCCATTACAGTAATAAGGAAAACTTCCTGGTCAAAACTTCAACAACACGCATCATTGCGTGACATTACACATAATATAATGAGATATTGCACTAAATCAAGGGGGAAAAACCATGATTGAGAATATTTATCGGAGTGACACGAGATCAGCAGGACTCCCCTTGCCGGGAAAGAAAGAAGGGACAGAATTTTCTACCCCACGAGACAGGCGGCCATGACGTTGAAGCATTTTCAGCCCCGCCGGAAGCCTTTATCCCGCCTTCTCCCGGGCAGCTCAGCGCAGGATGGAGCGGGGCGGGTGAAAACCGGCGGCAGCCGTGGTATTGGGCATCAATATCCCCTCGGGGCCGATCAGGGTGCCGGGATTGGTCACCGAGTTGCACCCGGTCTGGGCCTTGTCCCCAAGGATGGCACCGAACTTGCGGCGGCCGGTATCGATCATTCCCTCAGGGGTGCGCACCGCAATGTTTCCTGCCAGAAAGCGAAGGTTGGCGAACTTGGTACCCGCCCCCAGATTCACCTCCCGACCGAGGATGGAGTCGCCAAGATAGGCAAAGTGCCCGGCCTTGGCATGATCGAGAAACAGGGAATGCTTGACTTCGGTGGTATGACCGACCACACAGTGGGCGCCGATCAGGCAATAGCCGCGGAGATAGGCCCCCTGCCGGATCTCGGTATAATCGCCGATAATCGTCGGCGATTTGATCAGGGCCCCGCTCTCCACCAGCACCCCGCGCCCAAGGGCGATGCGGCTGCCCATAAGCACGGCCCCGGCCATGATCACCGTGGCCCCGGAAAGCTCCCGCCCATCGGCGCTGACCAGGAGCTGCCCTCGGGTGGTATCGCCATAGCTGATGGCCAAACCCGCTGCCGACAGAATTTCCCCTTCATGGAGCACCACTGTTTTCGGCAGCGGCTCGGCGTCGGGAAGCAGGGGGCTGTTCACCAGGGGATAGGCGTGGCCGTGCATATAGTCTTTGAGTCTGGCCAGGGCACTCCACACATACTCATGCTCGGAAAATAAGGGGGCGTGGGGAAATCCGGAAAGGTCAAAAAAAGAGCTGGGACTCAACATAAGGACACTCCATCCATAAGGGAATCATCATGGTCACTCACTCCAACTGAAGGGCGGACGACCCCGACGGACGGGCATTTCACGGCAGCCCTTTCTCGTCGGCACTCAATCATTCCACCCTCCACCTTTGCACCTGCAGAGACGAAAACAACTATGGGTGAAAGGGCGGGGTAATTCAAGAAAAATCAGGGGATACGGCCATTATTCCCGGTGCTTCAGCCACCCCTCTTTGATCTTGCGCATTTGCCATCTTGACTTCAACCCGGTAAATGTTTAGATTTTTCGGGCGGTTTGAGGCATTCCGCGAGAATCTTGTATTCTCTTTTTTATATTTCAGGCCGCGCCATAAGGATACCACAGCCATTGATTGAACGGAAGCGGCATAAGGCGCCGCAGCCGGATCGATCGACATGGCCCTGTTCTTTGGTAACGGCTCCCAGACAGAACAGCAGATCAAGCAAGGAGGTTTGCGTGGATTTTAACGATACATTATCCATAGGCATGGATGATTTTTCCGACAGTGAAAATATGAAGATCCCTGAGACCCTGCCGATGATGGCAGTTCGGGATGTGGTGATCTTCAACTACATGATTATCCCTCTTTTTGTGGGACGGCCCAATTCCGTGGAGGCCGTGGGCGAGGCGCTGAAGAAAGACAAGCTCCTGATGCTTGTCACCCAGAAGGATTCCACCCAGGACAACCCCGAAGCAGACGACCTCTATTCCGTGGGCATGGTCTGTATGGTCATGCGGACCCTGAAACTGCCCGACGGCCGGTTGAAGGTTCTGGTGCAGGCGGCCTCCAAGGCCAAGATTCAGGAATATGTGCAGAAAGAACCCTTTTATCAGGTCAAGGTGGAGGTTCTGCAGGAGGTTGAGCCGGAGAAGATCACCATCCGCATCGAGGCCCTGATGCGCACCGTGCGCGAACAGACGGAAAAGATCATGTCCCTGCGCGGCATCCTCTCCGCCGACCTCATGGCCATCATCAATAACATCGAAGAACCGGGACGTCTCGCCGACCTGGTGGGCTCCAACCTGCGCCTGAAGGTGGCCGAATCCCAGACCATCCTCGAAGAGATTGACTCCGTAGCCCGCCTAAAACTGGTCAACGACCTGCTCACCAAGGAGCTGGAAGTCACCACCGTCCAGGCCAAGATCCAGTCCGACGCCAAGGAGGAGATGGGAAAATCCCAGCGCGAATACTATCTGCGCGAGCAATTGCACGCCCTCCAGAAGGAACTGGGGGACGGCGATGAGCGGGTGCAGGAGATTGAGGACCTTTACAAGGCCCTGAAAAAGACCAAGATGCCCAAATCGGTGCGCAAGGAGGCGGCCAAGCAGATCAACCGCATGGAGATGATGCATCCGGACTCCTCCGAGGCCACCATTATCCGCACCTACATCGACTGGATTCTCGATGTCCCCTGGCGCAAGTCCACCCAGGATCACCTGGATCTGGTGGCGGCGCGGGCAGTGCTTGATGAGGATCATCACGGCCTGGAAAAGGTCAAGGAGCGCATCCTGGAATACCTGGCGGTGCGGAAACTCAATCCCACCACCAAGGGCCCCATCCTCTGTTTTGTCGGCCCTCCCGGTGTGGGCAAGACCTCGCTCGGCAAATCCATCGCCCGGGCCATGGGCCGCAAATTCCACCGCATGTCCCTGGGCGGGATGCGCGATGAGGCGGAGATCCGCGGCCATCGCCGGACCTATATCGGGGCCATGCCGGGCCGGATCATCCAGGGACTCAAGCTGGTGGATTCCAACAATCCCATCTTTATGATGGACGAAATCGACAAGATCGGCTCCGACTACCGCGGTGATCCATCTTCGGCCCTCCTCGAGGTGCTCGATCCGGAGCAGAATTTCGAGTTCACCGATCATTACATGAACATGCCCTTTGATCTGTCCAAGGTGATGTTCATCACCACCGCCAATATGACCGACACCATCCCCAGTCCGCTCCTCGACCGGATGGAGGTGATCCGCCTTTCCGGCTACACCCAGGAGGAAAAACTGGCCATCGCCCGGCGCTACCTGCTGCCCCGGCAGTTAAAGGAAAACGGGGTCAAGGCCCGGCAGATCCGTCTCCAGGATGAGACCCTGCAATATATCATCAGCCATTACACCTACGAGGCCGGGTTGCGAAACCTGGAGCGGGAGATCGGCAAGGTCTGCCGCAAGGTGGCCCGCAAGATCGCCGAAGGCGGCAAGGGGCCATACAGTATCACCGTGGGCACCATCGACCGGTACCTCGGGCCGCCCAAAAACATCCCCGAATCCGAGATGGACGCCCTGTCCCAGCCGGGACTGGTCACCGGGCTGGCCTGGACCGAGGTGGGAGGCGAGATCCTCCATATCGAGGTCAACCTTATGCCCGGCAAAGGGGCGCTGACCCTCACCGGTCAGCTTGGCGATGTGATGAAGGAGTCGGTGCAGGCAGCCCTGACCTATTGCCGCAGCCGCTCCCAGGAGCTCGGGGTGGAGGACAGCTTCTTTGAAAAAACCGACATCCATGTCCATGTCCCGGCCGGCGCCATCCCCAAGGACGGGCCCTCCGCCGGGATCACCATGGCCACCGCCATCTACTCGGCCATCACCAAAAAGAAGCTGATCAAGGGTCTGGCCATGACCGGAGAGGTGACCCTGCGGGGCCGGGTCCTGCCCATCGGCGGCCTCAAGGAAAAGGCCCTGGCAGCCCTGCGCGCCGATATCAGCAAGGTGATCATCCCTGAGCAGAACAAGAAAGATCTGGCCGACATCCCCAAGGATATTCGCGACAAGATGCAGTTTTTTCCGGTCAAGGATATGGATGAGGTGGTGAAAATTGCCTTTGGCCCATCCAAGAAAGCGGGGCCTGAAGACAAAAAACAGCAGACGGAGGGCCAGGGGCAGGAGGCTGCTGTGACTTCCGGTCCCTGAAAGGGGAATGACAGACATTCCTCTCCCGGACGGACAGCCAGCCCCCGGGCCTCCGTCTCCACCCCCCAACACCCGCAGAAGGGCTGTCCGCTGGACACTCCTTCTGCTCCTTCTTGGCCCCCTCCTTATGGGTGGCTGGCTGTCCCTGTACGCCCTGCGATCCGGCCCCGTCAAAGGGGTTGCGGGTGCGGAGGGGGAATATGCCATCGTCGTCATTCCTCCCGGCTCCGGCATCAGAGCCATACGAAGTATCCTGTCCCAGGCCGGACTCATTGATGACGATATCCGCTTTCTTGTGCTGGCAAAGGTTCTTGGCCTGGCCAGGACTCTGCCGGCCGGTGAATTCCGCCTGACCCCCGGCCAGCGGCCAGGGGATCTCCTGCGCCAGCTGGCAAGGGCAAAACCCGTGGCCCATGCGGTGACCATCCCGGAAGGACTGCGGATCACGGAAATTGCCGATATCTTCGCGGCCGGTGGCTGGTGTGATCGGCAGCAGTTCATTGCACTGAGCCATGATACCGAGTTTATTCGTTCCCTTGGCCTCGCCGAAACAGACAGCCTGGAAGGCTACCTCTATCCCGACACCTATCTCCTGACCCGGAACATCCATGATGCCAGGACCCTGATTGCCATGCAGGTGAATCGTTTTTTCACAAAATGGTCTGAGCTGCCGCAGAACTCCGAACAAAAAATGAGCCGTCACGAGCTGATCACCCTGGCCTCGGTGGTGGAGAAAGAGACGGCGGATGCGGCGGAACGGCCCCTTATCGCCGCCGTCTTCCTGAATCGGCTCAAGACCGGAATGCGCCTGCAATCCGACCCGACGGTGATCTACGGCCTGCCGGAATTCTCGGGAAATCTGAGAAAATCGGATCTCAAGACCGACCACCCCTACAACACCTACCTGATTCCCGCCCTGCCCGCCGGACCCATCTGCAATCCGGGGCAGCAATCCATGGAAGCGGTTCTCCGCCCCTCCTCCACCGACTATCTTTATTTTGTTTCCAAAAACAACGGCTCCCACAAGTTTTCCAGAAATCTTGCCGAGCACAATCAGGCCGTGCAGGAGTACCAGCTGAAAAAAAAGCCCACCCTGGAGTAACAAACCCACCCTGAAGGTCCAGCGAGGGGAGCTTTCCTGCAAGAGGGGGAATTCTGTGAGAAACGGCTGTCATCAGGAACATCGGGTTGATTCTGCGATTCAGGGGCAGGGGGGCCCTGCTCAGGGATTAGAAAAAAGCTGATTCTCAAGCCTCTTCAAGATAAAAAAATTGACTATCACCCGATACTGAACCATAATCATCAGGTTCCGTTTCACTCCATAGCTCCCCCGAGACCCAAGGCGCAGGATATCTCCTTCTTCATCACAAGGATGCAGGCAATGTTCGTCAACACTCTGCTCAAATACTGGACCTACCGTCTCTTTGCCCCCGGGGTTATCCTGCGCGAAACCTATGATGCCTTCCGCGAACTGCTGGTCTTTGACAGCCGCAGCCATGAGCTTATGGCCGAACTGGAGGGCCTCTATTATCAGGGAAAAAAGGAAGACTTCTGCCGCATCGCGGAACGATACGACGCACTCTCCACCAGTGTCAGCGGCATGGTGGAAAGCCTTGACCGCATGGCTCCCGGTTCGTTTGTCACCCTGCGGGAATATTTTCGCAAGTTTGACTTTTACAGCAGATTCCTGCTGGCGCCCCCAGCCCTCCGTTTTGGCCCGCCCTTTGTTTTGAATCTCAGCGACGCCCTCATCAACCAGGAGCTCAGCGGCGGCAAGTGTGCCCATCTGGCGGAGCTTGCCAGGGCCCTGCATCTTCCGGTACCGGCAGGTTTTGTCATTACCGTGAACAGCTTTTATTATCTCCTGGAATATAACGACCTGCGAAACCCGGTCAACGCCCTCCTCACCCAGATCGACCTTACCCTCCCTGAAACCCTGGCCCGGTGCTCAGAGGAGCTGATGGGCCTGATCAACCATGCCGAGATTCCCCCTGATATTCAGGAAGCGATTGTCAGCGCCTACACGAGTCTTGCCGCCCCTGGCCGGGACAACACACTCCGGGTTGCGGTGCGCAGCAGCGCCGTCAGTGAGGATGGAGACTGCTCCTTTGCCGGACAGTACGCAACCCTTCTGGATGTGGTACAAGATGACCTCCTCGCGGCCTACCTGGCGGTGTTGGCCAGTAAATATACCCCGGAGGCCCTGGCCTACCGGATTCACAGCGGCCTCAGCGATGACGAGACGCCCATGGCGGTGCTGATCCTGGAAATGGTGGACTCCCTGGCAAGCGGGGTCATCTATACCATCGACCCGGCAGACCAGAAGATGGAGGACACAAGCCACCTCTTTATCCACGCGGTGCGGGGTCAGGGCGAGGCCCTGGTCAGCGGCAGGATCATTCCCGAAGTCCTGATCGTTGACAGACAGGACAGCTCAAACTTTCGCCTGGATACCTCCAATCCGGCGGCATCCCATCTGGCAGGGGCGCTCAGTGCTTCCCACATAGGAGAGCTGGCCGATGCCGCCCTGAAACTTGAAACTCATTTCCAATCCCCCCAGGATATCGAATGGGCCATGACCCAGGGCGGAGAGATTTTTTATCTGCAGAGCCGCCCCCTGCATCGCCAGGAACCCTCCCCGGAGGGCAACGAGCAGGCGGTTTCCGCCAGGATCAGTGCCATTCGGGAGGTGCCGCTATGCCAGGGGGGAACCATGGCCGCCCTTGGTCAGGCCTGTGGCCCGGCCTACTGTGTTGATGCCGCCCATCCGGTGGAACAGATGCCGGCGGGCTCCATTCTGGTGGTCAACGAGACCCTGCCCTCCTATGTTCAGGTTCTCCAGCAGGTTCAGGGTGTGCTTGCCGGGCTGGGCAGTATTGCCGGTCATTTTTCCACCGTTTGCCGCGAATTCGGCATCCCCCTGCTATGCGGCCTGGGAGACCAGATCAAGGCCATCGAACATGGCCGGATCCTCACCATGGATGCGGAAGGGATGGTGGTCTATGAGGGCGACCTTCTGCCCCATCTGGCCACCATCCCCCACCATCAATCGCAAAAGCATCTTCCCTTCTACCGAAAGCTGCGCAAGCTCCTCAATTCCATTACCCCGCTCCATCTCGTCGATCCCAAGGCCAAAGGGTTCGCCCCTGAGTCATGCCGCTCCCTCCATGACATTATCCGTTTTTCCCATGAGCAGGCGGTGAGAACCATGTTTTCCCTGGGAGATCGCCTGGGAAACAGGAACAAAAACCGGAAAAAATTGCACTCCGACCTCCCCTTTGATATCTTTGTCGTCGATGTCGGCGGCGGCCTGGAGGAAAGCGTCGCCCGGGAGGACTTTGTCAGCCTGGAACAGATCAGCTCCGTTCCCTTTCAGGCCCTGTGGGCCGGTATGACCCATCCCTCGGTGCAGTGGCCGGACCGCTTGCACTTTGACTGGAAACACTTTGGCGAAATGACCATGGCCGACGGGATCTCCAGCAGCGACTCCTCGGATCTTGCCAGCTATGCCGTGCTCGGGGCCGATTATGTCAATCTGATCATGCGCTTCGGATACCATTTCACCCTGGTGGACGCCCTGTGCGGTGAAGACAACTCGAATAATTACTGTCAGTTTCGATTTGCCGGCGGCGGCGCCGATTATGCCGGACGCCTGCTGCGCCTGGAATTTATCTCCACCCTGCTTCAGGAGGACGGCTTTCAGGTGGTCACCAAGGGCGATCTCCTCGACGCCCGGATCGCGGGCCTCAATGCCCTGGAGATGCAGGATCATCTGCTCATCCTCGGCCGCCTGCTCGGTGCCACCAAACTCATGGATATGGCCCTCCATGACAAAGAGGATGTGCAGAAGTATGTCCAGGATTTCCTGGCTGCCACCAGAGGACAATAAACCATTGCCTATGGTTCCCGAATAGATGGCACTCTCTCCAATCTCCAGATTCCCCATGACTCCATTACGCAGGACTTGAGCCTTTTCGGCGGCCCGTGAACGCATCTGCCTGCGACACCATCAACCAAGACAACGTGACGCCATGCCCTACACCGTAAACTGGATCACCAGCCAACTGGCCACAGGATGCGCCCCCATGTCCTATGAGGACCTGGACGCCGTCAAAGCCCAGGGCATTGACGCCATTGTCAATCTCTGCGGGGAATTCTGCGACCTCTACCAGATCGAGCAGCAATCCGGCTTTGAGGTTTATTACCTGCCCATTCCCGATGAGTGCGCCCCGGACATGAAGCTGATGGACGAGGCCCTGCAGTGGCTGGACGAGGCCCTGTATCTGAAGAAGAAGGTGCTGATTCACTGCCGTCATGGCCTGGGCCGTACCGGCACCTTTGTCTCCGCCTATCTGCTGCGGCGGGGATTGGGCCTCAAGCTCACCGAGAAAAAACTCAAATCCGTGCGGGTGACACCGAGCAGCTACTGCCAGTGGAAATTGTTAAAAAATTATGGTAAGCAGCAGGGACAGTTAAACGCCCGCGAGCCAAGCATCGAGGATAAAGAGACGGTCAACTTGCTTCCCTTTCTCCAGGAATATGACGCGATCCTCCATGAGGCTGAGACCCAGGCAAGCAGTGCCGGGATTGACCCCCAGGCACTGGATACGGAAACCTGCTGTCACGACTATTTTGAGATAGAACTCATCGAAGCCGTCTCCCTCAGCCACAACCTGAACCGGCGGCTCAGCAGTGAACAACGGACGGCGGCCATGGAACGGGCCGGGGAGACCTCCTCGCTGTTCAAGAAGATGGCCCGCCCGGAAGATCCCTCGCCACTGGAGGCTGCCCGGAGACTGAAGGCGGAGCGCCCTTTTTCCTGTCCGCTCCTCCTCGACGGGGCCTGCCTTCTCCATGCCCATCGCCCCCTGCGCTGTCGCGCCGGGTTGCCTGCGGAGACCGAAAACAAACTGAAAGGAGCCATCCACACCAGCTCTCGCACCGTCTTTCTGGCCCTGACCGGAGAGTTTCCGCCCGACACCGGCCTCTGGTTTTCAAATTTTGACACCGTTTCCGGTCGATTTGTGCAGCAATACTTTCAAGCAATGATCAAAAACAATTCATAAGGCCGCCATGCCCAGGGAACAGAAAACAAAACGTCTGCTCATTGTCGATGACGAACAGGATCTCCTGAATCTGCTCAAAAAGGTTCTGTCAAAAAAATGTGCCTGTGAGATTTCCCTGACCACCTCCAGCCTCAACGCCCTGGAGATCGTCAAGGAGTGGAAACCAGACGTGGTCCTCACCGACATCATCATGCCGGACATGGATGGGTTGCAGCTTCTCCAATCCATCAGCGCCATTGATCCCACCATCAGCACCATCATCATGACCGGCTACGGCACCATTGAGATAGCGGTGAGGGCCCTGAAGGAAGGGGCCTATGACTTTTTTGAAAAACCCTTTGAAAACGAAGAGATCAGCCGGGTGGTCAGCCGCGCCCTGGAGAGAACAAACCTGCTGCGCGAAAATATTCTGCTCCAGCAGCGGCTCACCGACAGCAATGAACGTACCGGCTTCATCGGCCATTCGCCGCCATTACAACGGGCCATCGACCTCCTCACCCGCCTGGGACAAAGTGACGCCACCGTCCTTATTCGAGGGGAATCCGGAACCGGCAAGGAGGTGGCTGCCCGCACCGTCCATGACAGGAGTAAACGGTCGGGGAAAAAGATGATCACCATCAACTGCCCGGCCCTTCCCGAGCATATCCTGGAGAGTGAGCTTTTTGGCTATTGCAAAGGGGCTTTCACCGGCGCTGATCGAGATAAGGCCGGCCTGTTTCTGGAGGCCGAGGGCTCCACCATCTTTCTCGATGAAATTGCCGACATCCCCCTCTCCATCCAGACCAAACTCCTGCGCGTCCTCCAGGAAAAAGAGATCCAGCCCCTCGGACAAACCAAGACTTTCAAAATTGACGCCCGCGTCCTTGCCGCCACCAATCAGGATCTTGAGACAAAGATGAGCAAGGGAGAATTTCGTGAGGATCTCTATTATCGGCTCAACGTGATGACCATCACCATGCCCACCCTGGCCGAGATCAGGGATGATATCCCTCTGCTGGCCCAGCACTTTCTCAACAAATACGCCCAGGAATATGAACGACCGGGTATGGAATTCACCCCCGATGCCCTGCAATGCCTGATGCGCCGGCAATGGAAGGGCAATGTCCGGCAGTTGCAGAGCCTGATCAATCGGGCCGTACTCCTCTCGGAAAGCCAGAAAATCACCCCCTATGAGCTGACCAGTTTTGAAGATACCGGTATTGAAGAAGAATCTTCGACCCAGATCCCGGACTGTATTTACGGGCTTTCCTATCGAGAGGCCAAGGAAAAGGTCCTCGCCCCCTTCGCCTGTTCCTACCTGAACCGCTGCCTGGCCAACTCCAAGGGCAATGTTTCAGCGGCCGCCAAATTCAGCGGCATGGAACGGCAGGCCTTTCAACGGCTGATGCGCCGGTATCAAATTGATGCCAACACCTTCAGAACAGCGTGATTGGGACGCTGCCTTGCGGTGTGCGTCTTTCCCCTCCTGAACGGCTCCTCCCTCACGGAGCATGGGCCGGCACGGCGATCCGGACCCCCTGACAGTGACACATGAATGTTTCGCTGTCTCTTTTTTGTTGCGCCTCCAGTGAAGGCGCCCATGGAAGTTGGGGGAACTTCATCGTCATCCCCTCCCTTCCGGCCCCCATGGATAAAGAGTAAGCTGCCTATATTCAAAGAGATTCTTGTTTTATCCCTTTTCTTGTTTTTCTGGCGCCCATTGTGCATAGAAAAAGAGCTTACTCTGGTTTCACCCGTTATTTTTTTTTTACTCCCGCTCTCCCCACGAGAGAAACAGCCCTTCCATGGCCCCCATGAATCCATTGCCAAAACGATTCTTCCCTGCCCTGCTCCTGCCGGGGCTCTTCCTGCTGACACCAACTTCGGCCTGGGCCCTGCAGTCGCATGGCGGCTCAGAGGGAATCTTTGTCCATCAGCTGGCCCATCTTTTTTATGCCGCCGCCCTTGCCTATCTCTTCTGGGATATTGGTCGCAGTGCCTTTCCCGGCAGGGGATGGCGCTATCTCCAGGTTTTCTGTGTCTTTATGATCCTGTGGAATCTTGTGGCATTTACCGGTCACTGGCTCGGGTTTTATATTGCCAACACCGACATCGTCCGGCCATCGGGATATTTTTCATCCCAGTTGGTGGGCCCTTTTTCCAGCATCAAAATTATCTATTTCTGCGCCACCCTTGACCATCTGTTCAGCCTGCCGGCGATCTTCTTTCTCTTTTTAAGCCTGCGCACCCTGTACCACAGTGTCAAGAAGGAGGATGAGAAATGAACGCCCTCCCCCTGTCCCTCTCCATTGTCACCGATATGGCGGGATCACTGCTGATTATTGTTTTTTCCTTTCTCGCCCTGCGTTACGCCTGGCTGCTGTTACGGAAACAGCCGGAAAATTTCCTCTGGGGATTTCTCCTCTACTTTTGCATGACCCTGGCCTCCTTTGCCATCTCCCGGGCCATAGGCCATCTGGTCAAGCATATCCTTCTGTTTTCCGGCAAGCCGGAAATATGGCAGATACTTTCGCCCATTTCCGGCGGCATCAATACCCTGCTCATGACTTCTCTGGGCGCCGTTACCATCTATTACCATAAAGGCATTGAAGGCTACCTGGCCATTAACAAAAAGGCCAGAAGCCTGAAAGACGCCAACGACCAACTGGGAATTGCCGCCGCCCAACTGCAGGAGATGAACCTCCACCTTGAAGAGAAGGTTGCCGATCGAACCATGGAGCTTTCCGCCTCGGAAAAAAAATTCCGGAATTTTTTCAATAACTCAAAAGATATGGTCTTCTTCAGCAATTCCGCCAACCATCTGTTGACGATGAACAACGCCGGATTCAAGATGCTCGGCTATCACGACGATGAGAGCCCGTCCTTAAATCTTGTGGACGTCTTTAACAATGAAGATGAGCTGGAGACCTATCATAACGCCTTGAAGTCCCAGGGATTTATTGAAGATATGGAGATAGAATTCACCAAGGCCGATGGCACCAGCTTTCCCGTCCTTCTGTCCGCCACTGCTGTCTCCGATGAGAAGAACCAGCTGGTCGGCTGTGAAGGCATCGCCAAAGATCTCACCCGGGTCAAGACCATGATGGAACAACTGGTGGCCAGCGAAAAGATGGCCTCGGTGGGACAGATGGCCGCCGGAGTGGCGCACGAGATCAATACCCCGCTCGGGATCATCCTCGGCTACGCGCAACTGATGCGCGATGATTTTACCCAGGAGAGTGAAGAGGGGCAGAACCTCTCCATTATCGAACGGCAGGCCAAGGCCTGCCGGAAAATCGTGGCTGATCTGCTCAAGTTTTCCCGGCAATCGGAAAGTGCCCGCAAGGATCTCTCCATCAACGAGGTGCTCACCGATGTCATTGCCGTCACCCAGCATTCCCTCAACATGGATCATATCAATGTCCATGAGGACCTGGCCGATGACCTGCCTCCGGTGATCGGTGACACCGAACGACTGCGGCAGGTCTTTATCAATCTGGTCAACAATGCCCATCATGCCATGGAACAGCAGGGCTCCGGGGAGCTGACCATCATCACCCGGTATCTCCCCGACACCCACCAGGTCGTTGCCACGGTGCAGGACACCGGGCACGGTATCCCGGAAAAAATCCGCAAACGGATATTCGATCCGTTCTTTACCACCAAGCCCGTGGGCAAGGGTACCGGCCTTGGACTTTCGGTCTCCTACGGGATCATTCAGGATCATGGCGGCCAGATCGAGGTGGAAAGCCCGGTGGCGGGCGACAAGGGAACGGCATTTCATGTCAAGTTTCCGATCTCGCTGGTGGAGGCCGCCAGTGTCCGCGAATAACTTCTTTGTACTCTGGATGGTTCAGGCTTGAGGCTCCTGTCGGCAGACTCTCAACGAGGTGAAGGGCAGCTTCGTTCTCCTTCTGGAGAGGAAGGAAGAGAATAAAAAAAATCGGCATTCAAATGCCACGGCATGGCTGGAACACATGCACCAGCCGCGAGCAACAGAGGAAGACAGAGAACTTCGCCAGGGCAGAGCCTGAGTGACGGATAACTTTCAGATCAATTATGAGGGGAAAATTATGGCAGAGATATTGGCATTGGATGATGTCCAGGATGCAACGGTGCTCATTGGCAAGATTTTGACCAAAAAGGGCCATACCGTCCATACCTTCACCGAAGAGGATGAGGCCATAGCCTACGCCAAGGCCAACAAAATAGACCTGGCCATCCTTGATATCAAGCTGAAAAAGATGAGCGGCGTCGAGGTGCTGGGACTGCTCAAGGCCGATACGCCGGCCATGCACGCCATCATGCTGACCGGCTACCCCACCGTGGAGACGGCCCGTGAAGCCATCAGCCTCGGGGCTGACGAATACTGCGTCAAGCCCATTGACCGGGACGAGCTGGAAGAAAAGGTGGAAAAGGTCCTGAAGGGAAAAGGATCAAAATAAAAAATACCATGAAAGAGTTGCCACAAGGGCGGCGCGGGCCCCTTCTTGCACTGCCCTCCTCCCACAACGGCCCTCCTCTTGTCCCTAACCTGAGTTCATCCCGTCCGGGAAACATACTCAAGGACTCAAAGGTTGAATCCTTTTGGTCTTCGCCCCTTTTGTCTTCAGCATGACACATTGACCCCCATGGAACAGATCAACGAACTCAAATACCTGAAGGTCTTTCAAAAGGTGACCAAGCTTATCAGCATGGTTCTCGATCACCAGCAGGTGATGGATACCATTGTCCGGGAACTGCCCGGTCTGCTCGATATCGACGCCGCCACCATCCGTCTGCTCGACCCATCCACCCAGACCTTTGTCATGGGCGCGGCCCACGGGCTGTCCATGGAATATCTCTCCCGCGACCTTATTGACACGAAAGAGACCATCGCCATGATCACCTCCGGATATCCGGTGGCCAAAACCAATGTGGACCAGAATGTCCCCTTCAAAGATCAGGATCTGATCCATCAGGAGGGCATCAAGAGCGTGCTCACCCTGCCCATCCTCTTCCAGGATTCGGTCATCGGAATCCTGCGCCTTCTCACCCGGCGCAACCGGGTCTTCACCTCAGAGGAGATATCGTTTTCCATGGCCCTGGCCGAACAGGTGGGCATTGCCCTCTCCCATGGCCGGATGTTCACCGAGATGGAAACCCAGATCACCTTCATGAAGGATGTCCAGGACATCTCGTCCCTGGTCAGCTCCACCCTGGATCTCGACTCGGTCCTCCATACCATTGTCGAACGGCTGTCCCGCAGTATGGGCTGCAAGGCCTGCACCATCCGCCTGTTGCGCCCTGAGACCAATCAACTGGAGCTGGTGGCCGCCCATGGAATTTCCGAGGCCTATTCCCAGCGCGGCGAAATTGTGGGAGAGCGCAATATCGCCACCGCCCTTTCCGGCGAACCGGTCTCCATCTATGATGTCAGCCATGACGCGCGGGTCCTCTACGACGACAACATGAAGAAGGAAGGGATTAAATCCCTGCTCGCCATCCCCCTCAAGGTGAAAGGGGAGGTCATTGGAATTCTCCGCATCCTCTCCGATGTCCATCACTGTTTTACCAGCAGCGAGATCAACTTCGCGGTGACCATCGCCGAGATTGGCGGCACCGCCATCCAGAATGCCCGCAACTATCTGAAAATCACCCTGCTCTTTAATCAGGTGGAAGAAAGCGAGCGTTTTGTCGCCAATATCCTGAACTGTATCCGTCCGCAACTGCTGGTGGTGGACAAGGATCGGCATCTGGTCCTTGCCAATCGGGAGTTTCTCACGGTGGTGGGCAAGGAGGAGAATGAGGTTCTTGGCGCCGACTACGGCAGCCTGTGGGTGGGCCAGCAGTGTCCGGTGGGAAATTGTCCGGTGGAGCAGGTTCTGGCAACGGGACAGGCCGCCAGCTTTGAGCATCAGGTGATCCGGGAAGACGGCCCGCACTGGTTTGAACGCACCGCATCCCCCATGCTCACCCAGGACGGGGCCGTGGAATATGTCATTGAGGTCATCAGCGATATCACCGCCAAGCGGCAACTGGAGCAGGAGCAACTGGAGCGGGTCAAGCTCCAGGGAGTGGTCGAACTGGCCGGCACCGTCGCCCACGAGATCAATTCCCCCCTCTTTGCCGCCCTGGGAACGGCACAAATGCTTGAAGATGAGATGGAGTCCAAAGAATTGATCGAAGATGTCCAGACCATCATCCGGAATCTGAAGAGTATCGGCGAACTCACCCGCAAGATGACCACCATGACCGGCTTTGAAAGCCGCGATTATGTCGGGGACACCAAGATTGTCACCTTACGCTGAGGTTTATGGAAAAATCCAGCCAGCACCATCCCCCGAAACAGACCCATTACCATTCAACTCTCGCCCCCTTTGCATGCAAATGCATGCTCTCACCTCCTCTCCCGAGATGAACGGCAGCCCTCTCGGTGCCTCACCAGGGCTTCCTCCTGTCTGCAAAAGGAATCGATCTCCTGGAGCCTTGTCTCCATGACAATTGAGATTCAAGATAACATTCACCATTCATTTTCCCTTGACTTTCCCTTAAAGACTGATAAAACTCCCGTCTTAATAAAAGCAGAACAATTCCCAATACGTTTTTTTCGTATTGGTCCCCTCTATTTTTTTTACATCGTCCCAACAAACTGAGTATGTTCCAGCCTGAAAGAAACAACAATGACCGCAGTACATTACATGTGGATCGTATCGGCCTCAATAGTGACAAGGCACTAACAATGTACTATTGGATTTCACATAACTTTCACGGAGGCTGATTGCCAGCCTTCATTCGTGAATAACCATGCCAACCAGCTATCATAAATTAAATATTATTCGCAAATTAGCCCCGTTCAGAATTGATGGACGGGCTATTCCGTATCCAGAGTTTGCCCCTAAATTATATAATCTCTGCATGACCTTGGGTTTTCGCAAAGGTCTGATTATGCCGTCTCGAGCCTTCTGCTCCGACGAAAATCAGGGCTGGCCCATTATCATGCTCACCAAGCATTTTGGCACCTTTCCCTTCAACCATGGCCGGGTCGGCGGCATTGTCTCCACTGACCGGCACGGACCCCATTCCCATCATGGTGAAGATTCCGTCCTTGTTCAGGCCAGTCACGTCGGCTACGACCCCCATAATGGAAGTTATGGGAAATGCACCCGCCCGAAGATGGAGGGGAAATGCACCTCTGACTCCTGCGGCAAGATAACCCATGTGATTACTCCCTATCTTGAGGAGTACCTTTTTGCCAGAGATCGAATTTTTCTCCACTGTCTCGACAACGGCGCATGTCTGCTGACCGTTAAAAACTCCTTTATTGATTTTGATTCCCACCCCGTCAAGAACGGCATGGTCGTCCATCTGGAGAATATGGTAAAAAGGGCCGAAAACGGCAAAATTTTTCCCATCTCCGCCATCAGCACCAGCCAGACCTACGAAGTTTCCGAAGAATTCCGCAAACGCCTTGAGGCCATCGGGTACGTCTGGAAAACAGGAGAAGGAGAGAGTATCGGTGAACACCTTACGGAAGACCTCTTTTATTTCAGGGAAGAACTGCACGAGACAGATGAATCAATCCTCCTCGAGCGTAACCTCATTGAATTCATGCCCACCATTGTCACCTCCCGGAACCCTTCTCTGAGAGCCGCCAAAATCAATATTCAGCTTGAATTTGCCCGTACCGTTGAGTCCATTCGTCGAGGAGATGACTATACCGGCAAAAATCTCCTCTACATTGCCGGCCTGAATATTGATATTTCCGAATATGAAGGCTATCCCGCCACCACCTATTTTGTTCCCTGGGCCGCCCATATCCAGCTCAAGGGCGGAACACCGGAGAAGTACCAGAAGCCCCTTGAGCAGGAACGCCTATTCGCCTTTTTGATGGAACAGGATAGTTATAACCCTGACCAGGTTGAGCTGAAAGAAGAAATCAGCAAGATGATGTCGTCCCCACGATTTGACATCAGATCGCCTCACTAACTCTAATTTTTCTTGCAAATGAGGAGACCTGCTTTCCTCTCTGGCCTTTCCACTCATTTCAGCTTTTTTTTATGAGAGAGATGAACACTCTTCCCACATAAAAAAAAGCTGAGTCCAGAGAGAAAAAATTAAGGCTGCCCGCTTCACAAGCACACTATCCATGGAATGGCACATGTCGTGAGACGTGCCATGTACTCATCAGGAGGATATTCATTGAACACTCTCTTTACGGCACTTGTTATAATCCTGGCAGGGGGAGCCTTGGCACTCCTTTTTAGCCGCCGCTTCGTCTTGATGAAGATGGCAACAATTGGCACCACATCCACAGGCTGCGTCATTGGCCTTCTCTACAGCATCTCCCATCTTCTGGGGTACCAGGCGGCAATAGAGAAGAGCTGGAGTTGGCTCCACTTTTTCACCCTTGCCTTCAAGGTGGACAGCATTGCCCTCTTTTTTCTGGTGCCGATATTCACGATTTCGCCCCTGGCCCTCATGTACAGCTTTCACTACATGGAAAATACCGAAAAATCCTTCAGAACCGCGGTGAATTATTTTTTCTTTGCCGTTCTGGTGGCATCAATGGCCCTGGTGGTAACCGCGGCCAACATGATCACCTTTGTCCTGGCCTGGGAACTCATGTCCCTCTCTTCTTATTTCCTGGTGGTCTTTGATTATCAGGTCAAGGAAAACCGGCAGGCTGGCTATCTCTATTTTATCTTTGCCCAGGGCGGCGCCATGCTGCTCTTTGCCGCCTTTGCCCTGCTTTACCACTCCACAGGCAGTTTTGATTTCTCCAGTTTTTCCTCCATCCCGGAAGGCCCGAAACTTCTGATTTTTATCCTCGCCTTTCTTGGCTTTGGTTCAAAGGCAGGCATCTTTCCTCTCCATATCTGGCTGCCCAAAGCTCACCCGGCCGCGCCCAGTCATATTTCGGCAATCATGTCCGGAGTCATGATCAAAATGGGGATCTACGGGATTTTCCGGATGTACCTGCTGCTCGATGCGGCCACCCCCCTGATTGGCCAGATCGTCCTGGTGGTCGGCATGATTACCGGCATCCTGGGTGTTGTCTATGCCCTGGCCAAGCAGGACATCAAAGAGCTTCTTGCTTACAGCAGTGTGGAGAATATCGGCATTATCCTCATAGGCTTAGGAATTGGCATGGTTGGTGTTTCAGAAAAGAATCAGGCCATGGCCTTTTTTGGATTTGCCGGCGCTTTTCTCCATGTTTTCAACCATTCTATCTTTAAATCTCTGTTATTCATGGGAGCCGGAGCCGTCCTGCATAAGGCCAAAAGCAAAAATATTAACCAGCTGGGCGGCCTGATGAAACGAATGCCCATCACCGGAAAAACCTTCCTCGCCGGGTCCGTCGCCATCTCCGGCCTGCCTCCATTCAGTGGCTTTATCGGTGAATTCCTGATCTATTATGGCGCATTCCATGGCGTCAGCAATCATCGTCTTTCCTTTATTCTTGCCATCCTCGCCATTGTTACCCTGGCGGTCATCGGAGGCCTGGCAACCGCCTGCTTTACCAAAGTGGTGGGCCTGGCCTTTTTAGGGGAACCTCGCACCGAAAAAGCCGCCAGGGCCACAGAAGCCGGATTATCCATAAATCTTGTCATGATCTTCATGGCCATTGTCTGCCTGGTCATCGGCGTTATCCCGGAGCCCTTTATACGGCTCTCCTTTGCAGGGATACAGGGTATTGCCTTTACTGCCGGATATAACACCCGGGAGTTCATGGTGATTGTCGACCATATTTCACAAACGGCCGTCTTTTTCATCGGACTGGTCTTTTTCATCGGACTCCTGCGCAAGTTCCTGTACAAGAAAAAAGAAATTGGCAGCGGGGGCACCTGGGGTTGCGGATTTACCCAGCCAACGGTTCGCATGCAGTACACAGGAACATCCTATGCCGCTGAAATGATAGATTTTTATCGACCATTTGTACCGACAAAAACACATTACAGCGGTATCAACAAGATCTTTCCCGGCAAAACAACCTGGGACACAAAGGTTGAGGATGTGGCAGAAATCTACTACCAACGATATCTGACCCAGCCCATTCTCCTGGTCATGAATCATTTGCGCTGGATTCAACACGGCAAAATCCAGCTCTATATTGCCTACATCGTGCTCACCATAATCATTCTCCTCTGCTTGTTATAACCTGCCCTGCTTCACTCAGGCCTGGACGATTTTGCTGAGAAGACATTGTACCCATAAAGCATGCCGGAAACTTCCGGTTGAACACGTACCCGCATGCACCATAAAAACAGAGGTTCGAGATGGAGTCCATATTTTCATTTTGTTTTGCAGTCCTGATAACCCCGCTCCTGCCTGCGGTCATTCAAAAGACAAAGGCCTTTTTTGCCGGCAAACAGGGGCCCCCGCTTCTCATCAACTACTTCACCTTGATCAAGCTCTTTAAAAAAGGGTCGGTCTACAGCACCAGCACCAGTTTCGTCTTTCAGATGGGGCCGGTGGTGGGCTGTGCCACCAGTCTGATGATGTTGCTGTTTTTCCCCCTGGCCGGTGCCGCTCCCATCTTTTCCTTCCATGGGGATGTTCTTATTCTCTTTTATTTGATGGGCCTCGGTCGATTTTTCACTATTCTGGCGGCTCTTGATACCGCCTCGCCCTTTGAAGGAATGGGGGCTGCCCGGGAGGCATTTTTCTCCACCCTGGCAGAGGCCACGGTGTTCGGTATTCTTGTTCTCTTTTATCGGCTTTCCGGTTCATTGAGTTTTGCCGAATTCTTTTCCTCTACCAGTCCCATCAACCTCAGCGGCGCCCATGCGGCGCTGCTGATTTTAGTCTTTATTGCGCTCTATATCGTCATGCTCACGGAGAACTCCAGGGTGCCGGTGGATGACCCTGCGACTCATCTTGAACTCACCATGATCCATGAAGTTATGATTCTTGATCACAGCGGCCCCGACCTTGCTTTGATCGAGCTGGGAGCCTGGTTGAAACTGCTTTTTTACGCAGCCTTCCTGACCAGAATTGTCGACCTGTTCCATTTCCAGAATTTCTGGCTCAACAGCCTTTATTTTTATGCTGTTGTCACTTTTATTTATGTGACCATCGGCACCGTCGAATCCATTACCGCCAGGTTAAAGATGAATATGGTGCCGAAATTCATCCTCACTCCTTTTGCCCTGGTTTTTTTCGCCACCATTCTTACCATGGAGCTGATTAAATGATCCCTTCTGCAGACATCCTGCTCTCCCTTACCCTTTTGTCGGTGTTATTGGCACTCACCTCGCACCGACTCATCCTGCTTATTTACACCCTCGCTTTTCAAGGCATTGCGGTCTCTCTCATTCCCCTGTTTCACGAACACAATCAAGCCATGACGATGGGATCCATTCTCATGCTGCAGGTCATGATTGTCATTAAAGGCATCCTTATCCCCGGTCTTATGCTCTCGGCCGTGAGGAAAATCAAAATACCGCGCGAGATAGATCCCCTTGTTGGCTACCATGCCTCTCTCTTTATCGGCCTGATCATTATTGTAGTCTCTGCCTTTATAGCTGATCGAATCCAGGGCTCCTTGCCCGGCAAACACTCTGTACTGATTATAATAACCGCCATCACCACCCTTGCTTCCGGGCTTTTTCTCCTCATGAGCCGGGGCAAGGCCATCACCCAGGTCATTGGATATCTGATGATGGAAAATGGCATCTACCTTTTTGGTACGGCCCTGGCGAAGCAGACCCATGCTCAGCATATCGTTGAATTCGGGGTATTACTCGATCTTCTGGTGGGAATAATGGTCATGGGTATTCTCCTCAATAACATCAATAATACCTTTGATGACGTTGATACCGTCCATCTTGGGCAATTAAAACACTAACCCCGATAAACGGGATACGAGCCTTTCGCAGATTCTATTCTTGCACAAAAAAACAAGAATAGAATCTGTAAGGCACTAAAGTTTTACGAACCAGTGGCACCATTTATTCTCATTTTCTGCAAGGATATATAAGCAATGTTAGAATTTACCTGCCTCATCCCCTTTATTACCGGGATCATCACCATATTCCTGCCCATCAGAATCGGCAGGGGAATCCTGGTGCTCACGGCCCTGGTCCATTTTATCCTCACCGTCATGGCTTGGCTGGGCAATGCGAAGCCGGCCCTGCCCCAATATTTCTCCACCTCGCCAGAGGGCCTGCTGGTCCTGCTGGTCACCTCGTTTATCTTTCTCTTTATCTCAATTTATGCTGTCTCCTACCTGAGCGAGACCGAGATTACCAGCGAGCCCATCTATATCGGCTGCACGCTCTTCTTTCTCGCCTCCATGTCCATGGCTGCCCTTGCTGACCATCTCATCGTGCAGTGGATTGCCATCGAGGCAACCACCCTGATGAGCGCCCCTTTGATCTTCCTGCATCGCTCAAAATCGGCCCTCGAGGCAACCTGGAAGTACGTTCTGATCTGTTCGGTGGGTATTGCCCTGGCACTGCTGGGCTGTTTTTTTGTCGTTCTGGCCATGGAAATCGGCCATGTCCAGGGAGCAATCACCTTCACTGCCTTAAATAAAGCGGCGACCCAGCTCAACCCCCTCTGGCTCAAAACCGGGTTTATATTTCTGGTCATTGGCTATGGCACCAAAATGGGCCTGGCTCCCATGCATACCTGGCTGCCCGATGCCCATAGTGAGGCACCCAGCCCAGCCTCAGCCCTGCTTTCCGGGGCCTTGCTCAACTGCGCTTTCCTCGGCGTCTATCGCAGTCATCAACTGCTTTTCCAGGCTGGCCTGGGTGAGTTTTCAGGCAACATTCTCATTGGCTTCGGCCTTTTATCCATGCTTGTGTCGGCTGTCTTTATCTACAACCAAACCGACTATAAAAGGATGCTGGCCTACTCCAGTATTGAAAATATGGGCATCATCGCCTTTGGCGTGGGAGTCGGCGGCCTCGCCACCTACGGAGCCGTGCTTCATCTCATCCATCACTCCCTGATTAAATCATCCCTGTTTTTGTCTTCCGGCAATATCCTGCTGGGCTACGGCAGCAAACTGATCGCTAAAACCGGAAATATGGCCAAGGTCTTCCCGAAAACCTTTGTTGCTTTTTTTGCCGGATTTGTTGGTATTTCCGGTTTTCCACCCTTTGGCATCTTTGTCAGTGAGCTTCTGATTATCATGGGAACCTTTCAGCAAGGCAGGAGTATCAGCATAACCATCTTTATTCTCGCCCTTGTGCTGATCTTCGCCGGCGCCTCTCGCCTGGTGATGAAGATGAGTTTTGGAAAATGGGATGACGAGATCCTGCTGGACGAAACGATGGCCCGGGTTTTACCTTCATACGCCCTGCTCCTTACTTCAATCATTCTCTGTATCTGGCTGCCGGACAGCCTGTACCAAAAAATTCTTTCGGCAATCGCCACGGTGGGGGGGAGCATAAATGGATAAGCTGCTGCACATACAGAATAATGAAAAAATACGACGGGCCGACATCCCCCATCTGTCCTTTCCTGATTTTCGCCAGCAACTCCTGGAGTGTGCTGCGGCAGGAGGACAAATAGTCCAGTTTTTCGCCTATGAAGACCAGGGAAGATATAAATTGATCGCCGTCATGCGCACCGACAAGCTCTCTGTCGGCGGCTGTGATGCCCCTGACAGTTTCGCCTCCCTGACTGCGGAATCGGAAAAGTTCCACATGTTTGAACGTGAGATCGGTGAACAGTACGGCCTCAAGGCGGAAGGACACCCCTGGTTGAAGATGGTGCGCTACCATGCCAACTACAGCGGCAAAAAGGATGTCTTCGGCAATGACTACAACCAGGAGATTCCCGGTAATTACCCCTATTTCACAGTGGAGGGGGAGACCGTCCATGAAGTGGCGGTGGGGCCGGTCCATGCCGGAATTATTGAGCCCGGTCACTTTCGCTTTCAATGCTGCGGCGAGCGTGTTTTTCATCTCGAGATTCAGCTCGGATATCAGCATCGCGGCATAGAAAAACTCCTGCAGACCGTGCCCATGAAAAGATTGCCGATCATTGCTGAAACCATTGCCGGTGATACCACCATCGGCCATGGCGTCTGTCAGGCCCAGGCAATCGAGGCGCTGGCCGACATAGAGGTGGATCGGGGCGCCAAGATAGTGCGAACCATCGCCCTGGAGCTTGAACGCATCGCCAATCATATCGGTGATATGGGAGCCCTCAGCATTGATGTGGCCTTTAATCCACCAGCCGCTTTTTTTGGAAGAATTCGAGGTGAATACCTGAATCTGACCCAGATCCTCGGCGGTAACCGTTTTGGCCGGGGCCTGGTACGCGTTGGCGGAGTGACCCTGGTTATGGGTGAAGAACAGAAGAAATTACTGCGTGATAAATTGGATGAACTGACCCCTGAGGTTGAGCATGTCGGCAAATTAATTTTTTCTGCTCCCAGTGTGAACGGCCGTTTTGATCAAACGGGTACCGTCACCCGGGAAAACGCGGAGAAGATAGGGCTGGTCGGCTATGCCGGTCGGGCTTCCGGCCTGGAATATGATGCCAGGGTCAGCTTCCCGACAGAATATTACGGCGAATTACCCGTCGTCAGTGCCCTGAAAACAGTGGGTGATGTCAGATCACGAGGCAGGATTCGATACAATGAAGTTATCAACTCCACCCGTCTGCTTTACACCCTGCTGGATACAAAACAGGAGGCTAAGCCCTATGCTCCCCGAGAAGTCCAACTGGCTCCAAACTCCTTTGTGGTGAGCATCAACGAAGGCTGGCGGGGCGAGGTCTCCCATTGCATTTTAACGGATGAGAAAGGCGCCATCCTGCGCTACAAGGTAAAAGATCCCTCTTTTCACAACTGGACAGGCCTGGCCCTCAGTCTGCGTGATGAAGGAATCTCCGACTTTCCTCTCTGTAACAAGAGCTTCAACCTCTCCTACTGCGGCTTTGATCTGTAGGCCGGTACAAGAAGCTTTCTAACCCCGATAAACGGGATACGAGCCTTTCGCAGATTCTATTCTTGTAAAAAAACAAGAATAGAATCTGTAAGGCATCTAACCCCGATAAACGGGATACGTGCCTTTCGCAGATTCTATTCTTGCAAAAAAACAAGAATAGAATCTGTAAGGCACTGATCTTTTAACGTCACGATAATTATAAGGTTTTGCCATGTTAGAAGTTATCAAAAATCGCATAGAACAGGGATATCGGACTTCTAAATATCCCAAAGAACCCATTAACCTGTACAAACGGTTCCGCGGCCTTCCCCGGGTCAATCCGCAATGTGAAGCAGCCCTGGTAAAACGCTGTGCCGATGCCTGTCCTCAGGACGCCATTGACGAGAAAACAGGTCGTATCGACCTGGGCCGCTGCGTATTCTGCGGCCTCTGTGAAACCATCTCTGAGGGAAAATTTGCCACCTTCAGCCCAAATTTTGAAATGGGAACGGCAAGCCGTGACGATCTCATAACCTGCGGAGACTTGCCCGCCCTGGCTGACCATGCCAAGCAACACTTCAAAAAGCTCTTTGGCCGCTCCCTGCAACTCCGGCAGATTTCGGCAGCAGGCTGCAATGCCTGCGAGGCCGATACCAACGTCTTGAATACCCCGTTTTTTGATCTCGCCCGATTCGGAATTCAGTTCGTTGCTTCCCCGCGCCATGCTGACGGTATCCATGTCACCGGCCCCATTTCCAAAAATATGCGGGCCGCGACCATTACCACCTATGAGGCAATTCCGCACCCGAAGGTCGTCATCGCCTGTGGTGCCTGCGCAATTTCCGGCGGCCCTTTTTACGGCAGTGACGAGATCTGCGGCGACCTGAACTCTATTATCCCGGTGGACCTTTATATCCCCGGATGTCCACCCCACCCGCTCACCATCCTGCACGCCTTGTTGAACTATTTCAAATAATAGCGGCGTGGGCGCGCTGTCGGCCCTGGTTTCAGAGCATAAAAAAAGCTGTATCCCTCAACTTTGAGGAATACAGCTTTTTTTATGGTGTACCACTATGAAGGCAAAGACAAAAAGCTCTCAGCTCCGGGTTATTTGCA
>JACDZJ010000179.1_pt1 | contig 26708 bp, 27 predicted proteins | sample 7365721 | NCBI WGS metagenome assembly JACDZJ01 (sample SAMN15143480, study PRJNA637477) | pond metagenome | biome: freshwater wetland ecosystem [ENVO:00000243]; feature: pond [ENVO:00000033]; material: pond water [ENVO:00002228]; isolation source: pond water containing pink berries ... | reverse complement strand
GCAGCAAAAATTCCCTGCCCTTCGTCTTGGCTATTTCAACCCTTTTCTCGACTAATACCTCCCGAAATCTTCCAGACCGCATCGCCCGGTGGCAGAAAGAATGATTCAATCCCTGCCTTCCCCGATCAACCGCCACTGAGGCCATCGGCATCACCTCAGTCTGCATGCTGCAACTCAATGAACATGAGCCATTCCAGTCTTTCGATGGCAAGAGATTCCCCTTGTTTTTCCCCTCAAGTTGAGATACGTTACCAGGCAATAAACCCTCCCATCACCCTCTTTTCATCAGAAACAGGACCTTTCATGCACGAAATTACCCCCATGCGCCTGACCACCCAGCGTCAAGTTATCCTTGAAGAACTTTTCAAGGTGACCTCACACCCAACTGCCAATGAAGTCTATGATATGGTCCGCAAACGTCTTCCCCGTATCGGCCTGGGGACGGTGTATAGAAATCTTGAGTTGATGTCCGAAACCGGCCTAATCCTGAAACTGGAAGTGGGGGGCACCCAGAAGCGTTTCGACGCCGTGGTAACACCCCACTACCACGTTCGCTGCATCCAGTGCGGAAAGGTGAACGACGTTGATATGCCGGTCCAGCAAAGCATTAACGAATCAGCGGCACAGTCGAGTCACTACCTGATCCTGAGCCATCACATTGAATTTACCGGGCTCTGCGATCAGTGCGCCAACGCGCAGCCTAAGCCCAGCATGAACTGATGACTTCGCCGTAATCCACGGCGCCGCAAGATGGGATACCAGGGACAAACGACGCGCCTCTGGATTTCAGACCCCATTTCTGGAAGAGACAAAACCGGAGCATTTTGTCCCCCATTCCAAAATATCCATGGGAAAAGAAAGCTGTTTCGAGGTGGTATCAGGAACCCCCTCGCCAACGCAAAAAAGGATTGAAACCCGGTTCCGGGTTCAATCCTTTTTTTGCGTTTCAGCCAATCGATACAGTCCCGTTGGCTCTCTATTATCAAGGCGGTATCAGGGGAACTGAATCCTCACCCTGACATTTTAGCATGCCCACTTACCTGAAACAGACCTTGCAATACCGAAGTTTCCCAACCTTTACCAGCACTTCTCCCTGGGGCTTGACCACCGCCTTGACATCTGTCACCTTTTCTCCATCCAGAGAGACCGCGTTCTGTTGAATCATTCGCCGGCCATCGGAGGTGGATTTTACAAGGTCCATATCCACCAACAACTGGGGGAGCCAGAGATCACCAGAGGCTGATATCTCCACCACCTGAATGTCATCGGGCAGACCACCCTTGCGGAAGACCTGCTCAAAATTCTGTTCCGCCTGCTCTGCCGCCTCCACCGAATGAAAGCGCGCCGTCAGCTCTCGAGCCAGCTGCTTCTTGATCTCCTTGGGGTGCAGGCTTCCCTCTTCCATGGCTCTCTTTAACTGGGCAATCTGCTCGCCTGTCAGATCACTGAGAAGCTCATAATACCGAAACATCAACGGATCGGAGATGGAGAGAACCTTGCCATAGATATCATTGGCCGATTCGGTAATTCCTATATAATTACCCAGGGATTTACTCATCTTATTCACCCCGTCCAGCCCTTCCAAGAGGGGAAGGGTGAGCACCACCTGCGGCGCCTGTTTGCGGGAACGCTGAAGATCACGCCCCATGAGCAGATTGAAGAGTTGGTCTGTACCGCCGATTTCAACATCTGCTTCCAGGGCCACGGAATCATAGCCCTGGATCAAGGGATAGAGAAATTCATGAATGGAGATGGGATTCCCTTCCCGGAAACGAACCTTGAAGTCTTCACGTTCCAGCATTCTGGCCACAGTCAGCTCAGAGGCAAGGCGGATCATGGCAAAGGAATCCAGTTCCGCCAGCCACTGACTGTTGAATACCACCCTGGTTTTTTCCGGATCCAGGATCTTAAAAACCTGCTCCTTATAACTTTCCGCATTTCGCGCCACATCCTCACGGGTCAGGGCCTTGCGAGTCTCTGATTTTCCAGTGGGATCACCGATCATTCCGGTAAAATCACCAATCAGAAAATAGACGTCATGCCCGAGGTCCTGAAAATGCTTCAATTTTTGCAGCAACACCGTATGCCCCAGATGCAGATCCGGGGCAGTGGGATCAAAACCAGCCTTTACCCGCAGAGGAATCCCGGTGGCCACTGATTTTTCCAGCTTTTTTACAAGTTCTTCCCGGGAAATACAGTCAATTATCCCCCGTTCTATCAGTTTTATCTGCTCATCAATGGAAGACATGGTTCCTGTTGCCCGCCTTTTCTTTAACATTTAATCTTTTGAGAGACCGTTAAGAAGGACCCTGTACTTTTTATCCATTTCCTTTTATCGGGCAAACTCCACCGCCCTGGTCTCACGGATCACGGTGACCCGTATCTGTCCAGGATAGGTCAATTGGGCCTCTATGGCCTTGGCAATATCCTGACTCAGCAGAATGGCCTCGGCATCCTGAATCTTCTTGGAATCAACAATAATCCGCAGGTCGCGGCCAGCCTGAATCGCGTAGGATTTTTCCACCCCTTCAAAGGAGCTGGCAATATTCTCAAGATCTTCCAGACGTTTAACATAGGTCTGCAGCATCTCCTTCCTCGCTCCTGGCCGGGCACCGGATAAGGCGTCTGCGGACTGCACCAGAATATCCAGCACACTCTGGGGCGGCAGGTCTTCATGATGGGCACCTATGGCATAGACAACCTCCTCGCACTCACCATATTTCCTGGCCAGATCACGACCAATAATGGCATGCGAGCCCTCCACTTCGTGGTCAACGGCCTTGCCGATATCATGAAGCAAGCCTGCCCTTTTGGCCATTTTCACATCAATACCCAACTCAGCGGCCATAATGCCGCACAAAAAGGCCACCTCAAGGGAATGCTGAAGGACATTCTGGCCATAACTTGTTCGATACTTCAATCGGCCCAGGAGATTGATCAATTCAGCGTGTACCCCATGCGCACCCACATCAAAGGTGGCCTGTTCTCCAGCCTCGCGCATGGACACTTCAAGCTCCTTGGTGATCTTGGCAACCACCTCTTCAATCCTGGCGGGATGGATACGACCATCATTGATAAGCTGGAGCAGGGCCAGACGGGCAACTTCCCGGCGCACCGGATTAAACCCGGAAAGAATCACCGCTTCCGGAGTATCATCAATAATAATATCAATCCCGGTGGCCGCTTCAATGGCCCGGATATTCCTTCCCTCCCGACCGATAATCCTGCCCTTCATTTCATCATTGGGCAGGGGAACCATGGAGACCGTTTTGTCAGCAACATAATCTCCGGCGTAGCGGGAGATGGCAAGGGCCAGGATATTCTTCCCTTTTTTGTCGGCCTCCATCTTCATCTCCTGCTCGATGCGGGCAAGTTTTTTGGCGGCATGCATGCGGGCCTCGCTCTCCATTGAATCCATGAGCAGCTTTCGGGCCTCTTCCTGACTGATTCCGGCAATTTTTTCAAGCTGATCGCGCTGATACGAGATCAACTGGTCCGCCTCACTCCTTTTTTTGTGTACTTCCTGCTCCTGCTCCTGCAATCGAGCTTCATTCTTCTGGATATCCTCTTTCCGCTTATCCAGACTGGCAAAATCTCGTTTTAACTGCTCTTTTTTCTCATTGAGCTGTCGTCGCTCATCCTTCAAATCAGCCTTGTCAACCTGGATTTCCTCCTCTACGGCCTGTTTCAGCTGATACGCGACCTCTTTACTTTGCAGAACAGCATCTTTTTTGATGCGCTCAGCCTCAAGAATGGCATTTTCTATCAGCTGTCTGCTCTGACTTTCGATATTGAGCCGATGGCCTTCAACAAAACGTTTTCTTAAAAGAAAACCCGCAATTACACCAAACAACACGCCAATAAACAGCAGATAAACCGGTTCATGTAATATATTCATAGGATCCTGACCCCGATAGGCAATATCTGATTAAACAGGACAGGAAGACGTGACGGCGAACACGGATACACCGTATTGCGGCAGAGAGACAAAAAAACGAGGGGAAGGGGTACAAATGGACACAAAGTAACAAAAATTCAGGAACACAAAGGATGTCCCCTCAAGATTATTACTCAATTTAATATCCAGATAACTGTCTGGTCACCTGCATCGTGCAACGATGACCTGATTTATCCTGAAATCAGTCACACTGGACACTAAAGTATCATATATGAAATCAATCAACACCCTGCCCATACCCCGGCAAAGGGTTCTCCTTCCGGAGGGGTCAACTGATAGGAGAAACACAGCTTTTCTTCCCGAACTTCGTAATCTTGTTCAGCATCATTCCAACTGCAATCAATAATCTTGCGGATGAATTCCAGTCAACTCACCTCAACCTGACAGACCACCATGAAAGTGACTCTCAAACCCTTATCCCGAGGCGCCCTGGATATAAAAAACAGAATAACCTTCTGTTATCCTGAGAATAAACCGTTCACGTCAAACCATTCTATCTCTGGCTATTCGGTAACGGCGTGCGATAAAAATCCCCACCCTGCCGTGTCAACAGGATGATTAAACCTATGAAATAGGTGGGCATAACTCATAGTCTCTTCGGGATGAAAGCAATGCCATCTTCCTTTAGAAAACAGTGGAGATACCCTTTTTGTGAGAGTTGGCTCAACACACTGTTGATCACCAACAGGGCAGGGAAACAGATTGAATAAAAAATTTTGCCCAACCAAACGAACCCCGATAAACGGGATACGTGTCTTTCGCAGATTTTTATCTTGTAAAAAACAAGATAAAAATCTGTACGTCACGAACAACCAATCCTGCAACTCAGAACCAGCAGGCGAGCAAGCACCTCAGCCCCGAATATAGCAGAATTTGAAACAAACAAAAGAAAATTATCAGCCGTCCTCTCCTTTTTCCAAAGAAAGGTCCGAGGCAATCTGCTTCGTCAGACAGGCCATCCTCTCCTCTGAATCCGCCTTATATCGATCAAATTGAGACTTTAACTCAAAATATCGGGAGGCTATATTCAAGCTCACCAATACGGCCACCTTGCTCACCGGAATAGCCCCTGAGGCTCCAGATATATTTTCCGCCACCAGTTCGCTTACGAGATCAAGGATATCAGACACTTCACTCTCGGGAGCCCCGGTGTAAAAAGTGTATTCCTGACCCATAAGTTCAAACCGGACAAGCCTTTCCAAATCAATTCTCCACGACTTTCTGGGGTTGAATAATGACTTTTCTCACGAATCAGTTTCAAAGAAAGCCCACGCAACCTTCACCCTAGAACAGACTTCCCTGCACAACTCCACCCTCGGGGATGACTCTTTCGCCACCATCTGAATCGCCGCTTTCTTTCACGCCGGCCTCCCATTCTTCAATCCGGCCAAGCAATCCGGACACCCTGCTGCTGATCTCCCCCCTTTCATCCTTGAGAGAGGCAAGCTCATCCTCCAAGGTGGCAATTGTTTCTTCCCGCTCCAGTAACAACTCATCAACTTTCGCCTTGTCTGCCTGCAAGGCGTTGAACCGATCCAATAACTTGGCAACAAAATTCTCCAGACGTCCTAATTCGCTATCCTGTTTCATCTCACCAGCTCCTCTACTTTCCTGTATTTATTACGATAAATTTGAAAATTGTGCATAAATAATTGTTTTTGAATATACCCTTGCCCCGTATTCTCTGCAAGCATTAAGCTCTTTTTTTAAAAAAACTCCCCCTTGCCGGCTCCAGCAGCGGGAATCAAAAAAATAGTCTCCGCTCGAAGATATCGCCTATCGTTCAACTCCGTAAACCCTGTGGTTTTCGATGAAACCCGGCTTGGTTCCCCTTCAGCTCCTTGAATACCTCCAGCTCACTGGCCGGCCATCACGGTAGGGCATGCATCCATGAAAAATGCGGGGGTCATGATCAAAGATCATCTCCAGAAAATATTTATCTCCTTCCCACATCGGCAGCAAATGCAAGGCGTCCAGACGACACCATTGCAGGTCCCCTTCCTCATTCGCTTCCCGCAGCATTCCGCTCACCTTGTCTATCCGATAAATAAATCCAAACCAGTCCTCACCGCCGGAACCAAATCCCGGCCAACTCACGGTTCCGCGCAGGGTCGCCTCCTCACAGATGAGGCCGGACTCTTCCCGCACCTCGCGCCGAAGACAGGAAAAAATATCTTCCTGCCGTTCCATTTTACCGCCCAGACCATTATACTTTCCCAGATGGTCATCATCGGCCCGTTTATTTCTATGAACAAGCAATGTCTGCTGCCTGTCCGGAGAGAGAATAAATCCAAGGGTCGCCAATATTGGAGTGTACATCACGTCCTCCTTATGCTTAAATAGAGATACCTATCCCGTCACAATGCGCGGTGTTACGTTCCTTTCCGGCACCAAGCTGGAAAGTTACAAAGAGAGAGTGTCTGTTTTTGTATCGTATCTTTTACCCTTTGAACTCTGCATCCCATGAAACACTCATCCCCAGAGTCTTTTGCAGGCCACCGGCAATCACGTCCCCTTCCGCTGATGGTCCTGCTGATTCTTTCGGCCATCTATCTTCTCTCCCCTGCCGGGCGCATCGCCAATGCGGGCGCACCAGCCACGGCCTCGAACAGCGGCGACTTCCCTCACTTCCCGGCCATTCAGACCAATGTTGCCTTCTGGGAGAAGATCTACACGGAATACTCCACCAGCGAAGCCGTCATCCATGACCAACATGATCTTTCGAGGATTTATGCCGTTATTCCCATTGTCGATTACCTGAAACCAGGGGCTGCCCAGGCGAATAAAGCGGTGCTGACCGAGGAGCAAAAGAAATACACAGCCATCCTGAAAAGTCTTGCCTTGGGAACTCCTCCCCTCACCCAGGAAGAACGCCGGGTTGCCGCCATGGTCAGAGGTCTCGGGCCATCCCAGCTTGTCAAGGCCAGCGAATCAGTGCGTGTCCAGATCGGCCAGAAGGAGCGCTTCACCGAAGGGGTCATCCGTTCACGCACCCATCTTCCCGAGATAAAGAAGATTTTCCGTTCCTACAACCTGCCGGAGGAACTGGCCTACCTGCCCCACGTTGAGTCCTCCTTTGATCCTGACGCCCGCAGCAAGGTGGGGGCGTCAGGCCTCTGGCAGTTCACCAGATCCACCGGGAAAGAGTATCTGCGCATCGATGGAACCATCGATGAACGGCATGACCCCATCCTTGCCAGTCACGCCGCCGCGAAATTCCTGAAAAGAAACCACTCCGTTCTCGGCAGCTGGCCCCTTGCCCTGACAGCCTATAACTACGGAACAGCGGGAATGGCAAGGGCCAAAAGAGATAAAGGCTCCTACGAGAGAATCTTTCAGGAGTATGATGGGGGGTATTTTAAATTTGCCTCCCGGAATTTCTATTCCGAATTCCTGGCAGCCCTGAACTCTGCCAAAAAACTTGAGCAATCCCTGATCACGCCCGTTCATCCTTCCCCATCGATGATCACCATCCGGCTTTCCAGTCAGGTCTCCATAGATTCCATCAAACGCCATTTCAAGGTCGACGGCAAAACCATCAAGGCCCTGAATCCAACCATTGCCCAATCTGTCCTCGATGGAAAGAAACAACTCCCCCGGGGCTATCTGCTGAAACTCCCGGCCATCGTTGCAAACTCACCTGAATCTGTCACACCGGAATCAAAGAAGAGGGCTTCATTAAACGTTGCCAGCGGCAGGTAAAAAAGTGCCACTATCGCCATGGTAACGTGGCAACACCAGGAATCACTCTCAACCACTTTCAGCAAGATACTGTCAGCGTGCCCGTGGCGCTGGCCTTTTTTCTTCCCAACCCCAGGAGTCGTCCATGGATATCTCACAACGAATCGCAGAAATGAAAAAACAACCGGGCTTCCAGGACGGTGTGGGGATGATCCTTATCCACAACGGCGTCGTCCGCAACTGGTCCCGCAAGGATAAGAGTCAGGTCACGGCCCTGGAGGTCACTCCTGATCTGGATAAAATCGAGGCCATACGCCAGGAATTTCTCCGGCGGGAGGGCATCTTCGATATTGTCATCGAGGCCCACGGCGGCACCTTCCAACCCGGCGATGATCTTCTCTTTCTGATTGTGGCCGGCGATCTTCGTGAAAACATCAAGCCCGTTCTCTCCGAGCTCCTGGATCGAGTCAAGAGCGAGGCCATCAGCAAACGGGAAATCGGACGTGAAGCGCCCCATGCATAGCGCCCTGACGGAACAGACCGCCACCGCCTCCAGAATGTTTACCGCTGAGCAATTTATCGAGAAATTTAAAGAGGTAAAAACGCTCCCCTACGTGGTCACCGAGCTTTCACGGATGATTGCCGACGACAGAACCACCATCAAGGACGTTGAAGACGTGATCAAGATGGACCCCACCCTGGTGGCCCGCCTGCTCTGTCTGGTCAACAGCTCTTTCTACGGTCTATCGCAACCCATCACCTCCATTGGCCGGGCCGTGGCCTTCCTCGGCATCCGCAATCTGAGGAGCATGGCCGTCACCGAGGCCCTGCGCAATATCTTCATGGAACAACACCATACCGGGATTTTCTCTCGAAAACGTCTCTGGCTGCACTGTGCCGTGGTTGGCATCTGTAGCAAACTCATTGCCGAGAGAATCTTCGGAATCAACGGGGACGATTCATATTTATGCGGAATTCTTCATGATTTTGGAAAAATTGTGGAAGAGCAAATTGCCAGGGACGATTTCCTGGCCGTCTGTGAGGCATGCGGGGCCGTAAACTCACTCATTGATCATGAGCGCCATTTTCTCGGAACCGATCATAGTGAAATCGGCTATCTCCTGTCCTGCGACTGGGGCATGCCCGTTACCATCCAGAACGCCATCCGCGACCATCACACCCTCTCCGACGAAGCCATCCCCGGCAGCCTGACCGGTATCCTCCAGATTGCCCAATACATCGCCGGGCAGATGGGATACAGTTCGCTGCCGGAGGTGACCTCTCCCCTTTCCTCACCGCTGGCTCTGCACCTCCAGAAAAACATGGCCGAATACCAGGTGCTGATCGATGATCTCCCCGAAGAAATCGCCAAGGCCCAGGATATTTACGAGAATTAGGAGCCAGTACAAAAAAAACAGTGCTGCTTCCTTTGTGGATGGGGGTTCTTTCCGGCGCTTTCAAGAAGGCGGCACCAGGCCCTGACGATTTCTTTGATGCGAGGCACCGTGCCGAGAGCATCCAGGAACCCTTCCAAAGGCGATGACGGGCGCAAAGGGGATGGCTTTTGGCCCCAACACGTACCTTTATAATCCCTGAGCCGTGCTGAATCGTTCCAAGGGCCTTACAATCCAAGGGCAGGAGCCTTCCGATGAAAAACAGCTTTGCGATCTTCAACCAACCCGTCACCACCTCCACCGAGATCATGGAATTTCTCGATCTCCTGGCTGATAGTGGCGGGGAGCACTTTTATCTCTGCATTGATGAAGAGGGAAAAGAATACAGCGCCGGCATGCCGGCCCTTCGGCCCCCTCTCTCCGCCATGAAAGAGGTCTTCAGCCAGATAGAAAAGGGCTTGCAGGCCCCGTCGATTCTCACCACCGGCGATGGCGCGCTATACCTTTTTCCACTGCCGGAGATGAAGGCCACCCTTCTTTTCAGCGCCGGGGACCCTTGCCGGGATATTTGTCCGACGTCCTTCTCCATCACCGGAATCGTCAAGCTCTGCCGCGCCCTGCTCCAAAGCCGCCAGGATCTTGAGAAGACCCTGCAGCGCCTGCATATTCAGAAAAAACAGTTCGACCGAAAATTCTCGGTTCTGGAAAACAAATACCAGACCATCCTCGAGGAAAACGAAAAAAGTTATCAGACCATCCAGGAACAGCAAGCCGGCTACTCCAAAACCCTGCAATCCGAGATCGAGATCCAGACCAGACAGTTGCGGGAGGCCACCGCCGCCGCCGAGGCCGCCAATATCGCCAAGAGTGAATTTCTCGCCTCCATGAGCCATGAGATCAGAACCCCGATGAACGGCATCATCGGTTTCACCGACATGCTGCTCAGCTCGGAGCTTGACAACGAACAGAAGGATAGTGCCCTGACCATCAAGCGCAGCGGCGAGGCTCTGCTTGGTCTCATCAACGATATCCTTGATTTCTCCAAGGTCGAGGCCGGGCATATGGAGCTTGAAACCATCGATTTTGACCCCGAAATCACCGCCCATGACGTCTGCGATATGATCCGGCCCAAGATTGCCGACAGGCAGATCGAGATGCTCTGCCGCATTGACGAGAAACTCCCGGCCACGGTCGTGGGCGATCCCGGCCGCTTCCGCCAGGTCCTGGTCAACCTCCTCGGTAATGCCGTCAAATTCACCAAAAGCGGAGAACTCGAACTCTCCATAGAGGTTGAGCAGGAGACAGAAGACACCATGATCCTGCACAGCAAAATCCGGGATACCGGTATCGGCATTGATCCATCCAAGACCGAGACCATCTTTGAGGCCTTTAAACAGGCCGACGGTTCCACCACCAGAAAATACGGGGGCACCGGCCTGGGTCTGTCAATCTGTCGTAAAATCGCCCAGCTCATGGAGGGACAGGTCTGGGCCGAAAGTATCCCGGGGAAAGGTTCTCTCTTTCATTTCACCGCCGTCATGCACAAGTCCAAAGGGGTGCACCCAAAAATTGCCAATATCGAGACCCTTAAAAATACCCGCATTCTCCTTGTCGATGACAACAGCACCAACAACGATATTCTCTTCAAGATTCTTCATCCCTACGATATCACCCTGACCATCCTCACCGATGAAACCCGGGCCATTCCCACCCTCATTGCCGCGGACGAAAAAGACATCCCCTTTGACGCCGCCATTCTCGACCTCCAGCTTCCGCTTATTTCCGGCTTCGATCTCGCCCGACAGATCCGTGCCACCGCCACCGCCAGTCACTCGATCCCGCTTCTTGCCTATACCGCCAGCGCCGAAAAAATCGCCGGCCGCTGTCGCGAAGCCGGTTTTAACGCCTTTCTCACCAAACCCACCCGACGCGCCGTGCTCCTCAAGACCCTGGCCCGAATCATCGACAGCTCGCAGGACGGCGACTCGCCCCAGGAGGAAACAAAGCTGGTCACCCAGTATTCCATTCGCGAGGAAATCAAGCACGCCAGCAGGATTCTGCTGGCAGAAGACAATCTGGTCAATCAGAAACTGACCACCATGATGCTGGGCAAGGCGGGATATATCGTGCAGGTGGTGGGCAATGGCCTTCTGGCCGTTGAAACCTATGGCAAAAACCCGGGGCTCTATGATCTCATCCTTATGGACATCCAGATGCCCGAGATGGACGGCCTGGAGGCCACCCGCCGGATCCGTGAGCTTGGCTTCACCGACATTCCCATTATCGCCATGACCGCCAATGCCATGAAGGGAGATCGGGAAAAGTGCCTGGAGGCCGGGATGAATGACTATATCAGCAAGCCCATCAAGCGGGAAACGGTGTTCAAAATTCTTGAAGAAAAACTTCTCCACACTGCCTCATGAACTCGCAAAAACAACCACCCCAGAGCATAACCCGGCGCCTTTTAACCTGGGCGGACCAGCCTGATCCCGTCCCGCCCGGATCAAAACAGCCGTTCCGGACCTTTATCCGCATCCTCCTGATCACCGCCTGGGGATTCCATCGCCATGAACTGGCACTGCGCGCCAGCGCTCTCACCTACACCGTCCTCCTCAGCCTGGTTCCACTGCTGGCGATGAGCACTTCCCTGGCCAAGGGGCTGGGCGGTGGCGATCATCTGCGCCAGGTTGTCTATGAGTATATCAATAACCTGGAACAAAGCACCTCTTCCTCAGTCCCCGCCACTCCTCAAACCAGTGTCGAGCCGGGGACAGAAAACAAGCCCGCCGATATGGCCAACGCGACGCTTACCGTCCATCTGCGGGCAGCGGCCGACACCCTTTTCAGCTATGTTGACAGGACCGATTTCACCACCCTCGGCTCCATCGGGGTGGTGATCATGCTGATCACCATCATTATGGTCTTTGATACGGTTGAACAGGCGATGAATACCATCTGGCAGGTTCAGGCCGGCCGCTCGCTGCTGCGCAAGTTCACCGACTATATGGCCCTGATGCTCCTTATGCCGATTGCCATCAATATCGGTTTTGCTGCCACCACCATGCTTAAGAGTCCGCTCCTGCTGCTCCGGCTCAAACCCTTCCTGCCGGGACTGGAGACCATCTTTATGCCGGTTTTTCTGCTCCTGCTGCCGATCCTCTCCATCTCCGTGACCCTGGCCATAACCTATATGGTCTTCCCCAGCACCAGAGTCCGGCCCGTCCCCGCCTGTATCGGCGCCCTCTTTGCCGGCTCCCTCTGGTTTGCCGTCCAGAATCTCTATATCAGCCTACAGATCGGGGTTTCCAACTACAACGCGATCTATGGATCCTTTGCCACCCTGCCCCTGTTCCTGGTCTGGCATTATCTCGGCTGGATTTTTATTCTCACCGGAGCCCAGGTTGCCTTTGCCTGCCAGAACCGCCACAGTCATCAACTGCTCCCTCTGCCTTCCACTCCCGCCAGACAGTTGAGCGCCGCCTTTGATATTGTCCATCAGGTTTTTCTCTTTTTTACCCGCCGTCAACCACTGACCCGAAAGATGCTTCCTGATCTCTGCCCACAATATCCGCCCCCCCTGCTCACGGCAGCAACGGACCAGCTCCTTGCCGCAGGCATTCTCCACAGCGACGACAAAAAACAGCGCCTGTTCCCGTCCACCGCCGCCGCAGATCTTCCCCAGGCCGCCATCGTCGAGGCCATTCTCGGCGGCAGCACCCCTGAAACCGATGGCGGACGGCGAAGCCGTCAAGCCCTGGAAGCGGCCCACCAGGCCCTGCCGGAGAGCTTTCTCGAGGAGGAAAAAAGATAGTATCCATTCCGAAAGATATATTGTACCCTGCACGGACCAGGGGGTTGCCCATACGGGGGCAACTCTTCGCAGATCCACTCTCAACATTTCATCACAGGAGACAGGAGATGAAAAAGCTCCTTGCATACGCCATTCTTCCCCTGACATTGACCGCTTTCCTTGTGGCCGGATGTCGCAGTGAAGAACCCAAGAATCCACCGCCAAAAGATGCCGCCAGGCAGGCCATTCAGGCTGCTGCCGACAAGGCCCATGGGGTCGTCGACAAGACTGCCGCCGCCTCCCAGACCCTGGCCGAGAAGGCGGAAGAACTCAAGGCCACGGCCCGGCAGGCCGCGTCCGACATGAGCGCCACCATCCGCAAAAGTGATCCCGACCAGACAAAGGCAGACGAGCCCAAACCCGCTGATACCGGCAAGTAACGGCTCGGGATTTCACAGGAATACCCCATGATCAATAACGATATCCTTCGCAGCATCCGCTATGCCCTCGACCTGCACGATTCATCCATCGTCACCCTCTGTAAACTCGGGGGACAAACCCTGGAGCCATCCTCGGTCACGGCCCTGTTGAAAAAGGAAGAAGAGGACGGCTTTCTGACCTGCACTGATCTGGTCATGGGGGCTTTCCTCGATGGTCTTATTCTCCAGAAAAGGGGAAAAAAGGAGGGTGACAGCGAGCAGGTGGCAGCAACGTCACCCCTGACCAATAATGTCATCCTCAAAAAACTCCGCATTGCCCTGGAGTTGCAGGAAGACACGCTCCTTTCGATCCTCGAAAAAACCGACACCGGCATCACCAGGGCCAGGCTGAGCGCCCTGTTCAGAAAAGAAGGACACAAGAACTACAAGGAGTGCGGCGATCAGTTTCTCAGAAACTTCCTCAAAGGCCTGGCCCTCCATTTCAGGGCCCAGCGCGGGAAGTCCAAACCGGCGGGGCCGCAATCTCCATGAGAAAAATTCCGGCCCCCCAGGGATCAGAACTCCTCAGCCTGCTCATCGCCGCCGGCTACTCAAAAACCAAGGGGAAACAGCTGGTCAAGCATGGCGCCGTTGCCATCGGCGAGCGGGTGGCGACGCGGCCTGACCAGCTTTTAGCGGCAGGGGAGGTGGTGTCCGTCCGAACCGAACAGGAGCTGCGCGAGCAGGCCGGAACCTGCCCGGGACTGACCATCGTCTATGAAGACGAGGCCATCATTGTCATTGACAAGCCGGCGGGACTGCTCACCATTGCCACCGCCAAGGAAAAAAGAAAGACCGCCTTTTACCTGCTCAGCGACTACCTCAAGGAGCGGGAAAATTCTTCCCAGGCCCGAATCTTCATCGTCCATCGCCTGGATCAGGGGACATCCGGGCTCCTCGTCTTTGCCAAAAATGAGACGGTGAAAAAGATCCTCCAGGATCAATGGGAACAGGCCGACAAGCAGTACGCCACCATCGTGGAAGGGGTACCCCGTGAGAAGGAGGGCACGATCATCAGCAGGCTTGTGGAATCAAAGGCCCTGCGGGTCTACAGCGTCAAGGGGAAGGGGACGGAGGGCAAGGAGGCCATCACCAGCTACAGGGTGAAAAAAGAAGGAGACGACTTCGCCCTCCTCGACATCACCCTGCTCACCGGACGCAAAAATCAGATCCGTGTCCATATGGCCGACCTTGGCCATCCCATTGCCGGCGACAAAAAATATGGTGCCAAGACCAACCCCTTGAAGAGGATGGCCCTGCACGCCTATAAGCTCTCCTTTCATCACCCGGTAATCCCGGAGAAACGGATGGATTTCGAGATCAAGATTCCGGGAAAATTTCATATCCTTTTTTCAGGCAAACCCATCAAATAGTCCGACGAGCCCCCTGCATCAGCGTCCAGCCATGGACTCCTTTTCCCCTTATTCCCATCTCCCGGCAATCCCTTCGCCACATTGCGGACAGCGGCCATGGATCAGCCTGTCTTCCTCAATCCGGAACCCGAAACGCCGCACCAGCAGGGCCTGACAGGAGGGACAGACGGTGTTCTCTCCCCCGGTGCCGGGGATATTCCCCTCATAGACAAACTTGAGTCCCGCCGAAAGTCCTATCTTCCTCGCCTTTTCCAGGGTATGGGCGGGCGTGGACGGTCTGTCGGTCAACTTATAGGTGGGATGAAAGGCGCTGACATGCCAGGGCATGGAGGGATCAATGGCCACGATGAACTCAGCAATGGCCCTCAGTTCCCCATCGCTGTCGTTGAGGCCGGGAATAATCAGGGTGGTCACCTCCACCCAGACCCCCAGCTCATGCATCAGCCGCACCGTATCGAGGACCGGCTGCAACCGGGCGCCGCAGATGGTGTGATAAAAATCCTCGCTGTAGGCCTTGATATCAATATTGATGGCATCGAGGAGCGGCGCCAGTTTCCGGGTGGCCTTCTCCGACATGAACCCGTTCGACACAAAGACGTTTTTCAACCCCCGGTTGCGGGCCAGGACACAGCAGTCATGGGCGAACTCAAAAAAGATGGTGGGTTCCACATAGGTAGAGCTGATGGACCGGCAGCCGCTTGCCTCGGCGCTGGCCACCACCTGTTCCGGGCTGCGCAGGATGCCGGGGGGATTCTCGGCAGAGATGGTATCCGCCTGGGAGATGGAAAAATTCTGACAATGGCGGCAGCGGAAATTACAGCCCACGGTGGAGATGGAATAGGAGCGGCTGCCGGGGAGAAAGTGAAACAGCGGCTTCTTCTCGATGGGATCCACACGCTCCGCCACCAGCCGCCCATACACCAGGCTGTGGAGAATCCCGTTGCGATTCTCGCGCACCCCGCAGATTCCCCGCCGGCCTTCCTTGATCCGGCAATGATGGGCGCAGAGTTCACAGATAAGCTCACCGTCCCTGCCCTGATCGTACATTTGCGCCTCGTGCATGATGATCCTCCCGCTTATCGGTTCGCCTTCTCCACCTGCCGCCACCTGCCGCCACGATAGAGAAAGTGGGGGGTAAACCGGCTTTTATAATTCATCGCCGGCACGGATTTGATATAATACCCGAGATAGAGATAGTTCATCCCCTGGGCCCGGCAGATTTCGGCCAGGGTCAGGATGTTCAGAGTCCCCAGACTCCGCCTGCCATGGTCGGGGTCAAAATAAAAATAGACGGCGTTCATCCAGTTTTCGCCCACATCGACAATGGCACAGCCCACCAGCTTTCCCGCCAGCCGGTAGCGGATTTCCATGCAGGAGACAATGGAGGTCAGGAAAAAACCGGAATAATAGTTCTCGGCCTGATTGTTCTTGTGCGGGTAGCGGGCGGACAGGAACTTCTGACACAGGGCCAGATTTTCCGGGCCCATGCGCATCGGCCCCAGTTCAACCTCCAGATCCTGATTTTTTTGCAGCACCCGCCGCTGATTGCGGTTCAGTCGCAGTTCAGAGGGATGCAGACGGATGGGAACACAGGCGGAGCATTCCTCACAGCGCATGGCATAGAGACAATTGCCGTTCCGGCGATAGCCGGAGGCGAGAAACAGCTCCATGATCCGCTCTGGAATGGCGCCGAACAGGGCCTGATAAAAGGTCGCCGTATGGGGGAGATGATACGGGCACTCCACCGTCACCTCAATGAAATAGTCATCAAAACGGGTCTGCAGTTCCGCGAACTCACGGGCGCATTGTTGATCGTAGGAACTCATGGTCACACCGAAACCGCCTTACCCGCGCGACCCTTGTCGGGATTCGGCCAGCTCCTCGGGGGTGTTGATATTATGCCAGGACGGCCTGAGCGCAAGCGGAATCAGGGGAGACTCGATCTTGCCCTGGCGGGCGACCTGACCAATGCGCAGGGAACCGGAGACCAGCAGCCGTTCAAAAAGGGCGCCGCAACGATAATCATAATGGGCCAGCAGCGGTTCCACATGGCCATCTTCATGGAGCCGGGGCACCGTCCCCCAGCAGCCCGGACGCCGATGGGAAAGCAGCCAGTCCACGGCCCCGGTGCCAATGTCGGGCATATCACAGGCAATGAGGAGCCAGGAGACCCAGGGCTGCCAGCGCATGGCGGCGAGAATTCCGGTGAGGGGGCCGCGCGCCTCGGGGATATCCGGGAGCCGGGGCAGATGGTGCAGGGACTCAGGCACCAGCCCCGCGCCGGAGAGGGCGATATTGTCGCCGATCAGGGGCTGGAGCAGACCCACCGTATGCTCCAGCCAGGTATTTTTTTCCCGGACGTTCTGCTTTTCTATGAGATGCTTGGGCCGCCCCATGCGCGAACTCCGGCCCCCGATGAGAATACAGGCCCACACCGGGGTTTGCCGCCAGCTCTCCTGGAGCCAGTGCAAAAGAAAGTCACAGGCCTGCGGCGCCCGCCCTTCACCCCGGCCAAAGACGGCCAGCACCGGGCCGGTTTCAGCGGGGGTCTCGGTCTCATTTTCCGCCAGCAGCCAGATTTTCGGCAGCGGGGTCTGCCCATCTCCCTCCACCAGCACCAGATCATACCCGCGGGCAAGCCCTCTCAGTTGAAATTCAAGATCGGCCTCACCCTCCCCATGCAACCGGAGAAACTGTTCTCCACCCAGAACAGCAATATCGGCCCCGGCCCGATAGAGCCGGTCGCTGTCCCTGCCGGGAACATCCAGAACCGGATTGCGGCAATCATCCCTGACCACCGCCACCCGCAGGCCGCGGGCCGTCAGCTCGGGCAGCATGGCCTCAATCAAGCTGGTCCGGCCCGCTCCCGAATAACCGCAGATGCCGAGGATGGGCAGGGTTTGGGCAGGAAGCACGGGCCCTTGCCGGTCGCGATATGGGGTGGATTTCTGATTCATGGTTTCCATTGCAGATGTCACGACAAGAGATGCGGCTCCTCACTGCGTCATCGCCGCGACCCCTTATGCGGTCATTGATATGATCTTACAAGTATTCTCTTCCCGGGGTGGAACCTTCCTCCCACCCCAGGCCCTGAGGGGCAGAGGGCAGGATCCCGGCATCCCTGCCCCGCTTCAGAAAGGCGGCGATGGCCGCCGTCCCCTCGAGCCCCAGATCCCGTGAAAAATCATTTACATACAATCCGATATGATCGAGCATGACCTTGGGATCAAGCTCCTGGGCATGCTCCCGGATATAGGGAAGACAGGCCTCCGGATGAGCAAAGGCCCAGTCAATGGAGGCCCGGATGGCCTGGTCGATGACCGCGATGCGCTCCCCGCCCAGGGAGCGCCGGGCCGCGATACAGCCTAAAGGAATGGGATGGCCGGTGCTCTCTTCCCACCACTGTCCCAGATCCTGCACGCAGACCAGCCCCAGCTGCCCATAGGTAAACCGGCTCTCGTGGATAATGACCCCGGCATCCACCTCTCCCCGGTGGATCGCCTCCATGATGGTGTCAAAACGCATCTCGATCAGCTCCACTCGCCCCTGCGCCATCCCTGGCGCCCGTGACACTCGGAGTCTCCGCTCCGCTTCGCTTACCTGCCCGTCCATGGCCTGCGGTCGCTCCTGCGCCATCCCTGGCGCCCGCGACACTGGGCCGTCCATGGCCTGCGACCACGAGGAGAGATAGAGACGAAAAAGGAGGGCGGCGGTGGTCAGGCGCCCCGGAATGGCCACCCGCAAGGGCCTGGAACGGCAGACATCCATGGGGCCGCGTGCCACCAGCAGGGGCCCGCAGCCCCGGCCCAGGGCGCTGCCCGCCGACAGCACGCAATACTCATCGAGCACATGGCCGAGGGCGTGGAACGAGAGCTTGGTCACATCCAGCCGATGTTCCAGGGCCCAGCCGTTGAGGGTCTCCACATCTTCCAGGAGGGGAGCTGCCAGCTCCATTCCCGGCAGATCAATGATCCCATGGGTCAGGGCGTAGAAGATAAAGGTATCGTTGGGGCAGGGGGAATAGCCGATGGTGAGGGCTTGAGTACTCGCCATGGTTGAGACCGTCATCATGATGTCTCCAGCTCTGCCATAAGCAGGGCCGCAGCCTCTGCCGCCCGCCCGCAGGCCGCGGCCATCTGCCAGCGGCTGAGGTCGCGGTCCAGCACCAGATTGGAGATGGCCCGCAGCTCCAGCAGGGGCAGGGAAAACTCGGCACAGACCCGGGCCACCGCCGCCCCCTCCATGTTCTCGCACAGTCCGCCAAAACGGGCGGCAAGCATGGCACCCCGCTGCCGGGTGGCACTGGCTCCGGTAACGGTGACAAAGTTGCCGCGAAGGTAGGCCAGGCCATGGCGGCTGAGGATCTCTCCGGCCCGCGCCAACAGCCCCTGATCCAGGGGGAAAACCACCGCACCGCCCAGTGACACATCGAAGGCCTCAACGCGGTCGGCAAAACAGATGCCGCTATCCCCGAAACTCTCCTCCTCGGCCAGACAGAGATCAAGCAGCCCGGCATTGCCGCCGGTATCGGGCATATCCGGCACATAGGCCCCGGCCACCCCGAAGTTTATAACGCAATCAACAGGCACATCGCACTGGTCCAGATAGCGGGTCAGACGCAGGGTCGTCTCCACCGGCCCCACCCCGCCGACCAGGGTGCGCCAGAAGGAGGCGGGCCTCTCCCCGGAGCTCTTTTCCTGATGGGCAGTGAGCCGCTGCAGCAGGGGACTCATCTCAAATTCAGTTGCGGCCAGGGCAAGGATCATGGTAGGTAGTTCACGGCTTCCAGAAAAATTATACGATCATCAAAGGGCACCCTTCCCTCTGGCTTTTACCGCAAAACAGAACAAGCATGCAACAGGATTTCACACTCAAGGCCTACGACTACCATCTGCCGCCGGAAAATATCGCCCAGCACCCGGCCGACAGGCGGGAGGAATCGCGGCTCTTTGTCCTCAACCAGACAACCGACGGGCGGGAGCACCGGCGCTTTTCCGACCTTGTCGATCTGCTGCAAGCGGGCGACCTGCTGGTTGTCAATGACACCAGGGTCTTTCCGGCACGCCTGCCGGGGCGCAAGGAGAGCGGCGGCAAGGCCGAGGTCTTCCTCCTCTCCTACCCCCGGGAATCGGAAGAGAAAGGTGAGATAACCGCCACCGCCCTGATCAAAAGCTCCAAACGACCCCGTCCCGGCTCCTCCATTCTCATCTCCGGCGAACTCTCCTGCACCATCCTTGAGGACCTGGGCGAAGGCCAGGTGAAGATCGCCCTGCGCTACGACCGGGGCAGGGGGCTGACGGAGATCCTCGGCGCCTGCGGCCAGATCCCGCTGCCCCCCTATATCGCCAGGGATGGAGGGAGCACGGAAGAGGACCGGCGGCGCTACCAGACCGTCTATGCCGACCGGCCGGGCGCCGTTGCCGCCCCCACCGCCGGCCTCCATTTCTCGGAAGAGCTGCTCGCGAAGGTCGAGGCAAAGGGGGTGCGCATCGCCCGCATCACCCTCCATGTGGGCTACGGCACCTTTGCCCCGGTGCGCACCAAGGCCATCCTTGAGCACACCATCCATCGGGAGTATATCCATATCTCACAGGAGAACGCGGACACCATCAACATGGTTCGCCGGCAGGGCGGCAAGGTCTGGGCGGTGGGCACCACCACCGTCCGCGCCCTGGAGTTTGCCGCCCGCGAGAGTGGACGGGTGACGGCGACGGAGGGCTGGTGCGACCTCTATATTGTGCCCGGCCACCGTTTCCAGGTCATCGACAACCTGATCACCAACTTCCACCTGCCCCAGTCATCCCTGCTCTTCCTGGTCTCCGCCCTCTGCGGCCGGGAACGGCTGCTCCACTGTTACCGCGAGGCCATTGACCAGGGCTACCGTTTTTACTCCTATGGCGATGCCATGGCCATCCTGAAATAAAAAAAGGCGGCTGCAGATACACTCCGCAGCCGCCTGGAATCGCTTGAAAAAAAGTATCGATCCGAGCGCTTAACTGGCCGTGGCCGGACACTTGGAGCAGCCACCGGCAGGACAGGCAGGGGGCGTACTGGTGGCGGGGGGCGGCGGCGCGGCAGTGCTGGTGCCGGTATCCTTGCGGGCGCTGGCATAGCCATCGGCGTACCAGCCGCCACCCTTGAGCTGAAACGAGCTCATGGACATCACCTTCCGCACCGTCCCATCACATTCGGGACACTGGGTCAGCGGCGCGTCCGCCATCCGCTGCTGCACCTCAAAAACCTTTCCGCAACTGTCACACTCATACTCGTATACCGGCATTATTCCACTCCATTTCTGACCCATATTTGTTTCCAGACCCATAAAAACGGGAAGACTTTTCCTGTCTGGAACGAACCTTTTCGTTTCCCTGTTCCCCACAGAGATATGGGGGGAATGTAATGCGACAGATGGGATCTGTCAACACCCAGGCCTTCAATTCCCGCCTGTCAGGGGCATAAAAAAGAAGCCGCTTCAGCAAAAGAAACCTTCTTGTTCCGATGACATGGCCCACGGGGAATGATCGTGTCACTCAGTTCAAGGCCGGCAATGATCGTGAACGAAAAAAATTGCTGGTCACAGCTCCACCTGATTGCCCAGCTCGACAACCCGATCCGGAGGCAGGCTGAAGAAGGCGGTGGCATTCCAGGCATTGCGGGACATGAAGATAAAGAGTTTCTTGCGCCACTGTGCCATGGGAGCAGTTCCCGTGGCAGACATGGTTTCCCGGCCCAGATAGAAAGAGGTGGAATAGATATCCACCGGCAGACCTTTGGCGCCGACCAGGTCCAGGATCTTGTGAATATCGGGTGTTTCCATAAAGCCGTAACTGGCCTTGATCCGGTAAAATCCCAGGCCAAGATCCTCCACCCTGACCCTCTCCTCCGGGGCGACGGTGGGAGTTTCCGCGGACAGGACGGAGAGTATGAGCACCTGTTCATGGAGGGCCTCATTATGCTTGAAATGATGGAGCAGGGTATGGGGGATGCCGTCCGGAGAAATGGACATGAAGACAGCGGTACCGGCTGTCCGCTGGGGATTATACCCGGCAATGTCCTTGAGAAAAACAGGGGCCGGGATTCTCATCAGGCTGTAATACCTGGCCAGATAGGCCCGGCCATCCCGCCAGGTGATCATAACAATGAGGATGCTCGCGGCAATGCAGATCGTAATCCAGCCGCCGTCCACAATTTTCAGCAGGTTGGCGCTCAGAAATGCGCCGTCCAGGAGGAGAAAGAGGATCAGCAGGATGAGGCTCTGCCACAGGGGCCATTTCCACCTGATATGGGTCACCTCAAAGTACATGAAAGAGGTGATTGCCATGGTGGCGGTTACGGCAATGCCGTAAGCCCCGGCAAGACGGGAGGATTCCTGGAAGGCCAGGACCAGGGTCAGGCAGGCAATCATCAGCATCCAGTTGACCATGGGCATGTATATCTGTCCCCTGGTCTGCCTGGAGGTGTGGATGATGTGCATACGGGGGATGAATCCCAGCTGGATGGCCTGTTGCGTCAGGGAATAGACGCCGGAAATCATGGCCTGTGAGGCGATGATGGTGGCGAATGTGGCCAGGGCAACCAGGGGGTAGAGCAGGGATTTGGGCGCCAGGGCGTAGAAAGGATTGACGCTGGTCAAGTCCGGGTTGTGCAGGAGCAGGGCCCCCTGGCCGTAGTAATTGAGGATCAGGCCGGGCAGAACGATACCATACCAGGTCAGGCGGATGGGGCGGCGGCCAAAATGACCCATATCGGCATACAGGGCTTCGCCCCCGGTAATGCAGAGTACCACCGAACCCAGCACAACAATGCCATGGACATGGTTGATGGCAAAAAAATTGACGGCGTGCACCGGGTTCATGGCGGTGAGGATAAGGGGATAGGCAAGGATGGCGCGCACCCCCAGAACACCAAGGATCAGGAACCAGACCACCATGACCGGGCCGAACAGCCTGCCGATGACTGCGGTGCCGTAGCGCTGGAAGGAAAAGAGGATGATGAGGACCAGGCAGGTGAGGGGAACGATGAAATGGGCGGCGGCATCGGTGGCCATATTGAGACCTTCGATGGCTGAGAGCACGGAGATGGCCGGGGTGATCACCCCGTCCCCATAAAGAAGCGCGGCCCCGAAAGCGGCAAGGATGGTGAGAAATGCCCACCATTTTGTGTCCGCCTTGAGCTTTCCCTGGAGCATGGCCAGCAGGGAAAAGATCCCACCCTCTCCCTTGTTGTCGGCCTGCATGATGAAGACAACATACTTCACACCGACCACCAGGAGCAGTGACCAGAATATCATCGAAAGGATCCCCAGGATATTTTCGGGAGTGGGCGCGACTCCGTGTTTTCCGGAAAAACATTCCTTAATGGTATAGAGGGGGCTGGTGCCGATATCGCCATAAATGACACCCAGGGCTGATATGGCAAGAAAGGCGGGGTTGACTGGGGAAAGCGCGGACGTATCCTGTTGACGTGCTTGGGGTGAGGCAAAAAGGCCCATGAAGATTCTCCTTATTCCATACGGTGTGCCAAAGGGGTGATAAGCCCCAGGCAGAATACAGAAACCGGAGGCTCCCATGAGCTTACGAGGTTAGCTGTCGGGCTCAGGCTGAGAGTTGCCTTACACTTGCGTGATCCGCCCCGAAAAAGTGGTTCCCCCGCTTCCGCTTTCGCGGAATTCAGCGTTGTTCAATACCGACGCCACTATCGCTCTTTTGCAAAAATTTGCAATATCTTTTTGAAAACAGGGCTGCCCATGCCCATTCCGTCAATGGCAGAGATGCCGGATACGTCTTCACAAGGCACCATGGCCTGCCACTCTCCCCTGGATATGCGCACGGACCAGCTCCGGGGTTATCAGATGAAAGGTGAAGAATGGGGCGGCCGGCGTAAATCACCCTTGGCAAGTTATTGTTCTCAGATTAAGATGACTTTTTTTGGAAATTTTACAAATGCGCCTGCCTCCGTGACCCGTCAGCATGGCGATGAACCCTTTTTTCCCTCTTTTTCCGTCGTCATTGTTGGTATGCAGATTCAGCTCAACGGCAGCGCCAGAACCATCACCCCCGCCATGACCGTGGCCGGGCTTGTGCGGGAACTGGGTGTTCCGTCCGCCTCCGTGGTCATCGAACACAACCGCGCCATTCTTCAGCCGGACAGCTACGCCACCGTTTTGCTTGAGGACAATGACCAGGTGGAAATCATCCGTTTTGTAGGAGGCGGCTGAGATGCTGACTGACCCACTCGTTATTGCCGGACACAGCTTTAGCTCCAGGCTCTTTCTCGGCACCGGCAAATTTTCCTCATCGACAGTGATGAAAGAGGCCATTGCCGCCTCCGGCAGCGAGATGGTGACCGTGGCCCTGCGCCGCGTCAATCTGGACAACCCGGAGGACGACATCATGGCCGCTCTGGACCGGGACCGCTGCCTTTTTCTGCCCAACACCTCCGGCGCCCGCACCGCCGAAGAGGCCATACGCCTGGCCCATCTGGCCCGTGCCGCCTCCGGCTCCAGCTGGCTGAAACTGGAAGTGACCCCCGACCCGCGCACCCTGCTCCCCGACCCGATTGAGACCCTGAAGGCCACGGAGGAACTGGCGCGGGAGGGCTTTATCGTCCTGCCCTATATGAACGCCGATCCCATCCTCGCCCTGCGCCTGCAGGACGCGGGCGCAGCGGCGGTCATGCCCCTGGGCGCGCCCATCGGCACCAACCAGGGGATTCTCACCGTCTTCCAGATCGAGATCATCATCGACCAGGCCCGGGTGCCGGTGGTGGTGGACGCCGGCATCGGCGCGCCCTCGCACGCCGCCTTCGCCATGGAGCTGGGGGCCGACGCGGTGCTGGTCAACACCGCCATCTCGGTGGCCGGTGATCCGGTGGCCATGGCCCGCGCCTTTGCCCAGGCGGTGGAGGCCGGACGCACCGCCTTCATAGCCGGCATGGGCAGCCGGGGCAAACAAGCCCAGGCCTCTTCCCCCCTCACCGGCACCCTGGCCGCTGACTTGGGCTTTCTGGCATAAGCCATGTTTTCCCTTCCCGACTTCCAGACTCTGGCCCAAACCGTCCAAAATCCCACCAATTCCGATGTGGAGCGGGCCCTTGCGGCCAGGCATCCCTCCCTCCACGATCTGGCGGCCCTGATCTCGCCTGCCGCCGAATCCTTTCTGCCGGAGATGGCCCGGCGCTCGGCCCTTATCACCGCCCGGCGATTCGGCAAGACCACCCAGCTCTACGCCCCGATCTACCTCTCCAATTTCTGCACCAACCGCTGCGCCTATTGTGGATTTGCCGCCAACAACCGTATCGCCCGCCGGGCCTTAAGCTTTGACGAGGCCGAGGCGGAGGCTGAGATCCTCTCCAGCCGGGGGTTCCGGCATATCCTGCTGGTCTCGGGGGAGGCGGAACAGGTGGTGGATGTGGAGTACCTGGAGACCATCGCCCGGCGCTTGCGCGACAAATTCGCCGCCGTCTCCATCGAGGTGCAGCCCCTGTCCACCGCCGACTACACCCGCCTGTTCCGGGCCGGGATCACCGCGGTGGCGGTCTATCAGGAGACCTATGATCCGGAGTTATACCGGCAGGTTCATCTTTCCGGCAAAAAAACCGATTACCACTACCGCCTCGAGACCCCGGCCCGGGCCGCCGCCGCCGGGATGCGCGAGGTCGGCATCGGGGCCCTGCTCGGACTCAACGACTGGCGGGCGGAGGGCCTGGCCATCGGCCTGCATCTGGCCTGGCTGCGCAAAAATTTCTGGAGCACCGCCTTTACCGTCTCCTTTCCCCGCCTGCGACCGGCGGCCGGGGCCTTCCAGCCGCTGGTGGTGGTCTCGGAAAAAAACTTAAGCCAGCTTATCTTCGCCCTGCGGATCTTTGACCCCGATGTGGGCCTGCTCCTCTCCACCCGCGAAGAGGCCCGTTACCGCGACGGCATGCTGGGCCTCGGGCCCACCCGCTACTCGGCGGGCTCCTGCACCGCCCCGGGGGGCTATGCCAACCCGGGAGAGACCGACGGCGAACAGTTCTCCGTGGGCGATGAACGAACCATGGAAGAGGTGAGCGCCGCCATTATCGCTAAAGGGTTTGATCCGGTGAGCAAGGACTGGGACAGCGCCTTTCAAGGAACAAACGTTTGATCGAGAAACAGAATACGAGCTTGCAAGCCAGCCCCAAGAAAAGGGATCTGTGCCTTAGAGATGCACAGCACCCAACTGGCAAACAGGTTTCAAGAAAACAGAATTGACGAGACTTCTTTCCAAGTTTATACTTCCAAGCATAAACTTAACCGCAATGGAGACTCTTTATGAATGCCACCGCAAAAAATCTGAGGTTTAACTCCAAAGAACTTCTTGACGCCGTCAAGAGGGGAGAGGAGGTTGTCATTTCGTTTCGGGGAAAGCCCTGTGCCAAGCTTGTTCCCTACCAGGAAACAGCAAAAACGCCGGAGAAAAACGACCTGTTCGGAATGTGGCAGGATAACGACGCCACATCCAATGTGGAAGAGTATGTGCGAAACTTGAGAAAGGGAAGGGAGTGATGATCATCGATACCGACGTCCTTGTCTGGTACATGAGAGGGAATGAAAAAGCATATCATGCTGTTGAAAACACAGGTGTTTTTTTTATTTCCGTTATCACCTATATGGAACTCGTCCAGGGACTGAGAAATAAAAAAGAGCTTACCCATCTGCGCAAGGCACTCCTTGGCTGGAAGACACAAATCCTCTATATCTCCGAAGAAATATCCGCCAGGGCCATGTTCTCCGTCGAGCAGCATTTCCTCAGTCATTCCGTGCAATTGGCAGACGCCTTGATTGGCGCCACGGCAATCACCCATGGACTCCCCATTCTTACAGGCAATGACAAGCATTTCAAGGCCATGAAAGACATTCAGATCAAGAAATTTATGCCCTAACCCCGATAAACGGGATACGAGCCTTTCTCAGATTCTATTCTTGCAAAAAAAACAAGAATAAAATCTGTAAGGCACTAAGAAGCCTGCCCAGAAATCGAATAACCAGTTGTTCTTACTAACGCGGGCAAC
>JACDZJ010000178.1_pt1 | contig 26971 bp, 20 predicted proteins | sample 7365721 | NCBI WGS metagenome assembly JACDZJ01 (sample SAMN15143480, study PRJNA637477) | pond metagenome | biome: freshwater wetland ecosystem [ENVO:00000243]; feature: pond [ENVO:00000033]; material: pond water [ENVO:00002228]; isolation source: pond water containing pink berries ... | reverse complement strand
GGTACCGGCAGTACCTTTATGCTGGTGGGAGATTCCCCGATCATGAAAGATTTAGGGAAATATTCCATCACCAAGGTAAACAGGATCAGGAACGGCTTTTCCTTCGCCCATCAGTTCGAGACCAGCAAGGGCATGAGCCCCTCTCAGAAAAAAGAACTGGAGGCCTACAAAATAGCCAGATGGGACCTGAGTGAAAGAAAATACAGGGAATCGAGTTCCCGGGAGAAGCTGTTTTTATATGTCTGCAAGTTCGGTGTCAAAAAAATTTCAGAAATGCAGGAAACCCTCTGGCTGTAAGCGATGTACCTGACGACCTGGGTGTTCAAGAAATGGGGAGTTCCGGGTAGAGCAGGAAGCTGACTGACCGATCATGACCAGGACTTTTACTGACGCCTCGTCGCACGTGACTACAACGTGTCTCCCGGTCTGATCATTCATCAGCCTCCCTTCGTCAAACCGTGCTTGCGGTTCTCCCGCACACGGCTTTCCGATGTTCCTCACCGCAAGGCATGCGCTCTCGTCCAGCCCGCTGTCGTTGGCACTTTATACAGGCCCTACTTCCCATACAGCGACCTGTTCGGAAACCTGACATAGCCGGTGTTTCTGTCTCCCTTTCCGCATTATTTCATATCAGCCATGGAGGAATAGACCATCAGCATCGTCAGTGGAAATACCGCCGGTCTCAAGAAGCATCAGCTCGCCGCCCTGGAGCGCTTGGCCGGAAAACGGGTGGCCCGGGAACAGGTCATCTCGCCCGAGATGGCCAGGACCTTATGTGAGCTTTCCTTTGAGCTGAATCGGCAGATAGGGGTGCTGCTCCATCGTTCCGGCAAGGTGGAGCAGCTGGTGGTGGGCGATTTCAAGGGGATCATGATCCCGCGCCTGGGGGCGGTGCGCGGGACCGGCGGACGGCTGAAGGGGCTGCGGCTGGTGCACACCCATCTGGCCGGAGAGCCGATCAGCGATGAAGACCTGATGGATCTGCTCTTTCTGCGGCTGGATCTGCTCTCGATTCTCACGATCACAGGCGATGGCCTGCCCGAGCGGCTCTCCTCCGCCCACCTGCTGCCCCATCCCGTGGACGGGAAAAGCTGGGCCTTTCTTGAGCCCCGCCATCCCGCCGCCCAGAAGGAATCCTTTGCCGATTTTATTGACGATCTGGAAGAGGGGTTTGCCCGCCGCCAGTCCACCTCCCAGGTGGATAAGGGCCAGGATCGGGCGATCTTGATCAGTGTGAGCATGGACGGCCAGCTCCGCGCCGAGGAGTCGCTGGCTGAACTGGCCGAGCTGACCCGTTCCGATAATATCCAGGTCCTGGAGACGGTTCTGCAGCGCAGCAGAAAGGTCAATCCCCGTCTGATCCTGGGCAAGGGAAAGCTGGCCGAGGTGATGATCATGGCCTTGCAGCTGGACGCCAATCTGCTCATCTTCAACCAGGAACTCAATCCCTCCCAGCTCCGTTCCATCACCGATCACACCGAGATGCGGGTCATTGACCGCACCCAGCTTATCCTCGACATCTTCGCCCATCGGGCCCTGAGCCGTGAGGGGCGGCTGCAGGTGGAGATGGCGCAGTTGAAATATATGCTTCCCCGCCTCTCCAGCCGTGATGATGCCCTGTCCCGGCTCAGTGGCGGGATCGGCACCCGGGGGCCGGGTGAAACCAAGCTTGAGACCCATCGCCGCCGCATTGACGACCGTCTGGCCCGGCTCACCAAAGAGCTGGAGCAGGTGGGCAAGGAGCGCTACCAGCGGCGGGCCATGCGCCGGAAAAAGGGGCTGCCGGTGCTCTCGCTGGTGGGCTACACCAATGCCGGCAAGTCAACCCTGCTCAACACCCTGACCCACAGCGACATCACCGCCGAGGACAAGCTCTTCGCCACCCTTGACCCCACCAGCCGCCGACTCCGGTTTCCCAATGATATGGAGGTGGTGGTCACCGATACGGTGGGATTTATCCGCCATCTGCCGGCGGAGCTGTTGAAGGCCTTTGCCGCCACCCTCGAGGAGTTGCAGGAGGCGGATCTCCTGGTTCATGTCATTGATCTGTCCAATCCCGCCTTCCGCGAGCAGATCCAGGTGGTGGAAGATCTGCTGCGGGAGCTGGAGCTGGACGAAATTCCCTGTCTCAAGGTCTTTAACAAGATGGATCGGGAAGGGGTGGGAGAACAGCTTCTCGCCTGCGCCCGCCAGGAAGGGGTGATAATCAGCGCCCTGGATGCCCTGACCTTTACTCCTTTTCTGGAGCGGGCCGAGCAGTTGATGGGGAAGATTCTGAAAGAGTTTGAAATGGGAAGGAGCTAAGGGAAAAGATAGAAGCGGAGGGCCTTTCCCAGAGGTTCGCTGGCAAGAAACTGGCAGCTGATGACCGAGCCGTTGACGGATTGGATGGTCACGTTTTTGGTGATTTCTGTCTGGTGGCGGTCATCCAGGGTAAAGGCGACCAGTATTTGCGGACCTGCTTGCAGGAGATGGTCGTTGGAGGTGACGAATTGCAGACCTCCTACGGAGAGATTGGTGACCTGCATATAGCCGTCACTGCTTGTCGGGTCTATTATGGAATACCAACCGGCAATATTGATGTCCCAGTTTTTTCCTTTCACAGCGCTGGTCGATGAAAGATAGATCCCGGGCAAGGCGGTTTTTTTCCGGTAGTGTCTGCGAAAATCAAGCTTGACGGGAAAAGAGTGACCACAGGTACACTTGACATTGAGGGTATGTCCGCTCGAACGGTATTTGCCGACAGCAATGGTCTTCGCACGGTTGCACTCGGGACATTTGATGAGAGCTGTATCACTCGTTTTGACCAGGGTTCTCTGAAGGGTGCTTGCAGTCATCGTCTGGGGCTGGTGGCTGATTTTGTGTGAGGATCTTTCTTTCTCTGTGACAACTTTGTAAAAAACTGAAATCAGTCATAGATAATGGTGGTATAATTTTCCAGTAGTTTTTCCGTTTCCGGGTCGAGATCACTGGCCACTTCGTGGATCTGAAATTCCTTTTTGCAGCCTGTGCAGCGCAGCCGTATTCGTCTGCATGAACGGAACACTTCGAGTTTATGGGTGCATTCGCGGCATTGCATGGCATTTCAGCTGAGCAGCTCCTCCCGGGTGAAGATTGATTCGAGGGGATATCCGGCGTCGGCCAGGGTCTTGGTTCCTCCTTCCTGCCGTTCCACCACGGTCACCACCAGACCCACCTTAAATCCTTGCGATTCCACACGTTCAATGACCTTCAGCAGGGTTCCGCCGGTGGTGACCACATCTTCAAGAAGCGCCACTCGACAGCCGGCCGGCATGTTTTTCAGTCCTTCAATGTAATTGCCGGTGCCGTGTCCTTTGGCCTCCTTGCGCACAATAAAGGCTGGAATGGGGTGTTTTTCCAGGAAGCTGACCAGTGACACTGCGGTCACCAACGGGTCAGCACCGAGGGTCATGCCGCCCACCGCCTGGATGGGTTCCGCTTGTTTCAGGATCATCTCGTGGATCAGCTTGCCGCAGAGATAGGCGCCTTCCGCCGAGAGGGTGGTCTGCTTGCCGTCTATATAAAAATCCGATGTCTTGCCGGAGGTCAGGGTGAAAGAACCCTGACGGTATGATTTTTCGAGGAGGATTTCCTTGAGTCGCTGACGATCATTCATGGTGATTTCTGCTGTGTTGTTTTATGGTGAGTTGTGGATGAAGGGCTGTGGACTTTCGCCAGGGTCCCATCGCCACCAGATGCAAGATCGGTTGTTTTTGGGGGCGCATAACAATCTGAAATTACGATATTATTGAAGTGACACCCGACCCTTCCCGGAGTTGTTTTTAAAATACCTGCTTTGGAAGGGAATGAAAAGAAAATTAGTAGAAAAAACTCGCTTTAATGAAAAAGGTCATGTTAGTTTGTACCGCTCAATTATACGCACCTTGTGCTGTTCCCCTGGCATACCATTGAGGACAGTGTCTGCGTCACTATTTTTTTTATGAACCGAAGGGTGAACCATGTGTGGGATTGTCGGATATGTCGGGCCAAGAAAGATTGTGCCGGTTATCCTCGGGGGTCTGCGTCGTCTTGAATACCGTGGATATGATTCAGCGGGGATTGTCTATCTGCTGGATGGAAAGGTGATCAAGCATCGGGCGGCGGGCAAGCTGTCCCGGCTGGAGGTGATCATTGCTGATGCCATTGTCGCGCCCTCCCATATCGGGCTGGGTCATACCCGCTGGGCCACCCATGGCGCCCCGACCATGGAAAACGCCCATCCGCACAGTGACTGCACCGGTGATCTGGTGGTGGTTCATAACGGGATCATTGAAAATTACCATTCCCTGCGGGCGGAGCTCCAGGCCAAGGGCCATCGGTTCAGCTCCGAGACCGATACCGAGGTGCTGGCCCATCTCATAGAAGAGTATCTGGCGGTTCCTCCGCCCTCTGAAATCGCCGCCGGCAGTGTTGGCCCCGAACTCACCGATGTCCTGGGATCGGCAGTGCGCCGGGCCCTGGAGCGGGTGGAGGGTTCCTATGCCCTGGGGGTTCTGTGGGCCGGGCAGCCTGACACCCTGATCGCGGTGCGCAATCACAGCCCGCTGGTTCTGGGCGTGGAAGAGGGGCAGGGTTCCTTCCTGGCATCGGATATTCCCGCCCTCCTGCCCTTTACCAATCAGGTGATTTTTCTGGAGGATCGTGAGCTGGCGGTGCTCACTGCCGATGGGCGGCGGTTTTACTCCCTGGAGAGCGGAGCCGAGATCAGCAAAGAGGTCAAACTCATCCAGTGGAACGCGGCCATGGCCGAAAAGGGTGGCTACCGCCATTTCATGCTCAAGGAGATCTTTGAACAGCCGCAGTCCATTATCAATACGGTGAGTGGCCGCATTGACCTGGAGACGGGCGCCGTGGAGCTGCCGGAGATGCATCTGGAGGCCTGCGATCTGCAAAAGATTGACCGCATCTTCCTTGTTGCCTGCGGCACCTCCTGGCATTCGGCCCTGGTGGCCAAGTACTGGATTGAACACTGGGCCGGGATTCCGGTGGAAGTGGATATTGCCTCGGAGTTTCGCTACCGGCGGCTGCTGATAAATGAGCGGGTGCTGACCGTGGCCATCTCCCAGTCCGGGGAGACCGCCGATACCCTGGCCGGTATTCGTCTGGCCAGGAAGCTGGGCTCCAAGATTGTCACCATCTGCAACGTGGTGGGCTCCACCATGACCCGGGAGGCGGACGGGACGGTCTATACCCACGCCGGGCCGGAGATCGGTGTGGCCTCCACCAAGGCCTTCACCGCCCAGCTGGCCGCCCTTTTTCTCTTTACCCTCTATCTGGGAGAAAAGCGCAAGACCATCTCCCCGGAAAAACGACGGGAGCTGGGGCAGGCCCTGATCGGCATTGCCCTGGTCATCGAGTCGGAGCTGCCCCGCTTGCAGGAGGAGATCAGAGAGCTTGTGGACCGCTATTATGACTGCCGGGATTTTCTCTTTGTGGGCCGGGGGCTGAATTTTCCCATTGCCCTGGAGGGTGCCCTGAAGCTCAAGGAGATCTCCTATATCCACGCCGAGGGCTATGCCGCGGGCGAGCTCAAGCATGGTCCCATTGCCCTCATTGACAAGGATATGCCGGTGCTGGCCCTGGTGCCCCAGGATTCGGTGTATCAGAAGTCGATTTCCAATGTGGAAGAGATCAAGGCCCGGGCCGGACGGCTCATTCTGCTGGGGACGCAAGGGGATACCCACCTGCGCACCATCACCGATGATGTTCTGTACCTGCCCCACGTCCATGAGGAGATGAACCCCATCCTCTACACTATTCCGGCCCAGCTCCTGGCCTATGAGATTGCCATCCGGCGCGGCTGTGATGTGGATCAGCCGCGAAATCTCGCGAAAAGTGTGACGGTGGAGTAGTCCTGTCCGGTGCTGATACGCTCAGGCCTCTGATTTTTAGTGACTTACAGATTCTTTTCTTGTTTTTTTAAAAGAAAATAATCTGTAAAAGGAACTTATCCCGTGCATCGGGGTTAGAAAAATTAACCATTGAATATTCCACCAATGTCGTGTGTCCCGTCCCCTCTTCAACGAAGCTTTGTCACCGCGCTCCTTTTCGGCGTCCTGCTTCTGGTGAGCTGCGCCCCCTTCGGGTATTTAACCCGCATTCATCCCCAGGATCATGAAGGCCCGCAGGCAATTCAGTGCGCTGCCTGCCATCAAGATCAGTATCGGGAATGGCAGGGCACTGCCCATGCCAGGGCCTTTGTCAGCAAGACCTTTCAGGAGGCCGCCGGCAGTCCGGTGGACGATGAATGTCTGCAATGCCACAGCCCCTTAGGAGTCTCTGAGAGAAAAACAGAAGTCCGCCGGTTTCATCAGGAGGAGGGAGTCACCTGCGTCAGCTGTCATTACAGCCAGGGGAAAATGGTTGGCCCCCATGCCCCCTCCGCCCTGTTTACGCCGCATCCCATAAAGGAAGACGCCGCTTGGTATCGAAGCCCGGACTTCTGCGCCACCTGTCACCAGGAGACCTTCGCCCAGTGGCAGAAGACCGCGGGCAGGCAGGAAGTCAGGAGCTGTCAAGGCTGCCATCAGGAAGAAGTCCAGCGTCGCGCAACCCGGGGGACCAACTTTTTATCCGAGCTGCTTGTTTCCTTCGAGAAAATACTTCCTACCCGCAGCCATGAAATAACCCTGGAAAAAATGGCCAACTTTCCCGGGGGAGTGTCACTCAGCGCCAGGGCCCTGACCCTGGAGGCAGGCACACCGGCCCTGGCCGTGACCATTGGTAACAACCTGCCCCATCATCTGCCCACCGGCACCTTTGGTGAAAAACAGATCCTGCTCACCCTTTCCTTTGAAAAAAAGGGGAGCCAGGGAGAAACGGTGCAGGTCACGGTCAGCGACGGGCAGCACCCGCTGATGGCCGGAGACAGCAACACCATCATTGTTCCCCTCAGTGCTGCCGCCATTCTCGCCGACACCCTCCGTCTTGATGTGGCGCGCCACAGCCTCACCCCGGAGCAGAAGCCACCCATTCTTCTTTCATCCATCGTTGTTGATTCCATTGCCGAGGCCTTTCATTAATGCGTCAGTTCACTGTCCCCACCACCTTTAGCTCCGATTTTATCGATCAACTCGACAACCTGAACCAGGAGTTTGCCGCCAGCGGCGGACGCGTCGCCGAGATTTACGGCTCCTTCCAGGACGGGGCCTTCAACTCGGCGCGGCCGTCGAAATATTTGCCGGCGGTCAATCGTGAGCAGTTGCGGCGCCATGTCGCGTCAGCCCTGGAAAAAGGGATCACCTTCAACTACCTGTTCAACGCCCCCAGCTACGCCAACCTCGAGTACACCCACGAGGGCCGGACGGAACTTGCAGAAATACTTGGGTTTCTGGTGGATGTGGGGGTGAGCTCGGTGACCGTGGCGATCCCCTATCTGGCGGAAATTATCCACAGCACCTTCCCCCGCCTGGAGGTGGTGATCTCCACCATCGGCTATGTGGGAGCGGTGGCCGGGATCAACCAGTACCACGAGGCCGGGGCGGCCCGGGTGGTGCTGGATGTGGAGGTGAACCGGGATTTTCAGTTCCTGAGAAAGGCCTGCGCCGAGAGTCCGGTGCCGCTGGAGATCATTGTCAACCCGGTGTGCATCAGCCAGTGCCACTTCAAATACAACCACTACTGCGTGGCCTCCATGGGATCGCAGAGCTTCCTCCGGGGTGGGGCCGGTATCCCTTACAACCAGTATTATCTCAACTGGTGCTTCCTGCAAAAGTTACAGAAGAAGGAAGAATTTCTGAAAAGCCCCTGGGTTCGCCCGGAAGACCTCCATCTCTGGGAGGAGGCCGGGATATCCTTGTTCAAGATCGCCGGTCGCGGACTTCCGGGCCCCGAGATCCACCGTCTCTGCCGCAGCTATCTGGCCCGGGACTTTTCCGGCAACCTTCTGGAGCTGCTGGGCTGGCCGCACTGGCTGGCCTTCCGTGACAATGGCGACGGCACCCGCCTGCCCGCCCTCGATGTCATTCTCGACAACAAGGCCCTGGATGGATTTCTTCAGTTCTTTGCCGGCATCATGCCGCAGTGTCGCCTTGGCTGCCGGCAATGCGGCCATTGCCTGGCCTGGAGCCGAAAGGCCCTGCGTTTCAACGATGAGGCCCTGAAAGACAGATATATCGCCAATATGGCCCGCAATCTGCGGCATCTGGTGGAGGATATCCCCTCCGTTCAGGAAACCGAGGATGCGGTGGTCAACTGGCAGGAGCAGGCCGCCGGACGGGTGATTGAGTGAGGGCCGGACATATCCTGGTCACCGGCGGCACCGGGATTGTGGGCAGACCGCTGGTGACGGCCCTGGTGGCGGCGGGCCACCGGGTCACGGTGCTCAGCCGCAAGACCCCGAAGAAGGAGAAGCAGGCCGTCGCCGCCTTGACCCATGTCGCGGGCGATGTCTCTTTGCCCCGGCTTGGCCTGGACGCGATCAGCTACCAGCAGCTCTGCGATTCGGTGCAGACCATCTTCCATCTGGCCGCCCGCACCGATTTCAAGGGGGCCTCGGTGGCCGAATACCAAGCAGTCAACGTCAATGGCGTGCGCCACATCCACGCCCTGGCCGGGGCGGCAGGCGCCCATCTCCATCATATCTCCACCGCCTTTGTCTGCGGCGATCATCCCGGCGTCTGGCACGAGGATGATCTGGAGTGCGGCCAGGGCTTTCGCAACGGCTACGAAGAGAGCAAATTCCAGGGCGAGCGCTTCCTCCGTGCGCGCATGGCAGAACAGACAAAACGGGCCGCAATCACCATTTACCGGCCCGGAATTATCCTGGAACGACACCCCTCGCAGACCTCCATCAACACCTTTGGCCCCTTTATCTTCCTCGACGGCGTCTTCCGCATCCTCCTTGCGGCCCGGCGCAAAGCTCAGGGCGACGGCACCATCAGGCTGCGGGGAGACGCCCGCTGCTCCCTGCCCTTTATCTTTGACGACGATGTGGTGGACGCCCTCCTGCGCATCGCCTCGAGCCCGGATATCAACGGCCGCACCTTCCATCTGGTCAGTTCTCAATCCTGTCCCAACTCCATGCTGGAAGAGGTCTTCAACGCCGCCTTTGGCCGAAAGGCGGCGCATCTGGTGGACGCAGCATCGTTCACCAGGAATCCGGCCTCAGCGGCCGAGAAGATCATGGCCCGGAAAACCGCCATGTATGACCCCTATCTGGACCTCGCCATCCAGTTTGACCGCCCCCATCTGGAAAAAATCATGGGCAGCGCCTGGCGCCCGGCCATCTCCGACGAGGAACTGCTGACCGCCTTTACCTTCTTTCTGGCCGGCAAGAAAAAGGAGGAGGCCCGCCGGGTGCTGGTTCCCGACGCCCACCTCCGGGCCATCGAGGAGTATTTCACAAACTACCTGCCCGCTTTTTTGAACCGCCAGCTTATCGCCGGTCTGGCCTCCCTCTCCTGCCGGTTCTGGCTGGAGATTCCCGGTTGCGCCCATCACACCCTGGAGATCAGCCAGGGACAACTGGTTTCCATAGGCCCGGGACATCAGGGCGCCTTCGGCTACCGGGTCAATCCGGCAACCTTCCTGCGCGTCATCAAGGGCAGGCTTTCCCCCCAGCAGGGCTTCTTTCAGGGCGACATCAGCATGGAGGGCAATACCATGGAGGCCCTGCGCACCGCCACCGCCCTGGAGGAATTTTTCCAGACCTGGCCCTACGACAAGGCGGAAGATTGAAGGAGAGCGCCGCAGGATTGGCGACAGCTCAGGGGGTGAAGGGTCCTTCGATCGTCACCTTGTTTCATTCAAAACCAGCACTCTAAAGGGAGCAACCATGAGAAAAAACTGGATCGCCGTTGATGATGTCAGCACCAAACCCTATAAAGAGTCGGTGGCCCTGTTCCGGCAGTTTATCAATCCCGGCCTGGTGGATCTGCTCGATATGGGGGAATACACTTCCATCCAGCCGCAATCGGCCCTGGGCGCCACCATCATTGACGGCAAGGGCCGGGAGATCCTCGATTTTGTCTCCTCTTACGGGGCCCTGAACCTTGGTCATAATCATCCCCGGGTCAAGGCCGCCATCCTCGATGTCCTCGTCAAAAACCGGGTGGATCTCTCCAAGGAGCTGCTTTCCCCCTATGCCGCCTGCCTCGCCCATAACCTCAGCCTGCTCACCCCCGGCACCCTGGATCGCTTTTTCTTCTGCAACTCCGGCACCGAAGCGGTGGAAGGAGCGCTCAAGCTTGCCGCCCGTTATTTCAAGGGCAAGCGGCCCCAGTTTATCTATGCCGAGAACTCCCTGCACGGCAAGACCCTGGGGGCGCTTTCGGTCACCGGCGGTCCGCGACTGCGCGAGTATTTCCCGCTGCTGCCGGGCAAGACCGTGCCCTATGGGGATGCCGCCGCCATTGAGGTGTTGCTGAAAAACAACCCGCCGCAAGGCCCGGACTCCGTGGCCGCGGTGATCCTTGAGCCCATCCAGGGCGAGGCCGGAGTCATTGTGCCGGCGGACGGCTATCTCCGTCAGGTGCGCGAGCTCTGCACCCGTTATGGCGTCCTCTTCATCCTCGACGAGATCCAGACCGGCCTGTGCCGCACCGGTGATTTTTTCGCCTGCCAGCATGAGGGGGTGGTGCCGGATCTGATGGCCCTGGCCAAATCCTTAGGGGGCGGCATGGCCACCATCGGCGCCACCATTGCCACCACCAGGGTCTTTGAGACCGCCTACGACAACCCCCATGACTGCCTGGTGCAGACCTCCACCTTTGGCGGCCGCAGCACCAGCTGCGCCGCCGCCATGGCCGCCCTCGAGGTCTATGACCAGGAAGATCTGAGCGGGCGCGCCAGGGTCCTCGGTGAACGGCTTCTGGGTGGGCTGAAAAAGATCCAGGAGAATCATCCGGCCTGGATTCGCGCGGTGCGGGGCCGGGGCCTGATGATCGGCATCGAATTTGACGAACAGGTCATTGACCAGGCCCAGTACCTGCCTGCCAAAATCCCGGGACTGAGCAAGGTGCTCAAGGAGCACCTGCCCGGCATGGTGGCCGCCGCCCTCCTCAAACAGTTCGGCATCCTCGGCACCCTGATGCTCAACAACCGCTCGGTGCTGCGGGTCTATCCGCCCCTGATCATCACCGAGGCGGAGATTGACTACTTCCTCTCATCGCTTAACACCCTGCTCTCCCAGGGCCCCGGGGATCTGGTGAAAAACCGGGTCAACCACGCCATCAGCTCCGCCGGGCTGAAATTTATCACCCCCTGGACCAGCTCCTTTCTCAAGAAAAAATAGCAATGGGCCTGCGCTCCTTTTCCCGCCAATTCGCCATGACCCTCAGGGCGCACCGGATTCTCGCCCTGATCCTGCTTGTCGGCCTCACCCTGCTCACCGGAGTTTTCACCCTGCACAGCAAGACTGATAACTCCCTGGCCGTCTGGCAATCAGCCGATGATCCGCACTGGCACCAATATCAGGACTTTGTCGCCCGCTACCACATCATCGATCCCCTCATCGTCTATCTGCCGGGGATCGACCTTTTTGCCCTCGAAGAGGCCGCCGATGCCATGGGCGAAGAGACCAGCGCCGCCAATGTCCACAGTCTGACCATCCAGCCTCTGACCGGCGGCGAGGCCGGACTGTTCTTTATCATCCCCAGGGCCGAAAGCAGCCCTGCGGAGCTTGCGACGCTGCTGGCCGAGGTGGAGACCGTCCTCAAGGGCAAAGGCCTGAGCTATCACCTGGGCGGGGTCTGGTATCTCACCACCATGCTCGACACCCTGTCGGCCAGGGCCACCCAGACCCTGTTTCCCATGGTGCTGGCCATCCTCACCCTGGGCGTCATCATTCTCGTGCGCAACCCCCGCAATATCCTGCTGGTGCTGCTCTGCGGCTTTGTCCCCGCCCTCCAGATCACCGGCATCATGGCCCTGGCCGGGGTCAAGCTGAATATGATCCTCCTCGCCCTGCCCCCCTGCATCATGATCCTGGGCATTGCCCACGCCATTCATCTGGTGCTTAAAGAACCCAACAGGGACCATCCCGACGGTGTCAGTCTCTTTGCCCAGGTGGCCCCGCCGAGCCTGCTCTCCGGGCTGACCATCATGCTCGGATTCTTTTCCCTGGTCTTCAGCACGTATCTCCCCATCCAGCAGCTTGGCATATGGGGAACTGTGGCGAGCGGGTTATCCCTGATCAACCCCTTGATTCTGCTGGCTCTTTACTTTGAACCAGCCCCTTTTCGGGCCATCTCCATGCCCGATTCCATGGTCACCTTCATGGCCAGGTATCGCCTGCTTTTCACCGGCATCTTTATCATCCTTTTATTCCTCTCCGCCATCGGCATCAGCCGCCTGAAAACCGGCTCCTTGATTCTTGATTTTTTCGAAGAGAACGCCATCGTCCGCCAGAACTATCAGCGCATCGAAGGCGCGGGCCTGGGCCTGACCCCCTTTGAGATCGACCTGGCCGCCAGCACCATGACCAATACCCAATTGCAGGCCACCCTCGATACCTTTGCCGGGAACAACCAGGTTGTCACCCAGATCTTCTATTCTTTTGCCGATGGCATGGTCATCGCCACCTCCACCAGGAATGGCGCCCGCTTCCCCATGCCCCTGAGCTTAAGCGAGATAAAGGAGAGACCGCAGCGGGCCACGGTGCTGCTCAAGACCGTCTCCTCTGAAACCACCCTGGCCCTGGCGGAAGAGCTGGAGGCCTTCCTCCAGCAGCAGCTCGGGGCCCGGAGACAGCCCTATGTCACCGGTTCCGTGCCCCTCTACACCCGGGGTCAGCAGCATCTTTTCACCTCCATGCTCAGCAGCTTCGCCAGCGCCTTTCTTCCCATCTCCCTGGTCATGGGGCTGGCCCTGCGTTCCGTCCATTTCGCGATTCTGGCCATTATCCCCAATCTTATGCCGGTCTTCTTTATCCTGGCCATTATGGGCTGGGTCGGGATTCCCCTGAGTGTGGCCACGGTCACCGTGGCCAGTATCGTCTTCGGGATTGTGGTGGATGATACCATCCATTTCCTCCATCGCCTGCAGGAGGAAAACAGGAGGCCGGGCACGGCCATGGAGCATCTGCAGAACACCATCCACTATGCCGGGCCCGCCATGCTCACCGCCGCCCTGATCTCGGGCACCGGCTTCCTCGGATTTATCGCCTCACCCTTTATCCCCCTGCGCGATTTCGGCCTGCTGATCAGCGTCGCCCTGTGGCTGGCCATCCTCTGCGATATGGGGCTGCTTCCCCTGCTTATTCTTTCCTGGAAGAGATAAATGACCCCCTCCCATATCGAAACGATTCTGGCCCTCCATTTTGATCCCCGGCAGGGGAGCCCCTACTGGCTGGAACGGCAGCAGGGCCTTGACTTTGACGTCCGACAGACGATCCGCAGCCGGCACGATTTTCACCTCCTCGGGGTCATGGAGGTGGAGGCCCTGCGCACCCGGCCCGTCACCGATTTTATTCCCCGGGCCCTGCACCGGAGTCTCTCCTCCCATCTTCTCTCGGAGACCGGCGGCACCACCGGCGACCCCTGCCGCCGGGTCTTTTCTCCCCAGGAATTTCACGACGCCTTTATCCGCCCTTGGCTCAAGGCGGTGGCCGAACACAACTTTCCCCATGGCGGCCGCTGGCTCTTTGTCGGCCCCGGCGGCCCCCATATCATCGATCGCTCCGCCCGCGCAATGGCCAGGTCTCTGGGCAGTCTGGAACCCTTCACCGTGGACTGCGACGTGCGCTGGATCAAGCGCCAGGCCAAGGGCTCCCTGGGCCTGAAACTCTACCTCGATCATGTCCTGGCCCAGGCTGCCAATATTGTCAGCCATCAGGACATCGATACCCTGTTCACCACCCCGCCCCTTTTGGTGGAGCTGGCCCGGATCATGACTCCAGACTGCAAAGAACAGATCCTCGGCATCCATACCGGCGGCATGAACCTTGATCCGAAGACCGCTGGGGAGTTGCGGAATCACTTTCGCAATGCCGTGATCCTGCCCGGCTACGGCAACAGCCTGTTCGGAGTGACCTTCCCCGCCCGCCGGGAAGGGGGAAGGGCGGACGAACCAGGCAGCGGGGAAGAGGTCTTCCAGGTCCAGGACCCGGCCCTGTGGCTGCAACTGGCGCCCATCCCTGATGATGAACACCAGGATCAGGATCTGACGGGTTCGGTGGCGCCGGGCAGGCGTGGGCGGGTCATCCTCCATCGCCTTGACCCCAGCTTTCTTCTCCTCAACCTGCCGGAACGGGACACGGCCCTGGCCGTTGCCTGTCCGGAGGGTGATATGGGCCTCTCGTGTATCGCTCCCCTGCAATTCGCCACTCCCCCGGAGCGGCAGGGAGTCTATTGATGGAACCCGACCTGATGGTTCTGGAGCTTATGATCCCCGGCACCATGGGGAATCTTGAAGGACGGCTTCTCTATGGCCCTGGAGGGGGCGAAGACGGCTCGGACACAGGGATCATTATCTGTCCGCCCCATCCCCTGCTGGCCGGAAATCTGGAGAACAACGTGGTTCAGGCGGTGGCCCGGAAGATGGCCGCCTCCATGCCGGTCCTGCTCTTCAACTACCCGGCCGTGGGGAAAAGCTGCAAGCCCCGACCGGAGCTTCCCCTGTTTGAATACTGGAATGATCTGGATCAGAAAAATACCTACGGAATGATCAGCGAAGAGGTGCAAAAAGTCATCCAATGGAGTGGGCGATATTTCCACCGTCCGCATCTGGTGGGCTACTCCTTTGGCGCTCACATGGCCCTCACCGCCATCTCCCCGCAAACCCTTTCCTATTCTGCCATTGCCCCGCCCCTGCGGGAATACGATTTTACCTCGATGTCATCCCTGACCATCCCCGTCTGCCTGATCATGGCCGGGGATGATGGCCTGCTGGCACCATCAGCCCCGCTGCCGCGACGGGATAATATCAGCTCCGCCACCATCCCCGGCAGCAATCATTTCTTTCTCAACCATGAAGACGAGGTCGCCGACCTGATTGCGGCATTTCTCCTTTGCCCTTGAACGGTGAATGGCTTTTTTACAGAAAAAATATCAGAGGGAGTAAATCTGTTCGAAGAAAAGAGCTATTCCAGCTATAGTAGAGGAGTTGGGTGCTGTTTGCTCCCGGAACTGATTTTTTCGGGTCAGGGCTTGTGTCCGTTTCTGCTGCTCCGCGCAAACAAATCAGCGGTTTTATGCCGGTGGATCACAATGGTTCAAGAAAACAGCCCTGATCAGACCACGAAGCAATATCCGGCTGGTGCAATGGGGAAGATACCGGTAAAATATTCTTCACATACCTCCGGGGCAGGCTGTTTCTTCTGCGTCGTGCCGGGTATCGGTCTATGGCCGGAGCAGCGGCAAGGTTCCTCAGGATGAAGTCCATTGACCTTGCTCCATCCCAGGTGAAAGGGAAGGCTGCGGTGATCATCCGGGCAGAAAGATCAAGGAGAAAAAATGTGGGTTTCAGGCAGGAGCATCGGGTGAATTTGGAAGGGCTGGTATGCTGAAAAACGGACTGGAAAATCTGCTGGGCGGGTCCTTTCCCGAGCTTGAGGGGAAGCGCCTGGGGCTTCTCTCCAATCAGGCCTCCACCGATCGCCGTCTGATCCATGCCCGGGTGCTGCTTCAGGAGAAATTCGGGGTTTGCCTGACCTGCCTGTTTTCGCCCCAGCACGGTTTTTTCTGCGAGAAGCAGGACAATATGGTCGAATCCGGCCATGCCACCGACGGCCTCACCGGCCTGCCCCTGTTCAGCCTCTATGGCGAGACCCGCCGGCCTTCGCGGGCCATGTATGATCATCTCGATGTCCTGCTCATTGATCTGGTGGACGTGGGCACCCGGGTCTATACCTTCCTTTACACCATGGCCTACTGTCTGGAAGCGGCGGCCCGGTTCGGGAAAAAGGTGGTGGTGCTGGATCGGCCCAATCCCCTGGGCGGGGTGGCGGTGGAGGGCAATATCCTGGAACCGGACTGCGCCTCTTTTGTCGGACTCTACCCCCTGCCCATGCGCCATGGGCTTACCTTTGGCGAGCTGGCCCGGTGGGTGAACGGAGAATTTGCCCTCGGCGCCGATCTCCAGGTGATTCCCATGCGGGGATGGGAGCGGGCCATGCTCTTTGCTGATACCGGTTTTCCCTGGGTCTTTCCCTCTCCCAATATGCCCACTCCCGACACCGCCCTGGTCTATCCCGGTCAGGTGATCTGGGAGGGCACCAATATCTCGGAGGGACGGGGCACCACCCTGCCCTTTGAGCTGGTGGGGGCGCCCTTCTGGGAGCATGGGCCGATCCTGGAGGCCCTGGCCCGGACGGAGCTGCCGGGCTGTCTGTTCAGGCCCCTGGTCTTTGAGCCAACCTCGGGCAAGTGGGCCGGTCAGGACTGTGTCGGCTTTCAGCTCCATGTCACCGACGCGGCAGGCTTTCTGCCCTATCGCGCCAGTCTGGCCCTGCTGCAGGCGGTTGTGCGCCTTTATCCCGAGGAGTTCCGGTATAAACAACCGCCCTATGAGTATGAGTTTGAGCGGCTGCCCATGGATCTGATCCTCGGCAGTCAGAAGGTGCGCCGGGAGCTTGAGGACGGTCGGCCCCTGGGCGAGATGGAAGGGGACTGGAAGGAGGGACTGCGGAGGTTTCAGGAGCGGCGGAAAAGGTATTTCCTCTATTCAGAGTAATTCTATCCATGGGAGCTCCATGGAAATTGGACGCCATGGGCTGCATAAAAAAAGGAGTGAGCGTGAAACCTGTTTTGTTACGACAGCTGGCGGAGTTGGTCCAGGGGGAACTGGTGGGCAATGGTGAAGTGGAGATTGTTGAGCTGAATTCCCTTGATAGCGCGGGCACCGGGGCCATCAGTTTTCTCGCCAAGGCTAGGGATGAGGCTTCCCTGCGCAGCTGCGGGGCGTCGGCGGTGATTGTGCCGCTGGCGGTCGAGTCAGCCTCGGTGCCGATTATCCGGGTGCGTGATCCCTATCTGGCTGCCGCCTTGATTCATACCCAGCTGCTGGCGAGCCCTTTTCGGGCCACCGGGGTCCATCCCCGCGCCCATGTGGGGGCAGGAACGGTGCTCCCCGGGCAGATCTCAGTGGGGCCCCTGGCGGTGATCGGCGAGGGGGTGAGGCTGGGCGAACGGGTGCGCATAGAATCCGGGGTGGTCATCGGCGATGACGTGCTGATCGGCGATGACGTCACCATCCATGCCAATGTTTGCATCATGTCCGGCTGTCGCATCGGCAGTCGGGTGACCATCCATCCCGGCGCGGTGATCGGCAGCGACGGCTATGGCTATGCCACGGACAGCCGGGGCTTTCATGTGAAGCGGCCGCAGGTGGGGATCGTGCAGATTGATGATGATGTGGAGATCGGGGCCAATTCCTGCATTGACCGGGCCACCTTTGGGGTGACCTGGATTAAAAGCGGCAGCAAGATTGATAACCTGGTGCAGGTTGCCCATAATGTGGTGGTGGGTGAAAATTGTCTGCTGGTGTCTCAGGTGGGGATTTCCGGCTCCACCACCCTGGGCCGCAATGTGGTGCTTGGCGGACAGGTGGGGCTTTCAGGACATATTCATCTGGAGGACGGGGTGATGGTGGCGGCCCAGGGCGGGGTGCATAATAATCAGCCTCCGGGTTCGGTAATCGGCGGCTCTCCTGCCGTGCCCATGAAAAAGCATGGCCGGATAGTGGCGGCCCTGGGACGATTGCCGGACATGGTCAGCGAATTGCGGCGGATGCGCAAGGAGATAGCCGCCTTGCAGGCCGGACAGCCTGAATAAAGAACGAGGAAAGCGTTGTCAGCACCTTCCTCATTCGTCATTATGAATTGGTACTACCAAGAAATGGAGAGTGGAATATGTCGAACACAGTGATCCCTGAGAAAATAGATATCCTGGAGATTTTACGGCTCCTGCCCCATCGCTACCCCTTTGTGATGGTGGACCGGATCCTGGCCATCAGCCCTGAGAAGGATATTGTGGGGTTGAAGAATGTGACCATCAATGAGCCTTTTTTTCAGGGCCATTTTCCAGCTAAGCCGGTGATGCCGGGGGTCTTGATCCTCGAAGGGATGGCCCAGGTGGGGGGCGTCCTGGCATTTTATTCCGAGCCGGAAAACATCGGCAGGAGTGTGCTCTATTTTGTCGGCATCGACAAGGCCCGGTTCCGGCAGCCGGTGACCCCGGGGGATCAGATTCATTTCAAGCTCGAACTTCTGAAGCAGCGGCGGGGCATCTGGCAGATGGCAGCACAGGCCTTTGTCGATGAGAAACTGGTGGCCGAGGCCGAGTTGATGGCCTCGTTTGGGTAAAACTCCCTGGGCCGCAGCTCTTTTTTCTCGAATCCCTTTGCACCGGAAAAGGGATTCGAGAACAACCTGATTCCATCAGGGTTTGCTTATCAAATCAGTGCTCAGATAGCGTTCTCCAGTGTCGGGGAGGATGGTGACGATGTTCTTGCCCATATTCTCGCTGCGCCCGGCCAGGAGCAGGGCGGCCCAGACCGCTGCCCCGGATGAGATCCCGCACAGGACACCTTCCCTGGTGGCGAGGAGCCTGGCGGTTTCCAGGGCGTCGCCGTTGCTGACGGTGATGATACTGTCAAGGATGGCGGTGTTGAGGATCTCGGGGACGAATCCGGCGCCGATACCCTGAATTTTATGTGCCCCTGCCTTTCCCCCCGAGAGCACCGGCGAATCCTCCGGCTCCACGGCCACGATCAGAACGTCTGGATTTCTCGCCTTCAAGACCTCACCCACGCCGGTAATCGTGCCCCCGGTCCCCACCCCCGCGACAAAGATATCCACCTTGCCGCCGCAGTCCGTCCAGATCTCTTCCGCCGTGGTCGTCCGGTGGATGGCCGGATTGGCGGGATTGGAAAACTGATTGGGCATAAAGGTGTTTGTGTCCCTGGCGGCAAGCTCCCGGGCGGCGGCAAGGGCGCCGCTCATCCCGTTGCCTGCCGGGGTGAGCACCAGTCCGGCTCCCAGGTGCTTGAGCAGGATGCGCCGCTCCATGGACATGGACTCGGGCATGGTCAGGATCAGGCGCAGCCCCCTGGCGGCGCAGACAAAGGCCAGGCCCAGGCCGGTATTGCCGCTGGTGGGCTCGATGATGGTGGTGTCGGCGTTGATCTTCCCCTCCTGGATGGCGGCGTCGATCATGGCAGAGGCGATGCGGCACTTGACGCTGCCCATGGGGTTTCGTGATTCCTGCTTGGCGAGAATGGTGAGATTGCGGTCTGCACCGACCCGGGACAGGGTGAGGAGAGGAGTGTTGCCGACGGTGGCGGTGATGGGGGTGCCGGGCATGGGAGGGCCTCCTGGGTTATTTTTTTCCCGAAAAAATCAGTTCCGGTCGTTTGAGCATCACCCTGGTGTCCGGCGGGACGCTTTCGGTGAGCCAGATATTGCCGCCGATGATGGACCGTTTGCCGATAACCGTGTCACCGCCGAGGATAATGGCGTTGGCGTAGATGATGACCTCATCTTCAATGGTGGGGTGTCGCTTGACCTGCTGGAGTCTGACCCCGGCGTCTCGGGGCAGGGACAGGGCACCCAGGGTGACGCCCTGGTAGATCCGGACATTGGTGCCGATAATGGAGGTCTCACCGATCACCACCCCGGTGCCGTGATCAATGAACAGGCCGGGGCCGATGGTGGCGCCGGGATGGATGTCGATGCCGGTGAGACTGTGCGCATGCTCGGTCATGATCCGGGGGATGATCGGCACCTTGAGCAGAAACAGCTCATGGGCCATGCGGTAGATGGAGATGGCGAGCAGGCCGGGGTAACTGAAGATCACCTCGTCGGAGCTTTTGGTGGCCGGGTCGCCGGCCAGTGTGGCGCGGATGTCGGCGGCCAGGGTCTCGGTGATCCGCGGCAGGGTTTTGATGAAGCTCAGGGCCAGATGATGGCCGCGTTCCTCGCACTTGGTGCAGGGCAGATTGGTGCGCCGGCAGTCATGGCGGATGGCCATGGTGATCTGTTCGGTGAGGCGTTCGTAAAGTTCGGTGGTCTCCTTGCCGATGTAGTATTCGAGATTGGAGGCGTGCAGCTTGGTCCTGGTGAAATAGCCGGGAAAGAGGAGCTGGCGGATCAGGTAAATGATGTTGATGATGGCCTGGTGTGAGGGGATGGGAATGGGCCCGATGTGGTCAAAACAGGATTCGGTCCGGCCTGATTTCGTCTGCCACAGGGAGACAAGTTCTTCGACGACCCCTGGAATCCGGTCCTGCAGACCCAACACCGCACTCTGTTCATAGGTGCAGTCAGTGTCGACGGTGGCGGGTTGAGTGGTTTTGGCATTGGTCATGGTGGTCACCGGTTGTTTTTTATCTTGGGGACTGGGTTCTGGTGGTGGTGCAGGGTCGATCTGGTTCTGCCTGTCTGCCGCCACGATGTCGGTGGCAAAGGGTGGGCGAAAACCCCCCTGAGGGCAGGGTCTCTGGCCGGCTTGCCCGCGCCGCTGGTGGTCTGTTTGCCCTTTGGGGGGCATCATCTCCGGAGAGACGGGGGCGCTTCCGGGACGAGGCAGAGGGCGATTTATGATTGTCTTCTGATCGACCATTGGAGTACAATAAGGCCATAATTTCAGATCGCCAACCCTCCAAGTATAAGTGCCCCCCGGCTGTAAGGCAAGGGGCCGTCATCGTTGACGGCATGGCAGGGTCGGACCATTCAGTCGCAAATCATTGATTCGCAGGGAATCCAAAATAATTTGTTCTGCCGCGGAAGGTTTGTCCCGCGTTGTGACCCGCTTTCCACTAACCAGAAGGAGTACTTTGTATGCAGGCTCGAGATACCAATGAAAGAAATTCCCTGCGCGACTGTGATTGCGAGGGCCTCTTTTTGCCGACGACCGTAGAGGATATCAAGAAGACCATTATCCATCATGTCATGAGCTTCCAGGGCCGTGACCCGCAGCGGGTTGGGGAGAATGATATCTACAAGGCGGTGGCCTATACGCTGCGCGATATTATGGTGGAAAAATGGATCGCCACCCAGAAGGCTTCGTACGCCAAGAGCAAGAAGCGGGTCTATTATCTCTCCCTGGAGTTTCTTATCGGTCGTTCCCTGGGCAACAGCCTGATCAATCTGGGGATTTATAGTGAGATGGAGCAGGCCATCAATGAGCTTGGCTTCGATATTAAAATCCTCCGCGAAGAAGAGGAGGATGCCGGTCTCGGCAATGGGGGCCTGGGCCGCCTGGCCGCCTGTTTCATGGATTCCATTGCCACCCTTAAAATTCCCGCTTACGGCTATGGGATTCTTTATGAGTACGGCCTTTTTTATCAGCAGTTGATCGACGGCTATCAGGTGGAGAGTCCTGACAACTGGATGCGATACGGAAGCCCTTGGGTTTTTGCCCGGAACATGCCGGTGTTTTCAGTCCATTTCTATGGTCGCGTCAGCAGTTATCTGGATACCAATGGGAATTACCGGGCGCAATGGATAGAGACGGAAGAGATTATGGCGCTGCCCTGTGATATTCTGGTGCCTGGCTATAAGAACGATCATGTGATCAATATTCGCCTCTGGTCGGCCCGTGCCTCCCGTGATCTTGATTTAAGCTATTTCGACCGGGGCGACTATATCGGCGCGGTCAAGAACAAGGTGAATTCCGAGACCATTTCCAAGGTGCTCTATCCCTCGGATCATAATCTGGCGGGCCAGGAGCTGCGTCTCAAACAGCAGTATTTCTTTGTGGCGGCCACCCTCCAGGATATCATGCGGCGCTATAAAAAGACCTATCCCGACTTTGCCATGTTCAGTGATATCATTGCGGTGCAGCTGAACGATACCCATCCCGCCATTGCCATTCCCGAGCTGATGCGCCTGCTGCTTGACATTGAGGGCTTAAGCTGGGAAAAGGCCTGGGATATCAGTACCAAGACCTTTGCCTATACCAATCACACCCTTATGCCCGAGGCCCTGGAAAAATGGCCGGTGGCCCTGCTCGCCAAGGTGCTGCCCCGGCATCTGGAGATTATATTTGAGGTCAACCGGCGCTTTCTGGAGATGCTCGCCCTGGCCTATCCCGGCGATACAAACAGGCTGCGATCCATGTCCATCATCGAAGAGGGCGATGACCAGAAGGTTCGCATGGCCCATCTGGCCATCGTCGGCAGTCATTCGGTGAATGGAGTGGCCAAGCTCCACACCCGCCTGCTCAAGGAGAAGATATTCAGATCCTTCCACCAGTTTTTTCCCGGTAAATTCAACTCAAAGACCAACGGCATCACCCCCAGACGCTGGCTGCTCAAGGCAAACCCCCTGCTTGCCGAGTTGATTACCTGCAGGATCGGTTGCCAGTGGATTACCAACCTGACCCAGTTGCAGCGCCTCGAACCCTACGCGGAAGATGTCGAATTTCAGGAAAAATGGCGGGTGATCAAGGCGGCCAATAAAAAACGGCTGGCGGGGTTGATTCAGCGAAAATGCGGGTTTGAGGTGAATATTGACTCCCTGTTTGATATCCAGGTAAAGCGTATTCACGAATATAAACGGCAGCTGCTGAATTGTCTGCATATCATCAGTCATTACCATAAGATCCTCAGAAGGCCTGACGTTGAGCTGGTCCCGAGAACCATTATCTTTGCCGGCAAGGCTGCTCCCACCTACTGGAAGGCCAAGCTGGTGATCAAGCTGATCACCTCCATTGCCGAGGTGGTGAACAATGATCCCCGGGTGGGAAATCGTCTGCGGGTGGCCTTTCTGCCCAACTATAACGTATCCCAGGCCGAGGTGATCATCCCTGGTGCCGACTTGTCCGAGCAGATTTCAACGGCCGGCACCGAGGCCTCGGGCACCGGCAATATGAAGTTTGCCCTCAACGGCGCGCTCACCATCGGAACCCTGGACGGCGCCAATATCGAGATCCTGGAGGAGGTGGGGCCGGAAAATATCTTTATCTTCGGGATGACCGCAGAAGAGGCCGAGTATGAGAAGTTAAACGTCAGTCGGACACCCATGAGTATCTGTGCCGGCAATGAAGAGATTGCCCAGATTATGGACAGCCTTCAGAGCGGCTCCTTCAGCAGGGGCGACAAAGAGTTGTTCCGCCCCCTGGTGGACAGTCTTCTCGACCAGTATGACCCCTATCTCCTTCTCCTTGACCTGGAATCCTATCTTGCCTGCCAGGATCGGGTCAACACCGCCTTTCTTGATCAAGGGGCCTGGACCAGAATGTCCATTCTCAATGTGGCCCGCATGGGAAAATTTTCCACCGATCGCACCATTCGCCAATATGCCAGAGAGATATGGAATGTTCCGGTGGACGAGGAAGAATGAAAAAAATGAGGAGCGGGGCGGGGTTGATCTTCTGGAGGGAGGGATGGGGCTCGTCTCGGTTGTGACTTGACCTTCGAGGAATTATCAGGTATTTTCCCCGCCACGATCATCCACAATGGAAAAAGGGTCACAAGTTGAACAGCTTGTGACCCTTTGAATTTCATGGAGGCGGCGAGCGGATTTGAACCGCTGAATCATGGTTTTGCAGACCAGTGCCTTACCACTTGGCTACGCCGCCCTGGAGCGCTGACCCGAAAGGGCCCGCGAGCCGCTTTATACCACAGTTTGTTTTTTTGACAAGGGGAAAATTGGATGAGTCTTGATTCACTGGTGCAGCAGAACAAGCCGGAACTCTCGAGGCTGGAGCAGACCCTGGGGTATCGGTTCACCGATTTGCGTCTCCTGCAGAGGGCCCTGGTGCACACCTCGTTCGCCTTTGAGAATGCTTTTGCCGGGGAGGATAACGAAACCCTGGAGTTTCTCGGCGATGCCGTCCTTGACCTGGTGGTGGGCGAGGCCTTGTATCGGCAATATCCGGAGATGCGTGAAGGGGAGCTGACCCGGTTACGGGCGGCCCTGGTCAATGAAACCCATCTGGCCACCATGGCCCGCAATGTGGATCTGGGCAGCTTCCTGAGTCTGGGAAAGGGCGAAGATGCCTCAAGCGGGCGGAACAAGTCCTCCATTCTCTCCTGCGCCTACGAAGCAGTGATTGGCGCCATCTTTGAGGATGGGGGCTACGCGACGGTGCGGGAGTTTGTGCTCCGATTTTTTGTCCCCGCCTTCGATGAAAGACGGGAAGATATGCTCATCGCCGACGCCAAAAGCAGACTCCAGGAGGCACTTCAGGAACAGTTTAACGAGGCGCCATCCTATCGGCTGGATCTGGAGGAGGGGCCATCCCATCAGAGGATATTCACGGTCTCGGTGATCTTTCGGGAGACCCTTCTGGGAAGCGGTTCCGCCAGCTCCAAGAAGGAGGCGGAGCAGCGGGCCGCCGCTGCCGCCCTGGCCGAGTATGATCAGATCATTGCCCGGCGCTGAGGACTTTTCGGATTTCCCGGCTGAAGATTGAAGGATAGGCGACATCATGCCCTGCCTGATCTTCTCGTAGCTCCACCTCATTGGTTTTTTCTTTAACAATTCTCATGGGATAAAAAATATGTACGGAGAAAAAGAGACCGGTCTGCGTCGTATCGTCAATGCCGCCGGGTATTCCTGGGCCGGCCTGAAGGCCGCCTGGCGCACGGAAGCGGCTTTTCGGCAGGAGGTTCTGCTGGTCCTTCTGCTGCTGCCCCTGGCCATGGTGCTGGGCCATACCGGCGTGGAACGGGCCCTGCTGATCAGCGCCTGCCTGGTGGTGGTGGTGGTGGAACTCCTGAACTCGGCCCTGGAGGCGGTGGTGGATCGCATCGGCACAGAGCATCATCCCCTGGCCGGGGCGGCGAAAGATATGGGCTCCGCGGCGGTCCTGATCAGTCTGATCATGGTGGTGCTGGTGTGGCTGCTTGTCCTCTTTGGCTAGGGTTCCCCCGTCCTTTTTCCCCTCAGCGCCGCAATTTTTTCATCTCTCAGACAAGAAGCCATGGCCATCAGCCCATCCGTCAAACCCTCTCTTTTCAAGGGAGTCAGGAGATTTCTCCTGCATCCGGTGATGAACAGCATTCAGTTGAATCTGCTGCTCTCCCTGCTTCTGGTGGCCTTCTACAATAACTCCTTCTGGGCCGAGATAGGCAAAATCTCGGCCCAGTCCCTGCAGGATCGCTTCTTTCTCGGGTCCATCTTTTTTCTTCTGGTGGCCTTCTTCAATGGCTGTCTCTCTTTTCTGAGCTTGAAATATCTTCATAAGCCCGCCCTTATCCTGCTTCTCTTCGTTGCCAGTTTTGCCGCCTACTTTATGAAGACCTACGGGGTGATGATCGATCAGTCCATGGTTAAAACTGTCCTGACCTCGGATCTTGGAAATATCTCGGAGCTGCTGAGCGTAAAGATGCTCTATTATTTCCTGGGACTGGGCCTGCTCCCCTCTCTTTTTGTGCTGCGCACGAAGATCCGGCGCAAGGGATTTCTGACGGAGCTGTTCATGGTATCGGGGACGGTTTTGCTGAGTCTGGTGTGCGTGGTTGTGATTCTCGTGTTTTTTTATAAGGACTATATCTCCCTTGGCAAAAACTCTAATTATGTCCGCCACCTGATTAATCCGGTGAGTTCCCTGTATGTGGCCGCCTCCATTGCCAGAAAATCCCTGGCCGACGGAAAGATTCTGGTTAGGCCCATTGGTGAAGACGCGAGGGTGGAACAACCATGGCAAGAAAGGGGGAAAAAGAATCTGCTGATTCTGGTGGTGGGTGAGGGGGCCCGGGCCCGCAATTTCTCCCTCAACGGCTACCCGAAGAAAACCAATCCTGCCCTGGAAAAAGAGGATGTGCTGAATTTTACCTCCATGAATTCCTGCGGTACGGTATCCTCTGTCTCCCTGCCCTGTATGTTTTCTCATTTTCGGCGGGAGGCATTCAGCGAATTCAAGGCCCAGCGCCATGAGGGACTCCTCGATGTTTTGACCCATGCCGGTGTTCAGGTCTTGTGGCGGGAGAATAACTCAGGATGCGATGGGGTCTGCGACCGGGTGCCCACGGAGAATATGGCCCACCTCTGCCCCTCGGGAGAATGCCAGGATATGATTCTGCTGGAGGGGATGCAGGATTATCTTGACAGGATGAGCGGCGATACCGTCATTGTCCTGCATCAGAAAGGCAGCTACGGGCCGGGCTATTATCGCCGGTCACCGCCTGATTTCAAGGCCTTTCTTCCCGAGTGCACCACCAATCAGCTGCAGGAGTGCCGGGCGGAAGAGCTGGTGAACGCCTACGATAACACGATTCTGTACACCGATGCTTTCCTGGCCCAGGTCATTGAACTCCTGCACAAAAACAGTGGCCAATTCCACACTGCCATGCTCTATCTCTCCGCCTACGGTGAATCCCTGGGAGAAAAAAATTTGTATCTGCACGGACTTCCCTATATGATTGCGCCGGATGAGCAGAAACATGTTCCTTTTCTCCTCTGGTTTTCGTCTTCTTTCCTTGCGGGCAGCGGCCTTGACCGTGCCTGTCTGGAGAAAAAGAGAGATGATCCACTTTCCCATGACCACCTTTTTCATTCTGTGCTGGGACTGATGGGGATTACAACGGTGATGTACAGCAAGGATCTTGATATCTTTGCCGATTGCCGCCGCTGAATGTTTTTTCATCCCCCTTTGGTGACGGCGCCATTGCCGGGTTTTTGTGAAATTTTGTCCTGCTGATGTGTCTATGCCCCTTGTTATTCCCATTTTTATTCCCCATCAGGGCTGTCCGCAACAGTGCCTTTTCTGTAACCAGCATTCGATAACCGGGAACCAGGAAGACCCAGGCACTATGGTGGCGCGGGTGCCGGTGATTATCCGTGACTGGCTGGCCCGCTGTCGCCCATCACAAGCGGTGCAGGTGGCATTTTTTGGCGGCTCCTTTACCTGTCTTCCCCAAAGTCGGCAACAGGAGCTGCTGGAAGCGGTCAGCCCCTTTCTCAAGGGGAAGGGCATGGACGCCCCAGTGTCGCCCGCCCCAGGGATGGATGAGGGGCGACCGAAGGGCATGGACGCCCCGGTGTCGCCCGCTCCAGGGATGGATGAAGGACGACAGGCGCAAGTGGATTGTATCCGTATCTCCACCCGCCCGGATTGCATTGATC
>JACDZJ010000177.1_pt1 | contig 27095 bp, 27 predicted proteins | sample 7365721 | NCBI WGS metagenome assembly JACDZJ01 (sample SAMN15143480, study PRJNA637477) | pond metagenome | biome: freshwater wetland ecosystem [ENVO:00000243]; feature: pond [ENVO:00000033]; material: pond water [ENVO:00002228]; isolation source: pond water containing pink berries ... | reverse complement strand
CACCCTGCCGGCGCGCGCCAACCGACCGGCTCGGCAGATACGCCAGACGCTTTACCTGCCATTCGCCGTCCCGCCAGCACCGACTTTTTTGGCAGGCTATCTACGCTGCCAGCCCCAGATGCCGGTTGGCCACCGCCTCTAGAGCACGCTCGACGCGGAAGTTTTGCTGCACCTGCAGCCAGGGCAGACATTCGGCGAGGTGGATGGCGATTGCGTATTTTTGTGCCGCCGTGATCGGCTGTTCGCACAGGCGCCGCAGCGCAAGCGCGCTTTGCCCCTCGATGCTCTCGGGGGTCGCCATTTCGGCGACCACCAGGGCGACGGCAAGCAGGTCGGATTGGTGCTCCCCGTTGAACCAGGGTTCGCCGATGGCCGTCAGGGCGACCAGGGCGGGGAGTTCGGTTTGCATTCGGTTCTTGATTCCCAGGGGCAGAACATGCTTCTGTTTCGGGCTGGCCTTGCGCATTGCAGTCTCCGGCAAAGGGTGCCGCCGGCTCGGTCTGCGGCGGCAAGTTCTGGCTGTTGAGTTCGTTTCACACCTCTGTTCCGGGTGCTTGGCCCGGTTAACGCAGCTTTTGTGCCAGTAAAGCGGGTATCGCCGATTTTTCGTGCCTTTTCGATGGTTTGGGGTCAGGCGGTATAGGTGCTGGCCAGACGGGCGCGCATCAACAGGGTCTGGCTATCGAGAACCTGGCCGGCGGTGCGGATTTCGCCACCGGTTTGCTGCGCCACTTGTATGGCACGATGCGCGGCGAGCAGGGGGCCGGCCAGTCCGCCGCCGCCCGATGCCAGCAGGCTGGAATAGGAGGTGACCTGACCATGAATATCGATCTGGGCCAACTTGATCTCGCCTTTCCATATCTCGGCGTAGACGGGTACCGCTGTGTCACGGGTTTCTTGCGCCGCGACAGCGGCTGAAAGGGAAACCGTATCGGCAGTTTCAGGGATCGACTCGGCCGTCGGTGCCGGGTCGGGGCGCGGTGTCGCGCGTGCGTTCGGCGCGTGCTGGAGATAGGGACCACTTTTGTCGGGCTCGGTGGGCAACAAGCCCGACTGTGGCACGGCAGGCATCGGATTGAGTGCGGCGATTGGCATGATGATCCGGCAAGATGAAAACTGCTGGAACTAAAAGCATGCGCTGTGCCAACTCAACTTATTCATGGAATCAGTTGCTTAGATGTGTGTTTGGGTGTGGTCAGGCAATATATGCCGATGTGCCGGCCAGTTTGATGCCAAAGCCGATAAACAGGCCACCGACCCCTCCGGTCGCCGTGGCGGAAAGTCGCTGGCGCCGCCGGAACTGTGCGGCCAGATGGGCTCCGCCGAAGATCAGCACCGACAGGTAGAGGGCGCTGAAAAACTGCACGATCACCCCGAGGATCAGGAAGGATAGTTCCGGGTGTGGGTAGTCGGGCGAGACGAACTGGATGAAGAAGGAGATGAAGAACAGGATCGCCTTGGGGTTCATCAGGCTGATCACCAATGCGGTACGGAACGGATGGCTGGCATCGGTGGGTGTTTGGGCTGTTTTCGCTTCGGCCCTGCCTTGCCAGATGCGCAGCGCCGCGCGCAGCAGGCCGGCGCCCAGCCAGGTCAGATAGCCGGCGCCGGCATACTTGAGCAACATGAACAGAGCCGGGGTGGCCTGTAGTACGGATGCGACTCCCGTCGCCGAGAGAATCATCAGGATCGCATCGCCCAGGAAGATGCCGAATGCCCCTTGATATCCGGCGGCGATGCCGCGCCGCGAGGCGATGGTCATCACGTAGAGCGAGTTGGGCCCCGGCAGCAGCACGATGAAAATCGTGCCGAGGACGAAGGTGGTGATGTCGGTAATGCCGTAGATCATCTTGATCGGTTGTCCGCGATGAACGCCGACAGTTCGCGGGCGAAGCGCGCGGGCTGCAACAGTTGCGGGCAGTGGTCGGCGCCCTCATAACAGTGCAGCATGGACGACGGGATGTGATCAAGCAGGAACTGCGCGGTCGCCAGCGTGTAGAAATTGCTCTGCTCGCCCCAGGTCAGCAGGGTCGGCACGGCGATACGCGGCAGCACGTCGCGGAAGTCGGCGGCGACCAGCGATTTCCAGATGGCGATCAGCGTGCCGGGCGCAAGACCGCGCAGGCTCTGCCGCGTCTGCTGCCAGCCGCAACTGTTGCGCGCATAGGTCTCGCGGGCCTTGGCGTTGAGGCCGTCGGCGATCAGGCGCAGCACCGCCTCGGCGAAATCGCCCTGCAAGTCGTCGATCAGCCGCTGCGAGCGGGCCGCGTCGAAATTGCCGTAGATGCCGTTTGGCCAGCTACCGTCGGTCATCAGCTTCGGCGACTGGTCGATGATGCACAGGTGGGAGAGCCGCCCGCAGCCTTGGTCGCGGATGAATTGCCAGAGGGTCAGCGCACCCATCGAATGGCCGGCGCAGGCGGCATGCTCGATTCCGTAATGGTCCAGTAGGTTGAGCAGGTCGCGCGCCAGCCGGGCGACGTTGGGCGTCTGGGTGACGGCCAGTGCATGGCCGCCGTGGCCGCGGGCATCCGCGCAGAACACCCGGTGATGCTGCTGGAGGTCCGGCAACAGTGGGTTCCAGACCGTGTGGCTGGAGGTCCAGCCGTGCAGCAGGATCAGCGGCGGACCGTTGCCGGCGATGCGCAGATGCAGGCGTTCGCCGTCGTCGGCGCGAAAGGTTTCCATCGGGCAATTTGGTCGGGGAATGTGGGCCTCATTCTAGCGCCCGCCTTGGTATAGTCGTCGCCGATGCTCGCCTACCTGATCCGCCGCCTGCTCTATGCCCTGCCGATCCTGATCGGCGTGAATGTGATCACCTTCGCGCTGTTCTTCGTCGTCAATACCCCGGACGACATGGCGCGCATGCAGCTCGGCGTCAAGCGCGTTACCCCCGAGGCGATCGAGAAGTGGAAGGTCGAGCGTGGCTATGACAAGCCGGTGTTCTGGAATGCGTCGGCCGAGGGTGCGGGCCAGGTTGCCGACACCATCTTTTTCGGCAAATCGGTGAAGATGTTCGCGCTCGACTTCGGCCGCGCCGACGACGGTCGCGACATCGCGCGTGAAATCAAGCTGCGCATGGGGCCGAGCCTGGCCGTCGCCGTGCCGGTGTTTGCCTTGGGCCTGTTCGCGGCGATTTCCTTCGCGCTGCTGCTGGTTTATTTCCGCGCCACCACGCTCGACTTCGCCGGCGTGGTGCTGTGCGTCGCCATGATGTCGGTCTCCAGCCTGTTCTACATCATCGGCGGGCAGTGGCTGGTGTCGAAGGTCTGGCACTTGGTGCCGATCTCGGGCTACGCGGAGGGACTCTCCGCCGCGAAGTTTGTCATCCTGCCGGTGATCGTTGCCGTGCTGGCCGGCATCGGCTCGTCGGCGCGCTGGTACCGCACCATCTTCCTGGAGGAATACACCCGCGACTACGTGCGCACGGCGCGTGCCAAGGGCCTGTCCGAGCGTTTTGTGCTGTTCCGCCATGTGCTGAGGAATGCCTTGATCCCGATCCTCACCGGTGCGGTGGTGGTGATCCCGACGCTGTTCATGGGTAGCCTGCTGATCGAGGCCTTCTTCGGGATTCCCGGGCTCGGCAGCTACACCATCGACGCCATCAACGCGCAGGACTTCGCCGTGGTGCGGGCGATGGTGTTCATCGGTTCGGCGCTCTACATCGTCGGCCTGTTGCTCACCGACATTTCCTACACGCTGGTCGACCCACGGATTCGTTTGCAATGAAGCCCGTACTGCTCTGGTCCGACCTGCTGTTCTTCCTGCTGATCTTCGCTGCGGTGGCGGGCGGCGTGTGGGCGTCGCGCGTCGAGCATCTGCGCGCCTCGTGGCGCAAGGTGGGCCAGAACCGGGCCGGCATGAGCGCGGCGGCGGTGCTGGCGGTGTTCTTCCTGATCGGTGCGGTCGATTCGCTGCATTACCGGGAACGTCTGCCCGATGCGCCGCAGGGCGAGCCGCGCTACTCGGTCGAAGTACTGTCGGCGCTCGATGCGCTGCTCATGCCGCTACGGACCCAGACCGAAAAGACCTATTCGGCACCGCTGGCGACGCACCTGTTCGCCAAGGAAACGCTGGACGATGCCAGCCGCGACTTCCCGCCGCTGCGCCATCCGGGCACGCACTGGTTCGGCACCGACAAGGTCGGGCAGGACGTGCTCTACCTCACGCTGAAGAGCATCCGCACCGGCCTGCTGATCGGCACGCTGACCACGCTGATCATGCTGCCGGCGGCATTGTTCCTCGGCCTGCTGGCCGGCTATGCCGGCGGCTGGATCGACGACGTGATCCAGTACCTCTACACCACGCTCAACTCGATTCCCGGCGTGCTGCTGATCGCGGCGGCGGTGCTGATGATGCAGGTGGTCATCGATACCCATCCGGACTGGTTCGCCACCAGCGCCGAACGGGCGGATGCACGTCTGTTGGCGCTGTGCGCGATCCTCGGCATCACCAGCTGGACCGGACTGTGCCGCCTGCTGCGCGGCGAGACGCTCAAGCTGCGCGAGTTGGAGTACGTGCAGGCGGCGCAGGCGCTGGGCGTGTCCGGCCTGACCATCCTGTGGCGCCACATCCTGCCCAACGTGATGCACATCGTGATGATCGCCATCGTGATGGATTTTTCCGGGCTGGTGCTGGCCGAGGCGGTGCTCTCCTACGTCGGCATCGGCGTCGATCCGAACACCATCAGCTTCGGCACCATGATCAACACGGCGCGCATGGAACTGGCGCGCGAGCCGATGGTGTGGTGGTCGCTGGCGGCGGCTTTCGTCTTCATGTTCGTGCTGGTGCTGGCGGCCAACCTGTTCGCCGACGCCGTACGCGATGCCTTTGATCCGCGGATGGCCAGATGAACCTGCTTTCCGTCGCTGACTTGACCGTCGATATCGGCGCCTCCCGGCCGGTCGATGGCGTGTCGTTCGCGGTCGGGGAGGGTGAGACCTTCGCGCTGCTGGGCGAATCCGGCTGCGGCAAGTCGATGACGGCGCTGGCGCTGCTGCGCCTGCTGCCGGGCGGGGCGCGCATTGCCGGGGGCAGCGTGACTTTCGCTGGCCAGGACTTGTGCGGCTTGCCGGAGTCAGCCATGCGCGGCATCCGCGGCGGCAGGATCGGCATGATCTTCCAGGAGCCCGGTTCCAGCCTCAATCCGGTGATGACCATCGGGGCACAGATCGCCGAAGCCCTGAAACTCCACGCGGGCAGTAGTCCCGCTGAGAAGGTCGTGGAACTATTGACCGCCGTCGGCATTCCCGACCCGGCGCGGCGGGCGACCGAGTTCTCGCTCCAGATGTCAGGCGGCATGAAGCAGCGCGCCATGATCGCCATGGCGCTGGCGGGGGAGCCGGCGCTGCTGATCGCCGACGAACCGACCACGGCGCTTGACGTCACCATCCAGGCCCAGGTGCTCGATCTGCTCGACCGCCTGCGGCGCCAGCGGCGCATGGCGATGCTACTGATCAGCCATGACCTCGGCGTGGTGGCGAACATGGCGGACCGCATCGGCGTGATGTATGCCGGGCAGTTGGTCGAGGTGGCCGAGCGCGCGGCCTTCTTCGCCGCGCCGGGGCATCCATATTCCCGTCGCCTGTTCGCCGCGCTGCCCGATGCTTCGACACGTCAGCAGAAACTGGCGACGATTCCCGGCAGCGTGCCGCCACCGACGGTTCGGCATGCCGGTTGCCGCTTCGTGGCCCGCTGCGGCGAGGCACTGCCGCAGTGCGCGACGGTATTGCCACCCTGGCGCGAGATGGGTGCCGGTCATCAGGTGCGCTGCCACCTCGAAGCGCGTCCGCCTGGAAAAGTCGGCGCTGGCGGGACGGCATTGGGTGGGACTGCGGGCACCCCGGAAAATGTGCTGGAGGTGATCGATCTCAAGGTGCACTTTCCGATCCGCCGTGGCGTGCTGCAACGGACAGTGGGCCACGTGCGCGCGGTCGACGGCATTTCGCTGGCGCTGGCCGCCGGCCGCACGCTGGCGCTGGTGGGCGAATCCGGCTGCGGCAAGACCACGGCCGGCAAGGCGATCCTCGGCTTGCAGCCGCGCACCGGGGGAACGGTGAAGTTGCAGGGCCGGATGGTGGAGGGACTGGTGCCGGCCGCCATGCAGATGGTGTTCCAGGACCCGTTCGGCTCGCTCAACCCGCGCCTGCGCGTGGCGCAGATCGTCGCCGAGGGCAAGCCGCAAGTGGCCGTCGGCGAGTTGCTGCAACAGGTGGGCCTGTTGGCCGAGATGGCCGACCGCTACCCGCATGAGTTCTCGGGTGGCCAGCGCCAGCGCATCGCCATCGCCCGCGCCCTGGCCGTCCAGCCCCGGGTGCTGATATGCGACGAGCCGACCAGCGCGCTGGATGTTTCAGTGCAGGCACAGATCCTCAACCTGCTGACCGATTTGCAGGCGCGGCTGGGGCTCGCCTATCTGTTCATCGCCCACAACATCGCGGTGGTGGATTATCTGGCGCAGGCGGTGGCGGTGATGTATCTCGGTCGCATCGTCGAGCAGGGCACCGTCGATGACGTCCTGCGTGCGCCGCGCCATCCCTACACGCAGGCGCTGCTGGCGGCGGTGCCGAAGATCGCGGGAGGCAACGAATTCCTGCGGGTGGCGGGCGATCCGCCGTCACCGGCCAATCCGCCGGCGGGCTGCCACTTCCATCCGCGTTGTCCGCAGGCCGAGGCGCGCTGTCGCCAGTCTTATCCGGTGGAAGTGGCGATCACGGCCACGCATGTCGTGCGTTGTCACCTCGCCGGCTGAACGACGCGTTACTTGCGGTTCTTCTTCGGGGGTGTTGTTGCGGCAGGTTTTGCGCGTGCTTTGATTGGAGCACTGCTTCCTGCCTTGGATTTGGTTGCCTTGCTCTTGCCCTTGACGCGTTTGCCGTAGCGCACCGGCCGGTCCGGCGCCTGCTTGGGCAGGGCGCGCGTTACCAGGTCGGCGGCCTGGCTGCCTGGCCGCGGCACCAGCAGGTTGAAGCCGGGCCCGACCTTGACGCGCTTGGTGATGCCGTTGATCTCCTTGAGCTGGCTCGTGCCGATCTTGAAGCGGGCGGCGACGCCGTCGAGCGTGTCACCACGCTTCATCGGATAGGTCTGCCAGTTGGAGAGCGGGATGTCTTCGGCGGTATAGCGTTCGAGATTGCTGCGGAAGGTGTCGATCTTGTCGGCCGGCAGTACCAGCGGGCCGGCCTGGTCGCCGTTCATCACCGGCCGGTGGTAGGCCGGGTTGAGCGAGACGAATTCCTCGATGCTGATGTCGGCCAGTCGTGCCGCCACGGCCACGTCCATGCGCGGCGGCTTCATCACGGTGTCGAAATAGGGCTGGTTGGGGATGGGCGACAGGTGGATACCGAAGCGTTCCGGGTGGGCGATGATGTTCTTCAGCGCCTGCAGCTTGGGGACGTAGTAGCGCGTTTCGCCGGGCATCGTCAGGCTTGAGTAGTCGGTCGGCAGGCTCTTGGCCTGGTTCTTGGCGATGGCACGGGCGACGGCATGTTCGCCCCAGTTGTAGGAGGCCAGCGCCAGATGCCAGTCGCCGTGCATCTCGTAGATGTTCTGCAGGTAGCTGAGGGCAGCATCGGTCGAGGCGACGATGTCGCGCCGCTCGTCGACCCACCAGTTCTGGTCCAGCTTGTAGTTCTTGCCGGTGGAGGGGATGAACTGCCACATGCCGAGGGCGCGTGCGCTGGAGACGGCCAGCGGATTGAAGGCGCTTTCAACCATCGGCAGCAGGGCGAGTTCGGTCGGCATACCGCGTTTCTCGAGTTCTTCAACAATATGGTAGATGTAACGGCGGCTACGCTCGAAGATGCGCGCCAGCATGTCCGGTCGGTTCAGATACCACGACTGGCGGTCGGCCACTAGCGTGGAGTGCAGGTCGGGCATGCCGAAGCCATTGCGCACGCGTTGCCACAGATCGTCGGGGGTAACGGTCAGGTCAATGGTCGCTGCGATGGGAATTTCGGCCTGAATGAGTTCCGCCGGCAGTCCGACCGACAGCGGCAGGAGCAGCGCAGCAGGTTCCTGCGACTCCATTCCGCCGAGGGTGGTACTCAACATCAATGGCAGTGGTTCTTCCGCAGCGGCATTGGGGACGATGCCGGGACCGAGCAAGACAAGGAAGAGCAGTGCGAGTAGGGCGCTGAAGCGCATGAACGAGGAAGGCAGACCGCGAAAGAGCGGCAGTGTAAGCGAGCAGGCGAGTGAAAGCCAGTCGCCGGGGATGTCCTTGCGGAAATCCACAATGGTGATACTTCTATCGAAAGGGATAATTGCCGCTTGTAAACTGCGCCTTGCCCAAACAATAACCGAAGGAGGAGTGCCATGAAATTGCGTACGCTGGTAATTGGCCTGGCTGCTGCCACGTTTTCCCTGGCGGCGTTCGCCCAGCAGCCGATCGTGATCAAGTTCAGTCATGTGGTGGCCAATGACACGCCCAAGGGTAAGGGTGCCGATTTCTTCAAGCAGAAGGCCGAGGAACTGACCAAGGGCAAGGTCAAGATCGAGGTGTACGCCAACAGTACCCTCTACAAGGACAAGGAGGAGATGGAGGCACTGCAACTCGGCGCCGTGCAGATGCTGGCCCCTTCGCTGGCTAAGTTCGCGCCGCTGGGAGTGAAGGAGTTCGAGGTTTTCGACCTGCCCTACATGTTCGACAATTACGATCAGTTGCACAAGGTTACCAATGGCGATATCGGCAAGTCGCTGCTCAAGAAGCTGGAAGCCAAGGGCATCCTCGGTTTGTCCTACTGGGACAACGGCCTCAAGGTGATGAGCGCCAACAAGCCGCTCAAAGAACCGGCGGACTTCCGTGGCCTCAAGATGCGCATCCAGTCTTCCAACGTGCTCGACGCGCAGATGCGCTCGCTCGGCGCCCTGCCGCAGAAGATGGCTTTCTCTGAGGTTTATCAGGCCCTGCAAACCGGCGTGGTCGATGGTACCGAAAACCCTCCTTCCAACCTCTACACGCAGAAGATGCATGAGGTCCAGAAGTTTGTCACCCTGTCCGACCATGGCTATCTGGGTTATGCCGTGATCGTGAACAAGAAGTTCTGGGAGGGTCTGCCCGGCGACGTCCGCAAGCAACTTGAAGATGCCATGGAGCAGGCGACGCGCTACGCCAACCAGATTGCCAAGGTCGAAAACGACCAGGCGCTGGATGCCGTGAAGAAATCCGGCAAGAGCGAGATCATCACGCTGACCGCCGATCAGAAGAAGGCCTGGAAGAAATCCATGGTCAAGGTGCATGAACAGATGGCTGACCGTATCGGCAAGGACCTGATCCAGTCGATCTACAAGGAAACCGGCTTCGATCCCGCGAAGCTCTGAGGAAATTCACCCAGGGGGGGCGCACGCGCCCCCCGTTGCATTTCAGGGGGCTGATCCATGAAAATTCTCGATCATCTCGAGGAATGGCTGATCACCTTTCTCATGGGCGGGGCGACGCTCATCATCTTTGTTGCCGTGATGCACCGCTATGCGACCGGGGTTAACTTTCCGGTGCCTGGCTTACAGGACTGGCTGATCGGCCTCAACCTGTCCTGGGCGCAGGAACTATGCATCATCATGTTCGTCTGGATGGCCAAGTTCGGCGCGGCCTACGGGGTGCGCACCGGCATTCATGTCGGCGTCGATGTGCTGATCAACCGCCTGTCCGACAGCAGCCGAGGCAAGTTCATCATCTTCGGTTTGCTGGCCGGTGCCCTGTTCACCGGCATCGTCGGCACCCTGGGAGCAACTTTCGTCTGGGAAAACGGTGCCCACTACAGCTTTTACAAGTTCCTCGACATGGAAATGGGCGATCTCTACGAAGGCCCGATCACCCCTGACCTCGAATGGCCGACCTGGATCGTCTATTCGGCGATTCCCTGCGGTTCCTACCTGATGTGCTTCCGCTTCCTGCAGGTCACCGTCGGTTTCCTGCGCACCGGCGAACTGCCGCATCACGATCACGGCCACGTCGATGGCCTCGACGAAGGCGAGCCGCTCGAAGCCGGCAAGGATGACCTGATCTACAGCATGGAGGACAACCTCCATCCGCACGACCTGGGCTATGACGAGCGGCGCAAACGAAATGACGGGCCTCCTTCGCCCGGCATCGAACGCCGTCAGGGGAAAGGTGATCAGCCATGAATACGGTCATCATCTTTGCCTTGCTGCTGGCCTTGATGCTCACCGGCATGCCGATCTCCATCTCGCTCGGCTTGACGGTGTTGTCCTTCCTGTTTTTCCTGACGGAAGTGCCGGTGGAGGCGGTGGCGCTGAAGTTATTCACCGGCATCGAGAAGTTCGAGATCATGGCGATCCCGTTCTTCATCCTGGCCGGCAACTTCCTCACGCACGGTGGGGTGGCGCGGCGCATGATCAAATTCGCTACCTCGATGGTCGGCCACTTCCATGGTGGCCTCGGCCTCGGAGGCGTGCTGGCCTGCGCGTTGTTTGCGGCGGTATCGGGTTCCAGTCCGGCCACCGTGGTGGCGATCGGTTCGATCCTGATGCCGGCCATGCTCAAGGCGGGCTTCCCGAATCGTTTCGGCGCTGGCGTCATCACCACCTCCGGCGCGTTGGGCATCCTGATCCCGCCATCGATCGTCATGGTGATGTACTCGGTGTCGACCAACACTTCGGTGGGGGCGCTGTTCATGGCCGGGGTGGTTCCCGGTTTGCTGCTGGCCTTCCTGCTGGGCTTGACCACCTGGTATCGCGCCTGGAAGAACAACTATCCGCGTCAGCCCAAGGCCAGCTGGATCGAGCGTCTGAAGGCCTTCCGGGAATCGGTCTGGGGACTGCTCCTGATCGTCGTGGTGATGGGCGGCATCTACACCGGCATCTTCACGCCGACCGAGGCGGCGGCCATGAGCGCCGTCTATGCCTTCTTCGTCGCCGTGTTCGTCTACAAGGACATGGGGATGAAGGACGTGCCGCGCGTGCTGCTGTCGTCGGCCAACATGAGCGCGATGCTGCTCTACATCATCACCAACGCGGTGCTGTTTTCCTTCCTGATGACGCATGAGAACATTCCACAGGAAATGGCCAACTGGATGATCGGCACGGGGGTCGGCGTGATCGGCTTCCTGATTATCGCCAACATCCTGCTGCTCCTGGCCGGCAACTTCATGGAGCCGAGTTCGATTGTGTTGATCCTGGCGCCGATCCTGTTCCCCATCGCGATGAAGCTGGGCATCGACCCGGTGCATTTCGGCATCATCATGGTGGTGAACATGGAGGTCGGCATGTGCCACCCGCCGGTCGGCCTCAACCTCTATGTCGCCTCGGGCATCACCAAGATGGGCATCACCGAGCTGACCATCGCCGTCTGGCCGTGGCTGCTGACCATGCTCGGCTTCCTGATCCTCGTCACCTACTGGCCGACGCTGACGCTCTGGCTGCCCCGGACCATTGGCATGATCAGCTGATTGCCTTGTCTAGTTGGGCCCGGCTGCCGCAAGGTGGCCGGGCTTTTTTACTTCTGGTGGCCGAGCTTGGCGGCAAACTGGGCTAAAATCCGCAGCCCTTTGTTTTACTTATCAATCTGCTGGAGAAAAGAATGACCGTCGAACATACCCTGTCGATCATCAAACCGGATGCCGTAGCCAAGAACGTGATCGGAAAGATCTATTCCCGCTTCGAGACCAATGGTCTCAAGATCGTCGCTTCCCGCATGGCCTGGCTGTCCGAGCAGGAAGCCGGCGGCTTCTACGTGGTGCACAAGGAGCGCCCCTTCTTCAAGGATTTGGTCCAGTTCATGATCTCCGGCCCGGTGATGATTCAGGTGCTGGAGGGCGAGAACTCCATCGCCAAGAACCGCGAACTGATGGGCGCGACCGACCCGAAGAAGGCAGAAGCCGGCACCATCCGCGCCGATTTCGCCGAAAGCATCGATGCCAATGCCGTGCATGGTTCCGATGGCCCGGATACTGCCAAGGTCGAAATCGCCTATTTCTTCCCGGAACTGAGTGTTTTCCGCGGTCGTTAACGGCAAGTAACGGCGGATGGTCAATCTGCTCGATTTCGATGTCGATGGCCTGACGGCCTGGTTTGCGCAGCAGGGCGAAAAGCCTTTCCGCGCACGTCAGGTCGCCCACTGGCTGCATCGCTTCGGCGTCGACGATTTCACGCAGATGACCGACGTGGCGAAATCCTTGCGTGCCAAGCTGGCCGATGTGGCTGAAATCCGCGGCCCGCAGGCCATGCGCGACAGCGTCGCCGCCGACGGCACGCGCAAGTGGCTGCTCGGCGTGGATGGCACGGCCGGCAGCAGCAATGCGGTCGAAACCGTGTTCATCCCCGAGGCCAACCGAGGCACCCTGTGTGTGTCAACCCAGGTCGGTTGCGCGCTGGAATGTGCGTTCTGTTCGACCGGCAAGCAGGGCTTCAACCGCAACCTGACGACGGCCGAGATCATCGGCCAGCTGTGGCAAGCCAACCGCGTGCTGGGGGCGGTGAAGCAGCCGGGGGTCGGCGATTCCGGCGAGCGGGTGATCAGCAACGTCGTGCTGATGGGCATGGGCGAGCCGCTGGCCAACTTCGACAATGTCGTGGCGGCCCTGCGGCTGATGCTCGACGACCATGCCTACGGCCTGTCGCGCCGACGGGTGACCGTGTCGACGGCCGGTCTGGTGCCGGCCATGGACCGCCTGCGCGAGGCTGCCCCGGTGGCGCTGGCCGTCTCGCTGCATGCGCCCACCGACGCGCTGCGTGACGAACTGGTGCCGATCAACCGCAAGTACCCCTTGCGCGAGCTGCTGACCGCCTGCCGGCGTTACCTGGCAAGCGCGCCGCGCGACTTCATCACCTTCGAATACATCCTGCTGGCTGGCGTCAATGACCGTCCGGCCGACGCGCGGGCCTTGCTGGCGCTGACGCGCGACGTGCCGTGCAAGTTCAACCTGATCCCCTTCAACCCTTTCCCCGGTTCGGACTTCCGGCGACCTGCGGCCGAGGCCGTGCGGCGCTTCCAGGAAATTCTCATGCAGGCGGACGTCGTCGCCACCGTGCGCAAGACGCGCGGCGACGACATCGATGCGGCCTGCGGGCAACTGGCTGGCCAGGTCGAGGATCGCTCCCGGCGTCAAGTAGCTATTCAGCATGTCGTTTCAGGCCCTGTGGAGGTTCTTGCGTGAAGCGTTTCCCGTCTTTGCTTTCGCTGGTTCTGCTTACGTCTACCGTGCTGTTCGGCTGCAACGGTTCCACCGTGCGCAGCAGCAACTCGGGCAGCGTCGAAGTGGCTGTTTCGCGTCAGGATTCGTCCAGTGTGGATCGCCAGCGCGCCAAGGTACATTCCGAACTGGGCCGCCTCTATTTACAGGATGGTCGCTACGACATCGCTCTCAGCGAAGCGGAGATTGCCTTCGATGCCGATAGCGGCTATGCACCTGCCTACAACCTGCAGGCACTGGTTTTCATGGCGTTGCGCAACAGCGATTCGGCTGAAGAGAGCTTTCGCAAGGCGCTGAATCTTGCCCCGAACGATCCCGAAATCCACAATGATTTCGGCTGGTTCCTCTGTCAGACCGGGAAGGCGCAGGAATCGATCGGCCATTTCAAAGTGGCTATCGACAATCGCTTGTACACCTCTCCGGTCAAGGCTCTCACCAACGCCGGATTGTGTTCCCTGTCGCTCAAGAGCGATCGTCAGGCCGAGGATTATCTGCAACGGGCCCTGACGATGGATCGTACCAACGTTGCAGCGCTCTACTGGCTAGCCGACATTGCCTATCGTGATCAGCGTCTGGCGGAAGCGCGGCAACGCCTCAAGGATTTGCATGTGCAGATCGACCCGACTGCCGAGTCTGCCTGGCTGGCCTTGCGGGTGGATCGCAAACTTGGCGATCGTGAAAGCGAAGCACGCAACATGGGTACGCTGAGGCGCAAGTATCGCGAATCGCCCGAGTACCAGAAACTGATGCGCGGAGAGTTCGATTGAGCAAAAAGAAACGGTTCTTCGCAGATGCGGAACCGGAGATCCAGCTTGTCGATTCGGCGACCGAAGAAGCTGTTTCGATCGCGCCGGTTCCCAGCGGGCCGACCGTCGGCCAGCAATTGCGGGCAGCCCGCGAGGCAGCCAAGCTCGACATCCAGGAAGTGGCACGGACGCTGAAGTTCAGTCCGCGGCAAATCGAGCTGCTGGAAGCTGACGACTATGCAGCCCTGCCGGGAAATACCATCGTACGCGGCTTCGTTCGCAGCTATGGACGCTTTCTCAAGCTGGATGTTGAGCCGCTCGTCCGCATGCTGGACGCACGTACTCCCAGAGTGACGGCCGATGTGCGCCCGCCGGATAACATGGGGACTGCCAGGCAGCCTTGGGAAGGTCGCCAGGTGCCGGTCATTGTGGCGATCTTTATCGCGCTGCTGGGTTTGGTGGTTGTGTCGCTGGGCCTGTGGCATTTCTACGGGCCGGCATTGACGAAACCCATTGATCCGACCTCGCCACCTACCGCAGTTCAACAGCTGTCACCTACGGTTTCCGTCCCTGTTGAGAGCCCTGTTGTTGAGCCGGCATCTCTTGTCGCAGCAGGGGATAGCGCCGCGCCCGGAATGCCTCCTGTGGTTCCCGGTGACAACGCGCAGCCGCGCCTTGTCCTTGTCTTCGAAGGTCGATCCTGGGTCGAGGTGATGGACGCCATGCGGCAAACCATCCACTCCGGCGAAAATCTTGCCGGTTCGCAGCTCAAGCTTGACGGGCGCCCGCCCTTCGATCTCGTCATCGGCAATGCCACCCGGGTCAAGCTGGCTTATGGCGAACGGACCATCGATCTGACACCCCATACCCGCGCCGACGTGGCGCGCCTGAGAGTCGAATAATGAATACTTCCATTGCTGGCGGGCCGGTGCGCCGGCCGACGCGTCGCGTGATGATTGGAAAAGTCGGCGTTGGCGGGACGGCACCCGATGGCTCTCCGTCCCCTGTCGTGATCCAGTCGATGACCAATACCGATACCGCCGACGTGTTCGGCACGGCGCAACAGGTAGCCGAATTGTATCGGGCCGGGTCGGAACTGGTGCGCGTCACGGTGAATACGCGCGAAGCCGCCGCTGCGGTACCGAAGATCAAGGAACGCCTCGCCCAACTCAACCTCGACGTGCCGCTGGTGGGCGACTTCCATTTCAACGGCCACAAGCTGCTGACCGAAATGCCCGAGTGTGCCGCCGCGCTGGACAAGCTGCGCATCAATCCCGGCAACGTCGGCAAGGGCGCACGCCGCGACGAGCAGTTCGCCCAGATGATCGAGATCGCCGCCAGATATGACAAGCCGGTGCGCATTGGCGTCAACTGGGGCAGCCTTGATCAGAGCCTGCTGGCGCGCCTGATGGACGAGAATGGTAAACGCGCGACTCCGAAAGATGCGACGGGATTGATGCGCGAAGCGATGGTTGCCTCGGCTCTCGAATCCGCCGCCAAGGCACAGGAGTTCGGCCTGCCGGGCGACGCGATCATCCTCTCCTGCAAGGTCAGCGGCGTGCAGGACCTGATCGCCGTTTATCGCGACCTGGCAGCGCAGTGTGACTACCCGTTGCATCTGGGTCTCACCGAAGCCGGCATGGGCAGCAAAGGCATCGTCGCCTCGACGGCGGCGCTGGCGGTGCTGCTGCAGGAAGGCATCGGCGACACCATCCGCATTTCCCTGACCCCCGAGCCGGGCGGCGACCGCACCCGCGAAGTGATCGTGGCGCAGGAAATCCTGCAAACCATGGGACTGCGCGCCTTTGTGCCGATGGTGGTGGCCTGTCCCGGCTGTGGCCGTACCACCAGCACCGTGTTCCAGGAGCTGGCGCGCGACATTCAGGATTATGTACGGGCGCAGATGCCGGCGTGGCAGCTGCAATACCGCGGCGTGGAGAACATGACGCTGGCGGTGATGGGCTGTGTTGTCAATGGCCCCGGCGAGAGCAAGCACGCCAATCTCGGCATTTCGCTGCCCGGCACCGGCGAGGAGCCGGTGGCGCCGGTCTATTGCGACGGCGAGCGCATCGTCACCCTGCGCGGCGACAACATCGTCGGCGAATTCCGCAACATCATCGACGACTACGTCGCCGGAAAATATCCGAAGCACTCATGAGCCAGACCCTGCAAGCCATCCGCGGGATGAACGACATCTTGCCCGACGAAGCCGAACGCTGGGAGGGCTTCGAGGAACTCGTGCGCGACTGGCTGGCCGCTTACGGCTACCGGCCGATCCGCATGCCGCTGGTCGAGCCGACCCCGCTGTTCGCGCGCGCCATCGGCGCCGTCACCGACATCGTCGAGAAGGAAATGTACTCCTTCACCGACACCCTCAATGGCGAGCAATTGACTCTGCGCCCCGAGGGTACCGCCTCCTGCGTGCGTGCTGTGCTGCAGCACAACATGCTCTATGACGGCCCGAAGCGGCTGTGGTACGCGGGGCCGATGTTCCGCCACGAACGGCCGCAGAAGGGCCGCTATCGCCAGTTTCACCAGTTCGGCATCGAGGCGCTGGGCCTGCCCGGTCCCGACATCGATGCCGAGCAGATCATCATGTGCGCGCGGCTGTGGGATGACCTCGGCCTGAACGACAAAGGCGACATCAAGCTGGAGATCAATTCTCTGGGCGAGGCCGATGAACGCCTGCGCCATCGCACCGACCTGATCGCCTATCTCGAAAAGCAGGCGGGCCAGCTCGATGCGGAAGCGCAGCGGCGCCTGCATACCAACCCATTGCGCATCCTCGACACCAAGAACCCGGCGATGCAGGCGCTGGTCGAAGGCGCGCCGAAGCTGATCGACTATCTCGGCGAGCACTCGCTGAAGCATTTCGAGGGCGTCCAGCAACTGCTCAAGGATGCCGCGATTCCCTACCGCGTCAATCCGCAGCTGGTGCGCGGCCTCGACTACTACAACCTGACCGTGTTCGAGTGGGTCACCGAACAGCTCGGTGCGCAGGGCACGGTCTGCGCCGGCGGCCGCTACGACGGGCTGGTCGAGCAACTGGGCGGCAAGCCCGCGCCGGCCTGCGGCTTCGCCATGGGCATCGAGCGCCTGATGGCCTTGCTCGAAGCGCAGAGCGCGGTCATTGAGGTGGCCGCGCCCGATGTCTATGTGGTGCATCAGGGCGAGGCTGCGCAGCGACTTGCCTTTCGTGCAGCCGAGATGCTGCGCGATACCGGTTGCGCGGTATTCACGCACATGGGCGGCGGCAGCTTCAAGTCGCAGTTCAAACGCGCCGATGCATCAGGCGCTCAACTGGCGGTCATCGTCGGAGACGATGAGGTGGCTGCCAACGAAGTGACGCTCAAGCCGCTGCGGGTCGCAGCGGAGCAGCAGCACATACCGCTGGACGCCCTGGCCGACCGGGTCGGCGACTGGCTGTACGGCATAGACGAAGAAATCCCAGAGGAATAAGCGATGGCAACCTACGATCTCGAAGAGCAGGAACAGCTGGAAGAAATCAAGACCTGGTGGAAAATGCACGGCACCGCCGTGACAGCGATCATCGTGGCGCTGTCCATTGGCGTGGTCGGCTGGCAGGGGTGGAACTGGTGGCAGCGCAGCCAGGCGGCGCAGGCCGGCCAGCTTTACGGTGCCATGCAGCAGGCCATGGCGCAGCAGGATGTCAAGCGGGTTCGTCTGCTTGGCGGTGAACTGATCGACAAGTATTCCGGAACCGCTTATGCCGGCTTGGCCGCCATGCTGTCGGGCAAGGTGCTGCTCGAAACGGGAGACTTCAAGTCCTCACAGGCCCAGTTCGGCTGGGCGGCGGAGCACGCCACAGATGCCGGCCTGCGCGATCTGGCCCGCCTGCGTCAGGCCATCGCGCTGGCCGAAGACAAGGCTTTTGAAGAGGCCCTCAAGCTGCTTGCCGTCCCGCCAGCGCCGACTTTTCTGGCGCGCTTCGGCGAAGTGCGCGGCGACATCCTGGAAACTCAGGGCAAGACGATTGAAGCACGCACGTCCTATGACGACGCGCTCAAGCAACTCGACGTGCAGGCCAAGGCCGGCGGTGCTGCCGATGCAAACTATCGTGAAATTCTCCAGGCCAAGCGCGATGCCACCAGAGGAGCTTCTTGATGCAGCGTCTGGTGCTGACTGGTTGTCTTGCCGTGGCGGTGGCGGGTTGCTCGTCGCTGAGTTCGACGATCGATACACTCAATCCCTTCAGCAAGTCCGCACCCAAGGTCAAGCCCGCTGAACTCTCGCCCATCCAGCCGACCGCCGAGCTGAAATCCCTCTGGCAGGCCAGCATCGGCAGTGCCGGCGAGTTCGCCCTGTCGCCTGCCGTTGTGGGCGAAAGCGTCTATGTGGCTGCGCGCGATGGCGCGTTGGCGCGTTTCGACGGCGGCAAGCAGATCTGGCGCATCAGTGCCGGACAGGTGGTTTCAGGTGGTGTCGGCACGGATGGCAAGCTGGTCGTCGTCGGCACGCCCAAGGGTGGCGTGCTCGCCTTCCATGCGGCCGATGGCCGGATGCTGTGGCAGGCGCGGGCCAGTTCGGAAATCCTCGCGGCGCCGGCCGTGTCCGGCGACCTGGTGCTGGTACGCAGCGGCGACGCACGCATCTTCGCCTTCGATGCGATCGACGGCAAGCGTCGCTGGGTCTACCAGCGCACTACACCGGCGCTGGCTTTACGCTCAAACGTCGGGGTGGTGATAGCAAACCGTGCCGCCTTTGCCGGTTTCCCGGGTGGCAAACTGGTGGCGGTTTCTCTCAACAACGGTGCCGCGTTGTGGGAAGGAACCGTTTCCCTGCCGCGTGGCGCGACGGAACTGGAACGCATCGCCGATGTGGCGAGCGATCCGGTCATCGATGGACGTGCGGTTTGTGCCGTGGCCTATCAGGGCCGCGTGGCCTGTTTCGATGCTGCCAACGGCAACCAGTTGTGGGCGCGCGACGTCTCTTCCACGAGTGGCATCGATATTGGTAGCCGCGCGCTGTTCGTCAGCGATGACAAGGGGACCGTGCAGGCCTTCGACCGCAACAGCGGTGCCAGCCTGTGGAAGCAGGACAAGCTGTTCATGCGCGCCTTGAGCCGTCCGGTGGCGCTGGGACGCCGTGTCGCCGTCGCCGACTTTCAGGGCATGGTGCATCTGCTGGCCGAAGAGGACGGCGCCTTCGCTGCCCGCTTTAGTACCGACGGTTCCGCTGTCGTGGCCATCCCCCGTCGTGTTGGTGCGAATGAATTCGTCGTGCAGACCAAGAACGGTTCGGTTTACGAGTTGGCTGCCCGTTAAATGCTGCCGACGCTTGCCATTGTCGGCCGACCGAACGTCGGCAAATCGACCCTGTTCAATCGGCTGACCAAGTCGCGTGCCGCCCTCGTGGCAGATCAGCCGGGATTGACGCGCGATCGCCACTATGGCCTTGGTCGTCTGGGCAATCGCCCCTTCCTGATCGTCGATACTGGGGGTTTCGAGCCGCAGGCCAAGGACGGGATCGAGCATGAAATGGCGCGCCAGGCGGAGGCGGCGATCGCCGAAGCCGATGTGTTGATCTTCCTCGTCGATGGTCGTGCCGGCCTGACGCCACAGGACAAGTTGATCGCCGAACGCCTGCGTCGTACTGGCCGCCGCCTCCATTTGGTGGTCAATAAGGCCGAGGGCATGAACCGCGACGTGGTGGCGGCCGAATTCCACGAATTCGGCTGCGGCGAGCCGCGCGTTATTTCTTCGGCGCACGGTGACGGGGTGCGTGAACTGCTGGACCTGGTGCTGGCCGATTTTCCCGAGGAGGCGTCGGATGCGGATGCCGCCGCCGGGCCGCGCGTGGCAGTGGTGGGGCGTCCCAACGTCGGCAAGAGCACACTGATCAATACGCTGCTGGGTGAAGAGCGCATGATCGCCTTCGACATGCCGGGCACGACGCGTGATGCGATTGCCACCCCGTTCGAGAAGAACGGCAAGCACTACACTCTGATCGATACCGCTGGCCTGCGCCGCAAAGGGCGCGTTTTCGAGACGGTCGAGAAATTCTCGGTGATCAAGACGCTACAGGCCGTCGAAGCCGCCAATGTGGTGGTGCTGATGGTCGATGCCAGCCAGGACATCTCCGACCAAGATGCCCATATCGCAGGTTTCTGCATCGAGGCCGGCCGGGCGCTGGTGCTGGCCGTCAACAAGTGGGATGCGGTGGATGCCTATCGCCGCGACCAGATCAAGCAGAACATCCAGCGCAAGTTGAACTTCCTCGGCTTTGCCCGTACACATACCATCTCCGCCTTGAAAGGGCAGGGGGTGGCGAGCGTGCTGCAGTCTGTTGATAAGGCCTATGTGGCGGCGATGGTCAAGCTGGCGACGCCGAAACTGACACGCGTGCTGCTCGATGCGGTGCAGAAGCAGGCGCCGCCCCGCCACGGCAACGTGCGGCCCAAGCTGCGCTATGCCCACCAGGGCGGCAGCAACCCGCCCATTGTCGTCATCCACGGCAATGCTCTGGAGCATGTGCCGCCCGCCTATGAACGCTATCTTGAACATGTCTTTGTCGAGACCTTCAAACTGCAGGGCACTCCCTTGCGCATCCAGTTCAAGAGCAGCAAGAATCCCTATGTCGACAAGAATTGAAAGGAGATCAGGACAATGACTTATGTCGTGACCGAGAACTGCATCAAGTGCAAATACACTGACTGCGTCGATGTCTGCCCCGTCGATTGCTTCCGCGAGGGACCGAATTTTCTGGTGATCGATCCCGACGAGTGCATCGACTGCACCCTGTGTGTACCGGAGTGTCCGGCCGAGGCGATCTTCGCCGAGGACGACGTACCCCAGGACCAGCGCGACATGATCGCCCTCAACGCGGAACTGGCAAAGCAGTGGCCGGTTATCGTCGAGCGCAAGGAAGCCGCTCCGGATGCCGACGCGTGGCGCGGCAAGCCGGGCAAGCGTGGGCTACTGGAACGCTGCGGCTGAACACTGCCGCCCTGACATGGAATAACATCGTCCCAAGTCCAGGAAGGAGAGCAACATGCAAGTGAGACAGATTCTGGAAGTCAAGGGGACGGTGCTCTACACCATCGCGCCGGACAAGAAATTGGCCGAGGCGGTTGCCGTGATGAGCGAGCAGGACGTCGGTTCCTTGGTCTGTTTCGAAGGTGGCCGCATGATCGGCATGCTCACCTTCCGCGAGGTGCTGCGCACGCTCAACGAGCACGGCGCGGAGTGGAGCAGCCTGACTATCCGCGAAGTGATGCACAAGAATCCGCGTACCGCTGACCCCTTCATGGAAGTGGATCAGTTGCGCCGGCTGATGGTCAGCGAGCATATGCGCTACCTGCCGGTGATGGATGGCTACACACTTCTGGGCGTGATCTCCTTCCACGACGTCGCCAAGGCCGTGCTCGAAGAGCAGAATTTCGAGAACCGCATGCTGAAGGCCTATATCCGCGACTGGCCGGATGGGCAGGAGCCTACTGCTCCCAAGGACTGACCGTTCAGCGAGATATCATGTCCGGCAATACTTTCGGCACGCTCTTCGCGGTCACTTCCTTCGGCGAGTCGCACGGCCCGGCCATCGGGTGCGTCGTCGATGGTTGCCCGCCAGGACTGGAACTGTGCGCTGCCGACATCCAGACGGAACTCGACCGCCGCAAGCCGGGCACCTCGCGCCACGTGACGCAACGCCGCGAGGCTGACGAGGTCGAAATCCTCTCCGGCGTGTTCGAAGACAAGACCACCGGCACGCCGATCACCCTGCTGATCCGCAACACCGACCAGCGCAGCAAGGACTACGGTGACATCGCGCAAAGCTTCCGGCCCGGCCATGCCGACTATACCTACTGGCACAAATACGGTATTCGCGACTATCGCGGCGGCGGGCGTTCCTCGGCACGCGAAACGGCGGTGCGGGTTGCCGCCGGCGCCATCGCGCGCAAATGGCTGCGCGAGCGTTATGGCGTGACGGTGCGCGGCTGGATGAGCCAGTTGGGCCCGATCGAAATCCCCTTCATCGATGCCGCGCAGATCGATGCCAATCCCTTCTTCGTTGCCAATGCGGCCATCGTGCCGGAGCTCGAATCCTATATGGATCGCCTTCGCAAGGAGGGCGATTCGGTCGGCGCGCGCATCGACGTCGTGGCGACCGGCGTGCCGCCGGGCTGGGGCGATCCCGTCTATGGCCGGCTGGACGCGCAGATTGCCTATGCCATGATGGGCATCAACGCGGTGAAGGGCGTCGAGATCGGCGCCGGTTTCGATTGCATCGCCCAGCGCGGCAACGAACATGGCGACGAACTCACGCCGCAAGGCTTCCTGAGCAATCATGCTGGCGGGATCCTCGGCGGCATTTCTTCCGGCCAGGACATCACGGTTCGTATCGCTGTAAAGCCGACCTCGAGCATCCGCCTGCCGCGCCGTTCCATTGATCTGGCTGGCCAGTCGACCATAGTCTCCACCGAGGGGCGTCACGATCCTTGCGTCGGCATCCGCGCCACGCCGATAGCCGAGGCGATGCTCGCGCTGGTCCTCATGGATGCCGCCTTGCTGCACCGCGCGCAGTGTGCCGACGTGCGCTGCCCGACGCCCGCCATCCCCGCCGGACCGTCCGGGATTGGCTGATAGAATTGCCGTCGATTTTCAAAAAACGAGAAACCAGGGAAGAAAAGCCATGCACGTCGAACACCACGATCTCTATACGGAATTTCCGGATTTGCGCGTTGCCATCGATGCCATGAAGGCTGATAGCGGCTACTTTGCGGCGCTGTTTGCCCGCTACAATCGCCTGACCGGCAAGGTGGAGAACCTTGAGGAACACGACATGCCGGTTGCCGATTTCACGCTCGAAGACATGAAAAAAGCGCGGGTAAAACTCAAGGATGAGATCTATCAGCTCCTGATGGCTTTCCTCGTCGGCCAAAAACATAGGGCCTGATGCCCTTTCCCGGTGCAGCGGCGTAATGCTTGCTGCGCCCTGCGATTCGGCCTGCATGGAGTAATTCTATGTTGGGCCGTCTAGCTGCCTGGTATTTCTTCTACTTCGCCTTCGTCGGTGCCTTTGCGCCGTACTTCACGCTCTATCTGCAGGATGTCGGGCTGAACGCCTGGGACATCGGGGTGTTGATGTCGGTACCGCAGATGATGCGCATCCTTGCCCCCAATCTCTGGGGCTGGCTGGCGGATCGATCTGGGCGTCGTGCGCTGATTGTCCAGGTCGCCGCCTTCTGTTCCTTCCTCGGTTTTGCCGGCTTCTTTCTCACGCGCGAATATCCGCTGATGCTGGTGGCAATGGCTCTGGTCTGGTTTTTCTGGAGTGCCGCGCTACCCTTGGTCGAGGCGATGACGATCGACCATCTGGCCGGACAGACAGAGCGTTACGGGCGTATCCGGGTTTGGGGGTCGGTCGGATTCATCGTCAGCGTGCTGACCATCGGCGCTTTGCTCGACCGCATGCCGATTGCCACCCTGTTATGGGCCTGCATCATCACCCTCACCTGTGTGTTGGCGAGCGCGCTGACACTGCAGGAAACAAAAGTCGGCGCTGGCGGCACGGCAGAGCCGCTCCGGCAGTTGCTCAAGCGGCCGGAAGTGCTGGCGCTCCTCACCGCCTGTTTTTTTATGTCGGTGGCGCACGGGCCGCTATATGTCTTTTATTCCATCCATTTGGTCGATCATGGCTACGGCAAGACCACGATCGGCCTGTTCTGGTCGCTCGGCGTGCTGGCCGAGATCTGCGTTTTCCTCGCCATGCCGCAACTGATGCGCTGGGTCTCGTTGCGTGACGTTCTCCTCGCCAGCTTTGCGCTGGCGGTAGTGCGTTTCCTGATGATCGGCTGGGGCGCTGACTCACCGCAGGTCCTGTTCGCTGCCCAAGTCTTGCATGGGGCGACTTTCGGCGCCTACCATGCGGGGGCGGTGGCGCTACTGACACGCTGGTTCCCCCCGCATCAGCAGGGGCGCATGCAGGGCTTGTACGGCAGTGTCTCGTTCGGCGCGGGTGGTATTGTCGGCGGACTGCTGAGCGGCGAAGCCTGGGGCAGCCTCGGTGCCGGCATGACCTTCACGTTGGCGGCTGTGTGCGCGGCATTGGGCTGGGTGTTGATCTGGCGCGGCCTGTTGGCGAATCAGCAGAATCACGATAAGCCTGTGCAATAATCATAACAGGTGAAACCCTTGCTTGGACTGCGTATGCGGCATGATTGCCAAGCCTTGATCGATTACAGGAATTGATGATGAAAATATGTGTGCTGCCGGGCGATGGCATCGGCCCGGAAATTATGGCCGAGGCGGTTCGTGTCCTCAATGCGCTGGACCTCTCATTTGAGCTGGAAGAAGCCTTGCTTGGCGGCTGTGCTGTCGACGCTACCGGCAGTCCCTATCCCGAGGCGACCCAACAGCTGGCGCGTGCGGCCGATGCGGTATTGCTCGGCGCGGTGGGTGGGCCGCAATACGATACGTTGCCCCGTGAGCAGCGTCCCGAGCGCGGCCTGCTGGGTATCCGCAAGGATCTCGGCCTGTTTGCCAACCTGCGTCCGGCGATTCTCTATCCCGAACTGGCCAATGCTTCGACGCTCAAGCCCGAGGTGGTGGCTGGCCTCGATATCCTGATCGTGCGCGAACTGACGGGTGATATTTATTTTGGCCAGCCGCGTGGCATCCGCGAAGAAAACGGTGAGCGCATCGGCTTCAACACGATGATTTATTCCGAGAGCGAGATCCGCCGCATTCTGCGTGTGGCTTTCGAAGCCGCCCGTAAGCGCAGCAGGAAGGTTTGCTCGGTCGACAAGATGAACGTACTCGAGTGCACCCAGCTCTGGCGCGATGTTGCCATCGAGGTCAGCAAGGATTACCCCGATGTCGATCTGTCGCACATGCTGGTCGACAACGCCGCGATGCAACTGGTCAAGAATCCCAAGCAGTTCGACGTGATGGTCACCGGCAACATGTTCGGCGACATCCTGTCCGACGAAGCTTCGATGCTGACCGGCTCGATCGGCATGCTGCCCTCGGCGTCCCTTGATGCTAACAACAAGGGACTCTACGAGCCTTCGCACGGTTCGGCGCCGGATATCGCCGGAAAGGGCATGGCGAATCCGCTGGCAACAATCCTCTCGGCGGCGATGATGCTACGCTATACCTTTGCTAATGAAGCGGCTGCCATCCGTATTGAAACTGCGGTCAAGAAGGTGCTGGCGCAGGGATGCCGCACCGGCGATATCTTCGAGTCGGGCATGAAGAAGGTGGGTACGAGTGAAATGGGCGACGCGGTTCTGGCGGCGCTGTAATCGGTAAGAGGGGAGCGCGATGAAAAAGGTAGGCCTGATCGGATGGCGCGGCATGGTCGGCTCGGTGCTCATGCAGCGCATGCGTGACGAGGGCGATTTCGCTCTGATCGAGCCGGTATTCTTCACCACCTCAAACGTCGGCGGCCATGGCCCAACCGAAGCGGGCGGCGCGCGGCTGCTGGATGCCGGCGATATCGAGGCCTTGCGCTCGCTCGACATCATCATTACCTGCCAGGGAGGTGATTACACCAAGGAGATATTTCCCAGGCTGCGCGCGGGTGGCTGGAACGGCTACTGGATCGATGCCGCTTCGAGCTTGCGCATGGTCGACGATGCGATCATCATCCTCGACCCGGTCAACCTTGACGTCATCCAGGACGGGCTTGCCAGGGGAATCAAAAATTACATCGGCGGTAACTGCACGGTTTCGCTGATGCTGATGGGGCTGGGCGGCTTGTTCCGGGCCGACGTCGTCGAATGGGTCTCGGCGATGACCTACCAGGCCGCTTCGGGTGCCGGCGCGCAAAACATGCGTGAGCTGATTGCGCAGATGGGCATGCTGCATGCTGCCGTCGAGGACGAACTGCATGATCCTTCCTCGGCGATCCTTGACATCGATCGCAAGGTAGCAGAAACGATGCGCGCGCATGCTTTCCCGACCCGCAACTTCCGCGGGGTGCCGCTCGCCGGCAGCCTGATTCCCTGGATCGACGTACCGGCCGAAGCTGGTCAATCGAAGGAGGAGTGGAAGGGTGGAGCCGAGTGCAACAAGATTCTTGGCAAGCCAGCTTTCCGTTCTCCCGGCAGCATTCCCATCGACGGTCTATGCGTAAGGATTGGCGCCATGCGTTGCCATTCCCAGGGCCTGACGATCAAGCTGAAGCACGATGTGCCGCTCGATGAAATTAGTGACATGATCGCCCAGGCTAATCAGTGGGTGAAGGTGGTACCCAATGAGCGCGAAATCTCCGAACGCGAACTGACGCCGGCGGCGGTGAATGGAACCTTGACGGTACCGGTCGGTCGCCTGCACAAACTGGCGATGGGGCCGGCGTATCTGGGCGCCTTTACTTGCGGAGACCAGTTGCTGTGGGGGGCGGCCGAGCCTTTGCGCCGGATGTTGAGAATTTTGCTCGGATAAGGCAGGTTCCCAGATAAAGCAAAGGTTGAGCTTGCGCCATTAAGCCCATGATGTTATTTTGGATACTGTACACCAGATCCATTGCGGAGATGCGGCGTGAATAATACAGGCAAACAATCATTCTTCAAGGCATCGTTGCTTGCAGCTCTGCTCGCGACGAGTTGGGGCGTGAATGCCGCAGGATTGGGCAAGATGACAGTCTATTCGGCCATCGGACAACCGCTGAATGCCGAAGTTGCCATCACGGCTTCTTCCGAGGAATTGAGCGCGCTTACTGCCAGGTTGGCCTCAAATGAGGCCTTCAAGAATGCCGGTATCGATTTCATGCCTGCCTTGACCGGACTGCGGTTCAGTGTGCTCAAGGTTCCCAATGGGCAGCCGGTTCTCAAACTCTATACGGATAGACCTCTCAACGAGCCATTCCTGCATTTTCTGGTCGAGTTGAACTGGACCTCTGGGCGCATGGTGCGCGAATACACCTTCCTGCTTGATCCTCCCGAGATGTTGCAGGTTGCGAAGTCAGCCTCCGTGGTAGCGCCGCCTGTCACTCCGGCCATTCCGCCCGCTGTCAAGCCTGTGCCTGCAACTGAAGCCAAGCCGGTTCCTACTCATGTCGTCAAGGAGGCACCATTGCCTGCGCCTGCTCAGGCTGCCGAGGCTGAAACTCGGCAGCGGTCAGAGACTGCCGGAGTCAAGCTGGCCGAGCGTGAGGTCAAGCGTGGCGAGACACTGAGCAAGATTGCGCGCGAGATCAAATCAGACACCGTCAGCCTGGACCAGATGCTCGTCGCCCT
>JACDZJ010000176.1_pt1 | contig 27184 bp, 23 predicted proteins | sample 7365721 | NCBI WGS metagenome assembly JACDZJ01 (sample SAMN15143480, study PRJNA637477) | pond metagenome | biome: freshwater wetland ecosystem [ENVO:00000243]; feature: pond [ENVO:00000033]; material: pond water [ENVO:00002228]; isolation source: pond water containing pink berries ... | reverse complement strand
TGATTATTTGATTGTTATAAGTGTTAATAATTGTCATGCGTAAAACAGGAAAAAAGATAGAATTTAAAATTCTATCTGTTTTAATATCTGTTTTTTCCAAAAATGAAAAAAATCAGGGATTCATGGTATTTTTCATTTCCTTAAATACGCTTTGTTGCAAATCAATATCGGCTTGAGTAACTCCTTCTCTTCCTGCTAAGCGTGTGAAAACGTGTAATTTAGAATCCACTATTTGGGCAAATATATTTCCACCGTTGGCAATTTTCATTCCTTTATAAATCATGAGTGCACTTATTGGATCTGCCACATCATCTGTTTTGCTTTTGTACACTTTCATATAAGTACCAACAGGTAAAGTTATTCCTTCTTCTAAATCTCTACGTGTCAAATCAATCAAAGTCATCAATTGTTTCAATGTTTCCTGGGGGCGATAAACATACCATCGTCCTTGTTCTCCAGTAGGAAGCTCGACGGTTGTGTAACCGAGGATTGTACCTAATAAACCCACCATTGTCAGTGTTTTATTAGAAGATACAATTATTGGATCAACAAGAAAAATGCCTTTGGGTTGTGTGCCGTATTGATTAAAGAACCCCGATTTTACCATATTGATAATAAGCGGTGCACCTGTAGATGAACCGGCTAAATAGATTTTTTTAAACCCTAAACTATCCAATTTGCGATATTCGTCCATAATTGAAACTTGCCAATCTTGCCAGGTTGAATTTTTGAAAGCTTCGTACGACCTGCCATGTCCACCAAGCAGCACTTGCGAAACATAGAAAGACCTTGTTTTCATCGTATCGGCGTAATGGCGCAATTCTGACCATTCGAAAGTAGTAGCGGTATAACCGTGAGCCGCAATGATAACAGGTATATTTTGCTGAATTGGAGTTGGATGGTTCATGTATTGTGACACCAAGTGTTTTTGAAGTGAATCTGTTATTGCATAAGAAACTTGACCACTATCCAACATGGTAGATTGTATATCGGGCATATGGCTACACGAAGCGAAAAGTGCTGAAATGAACAGTAACAATCCAGATATTGATTTATTTTTCATAATGATAATGTGTTTTATATTAAGCATATAAATTATTTTTTTATTTTTTACCAAAATAATAGAAAATGCTCATTTGATAAAATACAGGGAATAAAGTCCCCGGAGTACTTATGCCATCACCATTAATCATATTATATCCAACAGATAAACTGGTGGCTAAAGGGAATTTGAATTTGTAGAATAATCCGGTTTCGAGGGAGAAAAGCATTGAATTGTGTGGCAACGAAAAGAATTGAATATTTTCCATATCGGCATGAAAAAAACCGGTATTCACACCTGCAAAAATCTGAAAGTTTTTCCCTGATCGAAATCGCCAATCAGCACCTATTACATAATTGTCCTGCTGAATAGCATTGGTGTTGTATGCGCTCCCAATTCTACTCGTGGCATAACTCATTTTAATATGTATTTTTTTTTGCAACAAAAAATTGGAAGTAAAATCAATTCCAACACCATTTTCCCAATAAAGCTTTTCTGTTTTTTGTATTCTGACTCCAACTCCAATTTCATAAGCATCAAATACCTGGGCGTAAGATTTTATTATAAAAATCAATAAAATCAGTAACGTGAATTTCTTCTTTGTCATTTTTATCTTCATTGAAAATTTATAAGTATTTTTTATTCAAACAACTAAGTAATTGGCAAAATATAATGTACCATTTAAAAAGATTTTTTTGAACTTGTCTACCGTCAGGCAGGCGCAAAGATGCAAAGACACAAAGTCGCAACGAATATAAATTATTGTAAATCAAGTATTTTTAGCGTCTTTGCGACTTAGCGACTTAGCGTTCAAAATACGACATTATATTAGCACACTTACTAATATTTAGAAAATGAGTATCTGAAAAAAATAAAATTAAGAAATAGCTTGAATATTATCATTGTTATCAATGTTTTTTGCACCTGCTGTATACAAGCCTTCAATTCGTTCGGCATATCGTTCTTCAACTTTTCCACGCATAATTTTCATGGTACTGTTTACCAATCCATTTTGTTCGGTAAATGGTTCAACAATTACAGCCACAGCTGTGGGTAACCAACGTTCGGGGAACAAACCTTCATATTTTCCGCTTTTTCGGTAGTCGTTTATTTCGCGCTGCAATTTGTTCAATGATAATTGTTTAGCCTCCATTGATTCCCATTCCAAATGCGGTTTTTTACGATGTACATAACGTTTCAAAGCTTGCTTGTTAACCACAATTAACGCCGTTGTATAAGGACTCTGATTGTTGTAAAGCACCACCTGATCAATAAAATGAGAATTGTTTACAAGCGATTCTTCTATACCTTCTGGACTGTATTTTTCACCATCGCTTGAAATAAGCAAAGTTTTGAAACGACCCACAACATACAAAAATCCGTCGTTATCCATATAACCCATATCGCCGGTGTGTAACCAACCATCTTTAATCGTTTCGGCGGTGGCTTTTTCGTTTTTAAAATAACCGGCCATTACGTTTTCTCCTTTGATAACAATTTCGCCTTTTTCGAAATGTGGTAATTCTTTTCCGTCAAAATCGCAGATTTTCAACTCCATTGGTTTTACCAAATAACCCGAAGAACCTAATTTATGATGTGCCATGCCATTCGACGAAATAATAGGTGTAGCTTCGGATAAGCCATAACCCTGAAACATGGGTATGCCTATGGCATAAAAAAACCTTTGTAAATCGATATCGAGTAAAGCTCCTCCACCAATAAAGAAATCGAGTTCACCACCAAAACTTTCACGGATTTTTGAGAAAAGAATTTTATCGAAAAGTTTTAAAACTGGTTTTTGAATAAATTGCCAACCACCACCTTTATTAAACCCTTCTTTATTATAGGAATAAGCCATATTTATAGCCATATGGAATAGCCAGTTAATTAGAAAACCTTTTTCTCGAATACCACCTTCAATGCTTTTCTTGAAATTTTTAGCCAGTGCAGGAACGCTGAGCAACAAGTTTGGTTTTAATTCTTTAATATTTATCGGAATATTTTTCAAAGTTTCCAATCCGGTTTTACCAGACTGAACAGTTCCGACACTTGCACCCGAAGCCATAAAACTATAAAATCCAGCTACATGTGCAAAACAATGGTCGAGAGGTAAAATAATGAGTGTTCGGTAAGTAGTGGGAATAGTCATTAAGGTAAGTGCCTGTTCTGTATTGGCAGTGTAATTTCGGTGAGTGAGCATGATGCCTTTTGGGTCGGCAGTTGTTCCCGAAGTATAACTGATATTGGCTAAATCATCTGGTTTTATTGTTTTTGAGCAATTTTCAACAGCTTTGGGATGTTTCTTTAGATATTCAGTTCCTGAGGCAAGTAAATCGCTTAAAACTATTTCCTTTGGTTCATAATCAGGTTGTTCATCAAAAATCACCACTTTTTTGATTTGTGGAAGTTCACCTATAATTGCCCGTATTTTTTTTAACTGACTACCTGAAACTAAAATATATTGGGATTCGGAATGTTTCAATCGGAAAACCAAATCATTACTTTCTTCTAATTTTATCGATAAAGGAACGTTCACTGCACCTGTATGTAAAACACCCAATTCGCCTATAATCCATGCATTGCGACCTTCGGAAAGTAAAGCTACTTTTTCTCCGGTCTTTACTCCCAAATCAAGTAATCCTGCAGCCAGTAAATGAGCTTGCTGTTTTGTTTCGAGATAAGTAGTTGGTGCAAATTCCGTAGAAGTTTTCTCCCAAAGAAACGGGTTCAGTGCGTATTTTTCAACGCTTTGATTCAGCAAATCAATAATGGTTGGTTTCATTCTAAAGAATTTATTAATTATAAATAATCAGGGTGAATAGTAACATAATGAAAAAGAACAGATTGCAAATATACAAAAAAACTATTTTGCCATTTCAACTTTTTTTGTTGCCTCAAAGTTGGCATTTCTAAAATCGACACTGGCAACAACATTTAAAGCCAACTCACGGAAAGCCAATGACATTATTGTATCTTCATCAGTGGCAATTGGACGTCCGGCATCGCCACATTCGCGTATACTTTGCACCAAAGGTATTTGTCCCAAAAGTGGCACATTTAATTCTTCAGCCAATCGTTTTCCACCATCTTTCCCAAAAATATAATACTTATTTTCAGGAAGTTCGGCAGGAGTAAACCAAGCCATATTTTCAACAAGTCCCAAAACAGGCACGTTTACTTTTTCGCCTGTAAACATATTGATTCCTTTTCGTGCATCAGCCAATGCCACATCTTGCGGAGTTGTCACTACAATTGCACCGGTTATTCCCATGGTTTGTACCAACGTTAAATGAATATCGCCTGTTCCCGGTGGTAAGTCCATAACAAAATAATCCAGTTCTCCCCAATTTCCATCGGTAATAAGTTGTTTCAATGCATTGCTCGAAACAGCACCACGCCATACCAAAGCTTGTGTTGGATCAACAAAAAAGCCGATAGACAATAATTTAACACCATATTTTTCAATAGGCATTAGCATTTGTTTACCGTCAATTTCTTCCAAAATGGGATGTGCATCTTCTACACCAAACATTTTAGGAAGAGATGGACCATGAATATCGGCATCGAGTAAACCCACTTTGTAACCCAAAGAAGCAAGCGCAATGGATAAATTCGAAGATATTGTAGATTTACCAACTCCTCCTTTGCCCGAAGAAATGGCAATAATATTTTTTACATTTAGTAAAATAGAAGTTGGTTTTGGTTTTGGAGCTTCTTTCTGAACTATTTTTACGTTTCCTTTTATTTCTACAGTTTCGCCTACATAAGTAAGAATTGCTTGCTCACTGGCTTTTACAACAGATTTTGCAAAAGGATCATTCACCTTTTCGAAAAGCAGCGAAAAAGAAACTTTATTTCCTTCGATACGAATATTATCTTGTACCATACCCGATGAAACTATGTCCTTTCCGGTTCCGGGGTAACGTACATGAATCAACGCATCGAGAATAATTTGAGGAGTTATTGTCATAGGAGTTTTATTGGTTTGATAAGATTGAGAGGTTTGAAGAGTTTTGTAACGGTAAATAGAATTGTTTTATATTGAAATAATATGCAACAAGCACATTTTCAATTGGTTGTGCGTTTTCTGCCAAAACTTCGGTAATTGTCATTTTCTATCTCAATCTCCGGTTCGGTAAATTCGGTATGTTTTTCGAGCATAAATTGAATATATTTGATTGTTAAACCCCGATCGAGCCATTGTTGCTCATAGTAGGTTTTTATACTCAAAATGGGGTCTTGAAGTTCGGAAGCATATAAATTATTAGTGGACAAAACAACTGGATAATGATTTAAGTTCACCATTTCGCAGGTATATGTGAACATAAAATTGCTGTCGGTTTTTAAATGAATCAATCCGTTCTGTTTCACAAATTGTTGATAGGATTTCATGAAGTTGGTTGCAGTCAGTCGTTTTGTCACTTTTTTCATTTGCGGATCGGGGAACGTGAGCCAAATCTCACTGACTTCATTTTCGGCAAAAAAGTGATGAATCATTTCGATATTAGTACGTAAAAAAGCCACATTCATCATTCCATTTTCCAATGTAGCTTTTGCACCTGACCATAAGCGAGCTCCTTTAATATCAATTCCAATAAAGTTTTTTTCGGGGTATAATTGACCAAGTCCAACGGTGTATTCGCCTTTTCCACAACCTAATTCCAATACGATGGGATGATTGTTTTTAAAAAAAAGTTCGTTCCATTTGCCATTCATTCCAAATTCTACTCCCTGACGTAAGTCAGGAGCCGATACCTGAAATACATGTGGAAATACTTCCATTTCAGCAAATTTGACCAATTTATTTTTTCCCACTCTAATTAATTTCAATATTAAGATTTACAATTTTAACTTGAATTTTCAGGCTTTCAACAACAATTCTCGCTTATTTGACAATTTTTTCCACCCTCAAACCAATTTGATTAATGCCCGCCAATAAAGTATCACGCATACCATGAACAATTCGATAACGGTACATCCCATAGGTTTTGAACCGTACATTTTGTTCATAAAGTACAGACATTTCGTGTACAGCTCCCATACCCGAACCCAACCATTTTCCACGTTGATCTGCTAAGTAACATTCAATTGAATCTCCAATCTGTTGTTTGTCCGGTTTCGTTTTATTAAGGAAAAGCCAAAGATTTTGGTATGGATATTCGCCTTTGTTGCGGATATTTACGTACACATTGTAATTTGCTGTCGTGTCGTTAATTGTGACATCGAAATGGCACAGGCTATCTTTACTCCAACCCCTTTGGTCAATGGTTTTATATTGAAAATAAACATCATTGCTTGTACATGCAACTACGAATAAACAAACATGTATTAAGTAAAACCACTTATTCTTCATTTTTCTTGGGCTCAATATCATTTTTCTTAATAGGTTTTTCAAATCTCGGCTTTCCAGCTCTATTCTCATTATGTTCGGATATGGTAATTTGATGGTTGTTTCTATTATTCGATTTTCCTGATGTTCGTTTTTTATTTGTATCGAAACGGGTTAAACTATCCTGACCTACACCATTTTCGTAATCAACTACTACTGGTTTCGCTTCCTCATCCGAATGGTCATCCAATAAATCGGGTTTCAACCCCTTTTTGTTCATAGCAATTATCTCTTTTGCTCGTTGCGCAGTGATATTTAATACATTGGCTCCAAAATTTGGTGAAGTAGAATAGGAAACCAATCCCTTGAACACATCTGTTTTAAAATGATAATACGTATTGTCCTTTGTTTCCAACTGAATTTCTTTTGATGGAAAAATTTTCAAAGCATCTAAATAAGTGTCCAATTCAAAATTAATACAGCATTTCAACTTGGCACATTGTCCGGCTAATTTTTGAGGATTGAGTGAAATATCCTGAAAACGTGCAGCACTGGTCGAAACTGAGTTAAAGTTGGTCATCCATCCTGAGCAGCACAATTCACGACCGCATGGACCGATACCTCCAATTCTACCGGCTTCCTGTCGTGCTCCAATTTGTTTCATTTCAATGCGAACCAGGAATGTCTCGGCAAAAATCTTAATCAATTGTCTAAAATCAACACGTTCGTCGGCAATGTAATAAAATATCGCTTTGTTACCATCGCCCTGATATTCCACATCCCCTATTTTCATATTCAATTTCAGACTTTCAGCAATTTGACGAGCCCTAATCATGGTGTTTTGTTCTTTTGCTTTAGCATCCTGGTATTTTTCAAAATCAGCTTCTTTGGCTTTGCGGTAAACGCGCCTTACTTCCATTTTTTCGGGCTGAATATTGTATTTTTTTATTTGTAATGTTACCAATCTGCCCACTAAAGTTATCTCACCAATATCGTGTCCGGGTGTTGATTCAACAGCCACCATATCACCTTTTTCGAGTGGAATTTTTGTACTATTCAGGAAATATCCTTTGCGGGTATTTTTAAATTGTACTTCTACAAAATCGGTTTCCTTTATGGTTTCGGGCAAATCGCACATCCAATCGAATGAGCTTAATTTTTGGGTAGAATTGCGATGACAACCCTTTTTATTCATTCGGCATCCGCCGGTATCTAGTCTGTATTCCATTTTTTAAAGATTAAATTTGAAAAAATTTTGTGTTTCATGTTCCCCTTTATACAGTACTGCGTCTGTAATCCCCATTTTTTTTGGGGGGCAAAGTGCCTTATTTTTTTAGTAACATAATAATTTTGAGCGTTAAATCGAAAAAAACCATTTTTGCATTCACATTTTGTTCAATATGTCGTTCTGCCAAAGCCAATTCGCTCATAATCTCTTCAACATTACGTTCGTTGATAAAAACTGAAAAACGTTGCGAAAAATCAGCCTCAAACGTTCTTAAGTTATTCAATTCCGGTTGTTGCAGATTTCGGATAAAGTTTTCGCGGGTCATGCGCTGAGCATAGATTAAAAAATTCTTTTGTCGCTCACGTCCAATCGAAGCAGCAGCCATTTCATCTGACCATTTACGCAGTGTTTTTAACGAAGCGTGATCCTTTTTATTCCCAACTTGCCACGCTAAACGCATAATCGTAACAAATCGTTCAAAATTGAGTTTGTTTTCGTCACCCTCTTTTTGAATTGACAAAGCAGTCAGATAACTTCCATTGGCAATATGTGCCGTATCTTTCGCATCTTCTTCTTCCAAATCTAATTCATCGTAATTTAAAAGTGCCTGAGAAATTTCAAATTCACTTAAACGGGGAATGTGAATATGTTGTGTACGTGAAAGTATCGTACTAATGGTTTTATCCGGTTCGTTCGAAACTAATAGAAAGACAGTCTTTTCGGGTGGTTCTTCAAAGATTTTCAGTAATTTATTGGCACATGTATTGTGCATTTTTTCGGGCAACCAAATAATCATTATTTTATATTCCGATTCATAAGTTTTAAGACTCAATTTACGTAGAATCTCGTCACTTTCATTCGAGTAAATCACACCTTGTTTTGCTTCGTCCGAAATTTTGGCATACCAGTCATTCATACCAAAATAATGGCTTTGAAGAACCATTGCACGAAAATCGGTAATAAAATCATCACAAATCACACTGGTTTTATTTGCAGGTTTTATAATTGGAAAAACAAAATGTAAATCGGGATGTGACAACTTATGGTATTTTATACATGAAGGACAAACCCCGCAAGAATCTTTTGAAGTTCGATTTTCGCAACATATATATTGAGAATATGCAATTGCCAGTGCCAATTTCCCAATTCCTTCCGTTCCACATAAAAGTTGGGCGTGGGGAATCCGTTGTTCGGTTACTGTACCAATAAATCTCTTCTTAACTTCTTGCTGTCCAATTATTTCTGAGAATAACATGTGAATGTTTTACAATTTTATTGAGATATCGGATAAAATGCAAAAATACAAAAAAGAAAGGATATTGAAAAAACTTCTCTTTTTTAATTCCATTTGATAATTATAAAATAACTGACAATAACGTTACGTTATTAATTCAGAGCTAAATTTTTAATATTAACATGTTTCTGCAATTGCAATCTTTTTTTAATAATGCAACGTTTATGATACATACTTCATCTTATTAAAAGTAGATGAAATTAGATACTGAAAAAATGTTTATTATCAATTAGTATGTATTTTTTTTAAATTTAAAATGTTAATCGTTATGAAAAAAATTGCTTTTACTTTATTTTTGTTATTATTTTTGATGGCATGTAATACTAACTCTTATTCACCAGAAATCAATTTTGTAAATATCGCTACAATCGAAAATCCTAATCTAAATACAAAATTTTATTTTTGGTTAGATAACGATGAACGTATGTGGACGGCAACAACCAATCTCTATTTGTATCGTCCCAAAAATGGTCAAAGAATAATTGTTAATTATAGTATTCTGACAGTAAAAGGAGACACAAGTTCTTACAATCACGATGTGAGAGTAAACGATATTTATGAAGTTCTCACCAAGGGAATATTTAAAATTAAACCTGAAAATCAGGATAGTATAGGGAATGATTTAATTTCAATTAAACAAATGTGGATTGGAAGTGATTATCTAAATGTAGAATTTTACTATCCTGGATACGATAAAATTCATTATATAAATTTAGTTTCCGATAGGACCAAAACATATACCGACAGCAAAGTACATTTGGAATTTCGACACAATGACAACAACGACAATCCTACATATACAAAATCGGGAATTGTATCATTTAACTTATGGTCACTTCGTTCAAAGGCTACAGCCGATTCTCTTAATATTGTGATACATACGCATGAGTTTTCATCCTCATCTAAAACCTATAATTTAACTTATAAATTTAAAACATCAAATCCCAGATTTGAAAAAAGAAAAATCTCTTTCCCTTATGAATATGGAAGAGTTTATTAATGTTTGTTTAATGTTTACAATGTTGTCTGAAAACCCGGATTTAGAAATAAGTCCGGTTTTTTTTATTCGGTATTATTAAAAACTTTTTTATTTCAATTGGTATAAAAAATGGAATTTAATAACTGAACAAATTATCGTAAATGTTATAATTTGAAAGATTTTCAATAGTTTCTTCAATGTATTTACAGAGAATTTATTAATTTTGTGTTTAGTTAATTATCAGAAAGTCCTTGTTTTTTTACATGGAATTTTGATTAATTACTGCCTTCATTTTTTTATGAGCCGGAATGCAGCCAAATACAATAATTGAATTTCAAAAAGGTGATAAACATGCTTACCAACAACTTTTTATGGAGTTGTATCCTGTTATGTGCCGGTTTTCGAACAATTACCTGTACGATTATAATGATGCAGAAGACATCACTCAAGAGGTATTTATTGAATTGTGGAACCAACGTTCAAAATTCGAAAATCAGGATCAAATTAAAGCTTTTTTGTATCTTTCAATTAAGAATAAATGTCTTAATTTTATTAAACATCTCGCTATCCGCGAAAAGTATTTTGAATCTGAACTTGAAAGAAATGAAGAAGATTTCGATGAATTTGTACTCGAAGCCGAAGTAGTACAAAATATTTACACAGCAATTGAATCACTATCCGAACAACGAAAAAAGATTATTCTTCTTAGCATGGAAGGCTTGAAAAACAATGAGATAGCCGAAGATTTGTCCATTTCAATCAATACTGTAAAACTCCAGAAGAAAATTGCCTACCAACAACTTCGCGAAAAACTGAAAACCTCTGTTTTTCTATTTCTGCTTTTTTTCTAACTTTTTTCTGTTTTCATATACCCACTTTTCAATTTCGGTTGTAATAATAGCAAACATGAAATATTAAACATGATTTGCTATGGAACATCTTTCAAAATTATTTGAAATCGCATCACTCGTTGCCAAACAAAAGGTGGGAGAGCTCAGCGAATCAGAGGCTAAAATCCTACAAAAATGGCTATCTGAAAATGAACACAACAACGAAATTCTTAGAAAATTACAGGATGGAAATAAGTTGCTGAGTGAACTGAAAGAACTGAAAACGTTTGACGAAGCAAAAGCTTACAAAAAGATTGAACATCTTATTTCCACTAAGAGAAAACAATCTAATATTTTCACTCTTATACCTGCTTACCTGAAATATACCGCTGCACTAGCTTTGTTGTTGGTAAGTAGTTATTTCATTATTTCCAACTTACCTAAACAAATCAATCAACAATTTACCGCAAGTACAATATTTCCCGGAAAACAAAAAGCGATATTGATAACTGCTAACAATCAGCAAATTGTACTCGACAGCACTGCCAATAAACAAATTATTTCTAACGAACTGGCCGAAGTGGTAAATTCCGGTAACACCCTGAGTTATAATTCCAACGATTCATTGTTGAAACTCAAAAATAAAACAGAGTACAATACGCTGATTACGCCTCGTGGTGGACAATACAGTGTTATTTTGTCGGATGGGACACAAGTAATGTTGAATGCGGGTTCAAAACTTATCTATCCGGTTGTATTTAATGATATTAGTAGAGAAGTAACACTTTTAGGTGAAGCGTTTTTCAAAGTGACAAAATCAAAGAAAGTACCGTTTATTGTCAAAGTGCGCGATGTGAATGTAACTGTTTATGGTACTGAATTTAATGTGTCGTCGTACAACAACGAATCTTTGATTCAAACTACTCTGGTTGAAGGAAGTGTGGGAGTGAGCTTTAGCAATAAATCGATTGCCGAAGTGAAAATAAAACCCGGTCAGCAATTTAACTACAACAAAATTTATGAAAGTAGCGAAATCAAAGACGTAAATACTGATCAGTTTATTGCCTGGACAAAGGGCATGTTCGTATTCAAAAATGAGCCGATTGAAAATATTCTGAAAGTGATGTCGCGTTGGTACGATTTTGAATATCAGTTCAAAGAAAATTCATTGAAGAATCAACGGTTTACATTAAGCCTTGGTAAATACGATAATGTTACAAAAATACTGGATATGATTTCCATTTCTTCCAATATGAAGTTTACTCTCAGCGGAAATAACATTATAGTTAACTACAAGTAAATTAGTCAATAAAACAATCATAATTAAAAAAATATGGGAAAAATTAAAATTAAAAGCGAGGAAAAAAGAATTTTAAAATCGAGAGACTTATTATTAAAATGGATGTTTATTCTGGTACTTATGTTTCAGAGTTTACTATTATCGGCACAAACGCATTTGCTAAATTTATCAATGAAAAATAAAAGTCTGAGTGAAATATTAATGGAAATAAAAAAGCAAAGTGGCAAGAACATCGTGTACAATAATAATTTAGTAGAAAAATACACAAGTGAGAGTATTGAACTAAAAAATGCCAAATTGGAAAATGTTCTTCAAAAATTACTTGATCGCAAGGATCTGAAATTCAGGATAGTGGATGATGTTATTATCATTGAACCAAAATCAGAAAAACAGAATCCCGATAAAACAACAGGAGTTTCTCAGACTGTGAAAGGTAACATTTTTGATATTGAAACCAATATTCCATTGATTGGGGCAACCATTACATTGTTGGAAACTAATCCATTAAAAGGAGCTGTAACTGACTTAGATGGAAATTTCAAAATTGAAAAAGTTCCTGTCGGTAGATGTAATATCCAAATCAGTTACGTTGGTTACCAACCTACTATTGTTTCGGAAGTTTTAATTACTTCAGGAAAGGAAGTTATCATTAATAACGGTTTAAAACAATCGCAGGTTCAGATGAAAGAAGTTACCGTTAAAGCTTACTCACAGAAAGACAGACCATTGAACAATATGGCATCGATAAGTGCCAGATCGTTTTCGGTGGAGGAAACCCGCCGTTATGCCGGTGGTCTGGACGATCCTGCACGGTTGGCATCTTCATTTGCCGGTGTCACAATGGGAAGTATAACTGATAATGGCATTGTAATACGTGGAAATTCAGCCAAAGGAGTTTCGTGGAGACTTGAAGGAGTTGACATTCCCAATCCAAATCACTTTGCAGGTGGAAACGTTGCCGGTGGTGGAATAGTAACTATTTTCAGCAGTCAAATGCTGGCAAATTCCGATTTTTTTACGGGCGCATTTCCGGCAGAATATGGTAATGCAATGGCTGGTGTTTTCGATATGAAATTCAGAAACGGCAACAGTGGAAAGCGGGAATATACCATTCAGGCAGGACTTTTAGGAATAGATCTGTCATCAGAAGGACCTTTTAAAAAAGGCAGCAAAGCGACTTACCTGTTCAATTACAGGTATTCCACTTTTGGTTTAATCAATGCCATGCTACCACCGAATATTGGAATTCCCCAATATCAGGACTTAAGTTTCAAACTGAATTTTCCACTGAAACACGGCAGTATTTCGGCCTGGGGAATCGGATCAATCGATAACTGGCTGAAACAAAGAATCGACGATTCGACAAAATGGGTAAGTGCCTACGACCGGGTGTATGACGACTGGCAACTTAAAATGGGCGCTGCGGGGTTGACTTATAAATTATTTCTGGGTGATCGTACCTACCTGAACGCTACTCTTGCCGGATCGGGAACATTGAATAAAATGAACGAAAAAAGATTTGACAATAATATGATTGCACAACCAAACTGGTTATTGGAAGATAATTCCAGTAAAATTGTGTTCAGTACTTATTTAAATCATAAATTCAATGAACGGGTTACTTTAAAAACGGGTTTGAATTTACATGATTTGTTTTACAATATAAATCTGAACAGCACCATAAATAATATTCCTTCTACTTTTCAGAATTTTGTAAAAGAAAATGGAAACAGTAGCTTTTATGAATATTATGTCCAATCGAAATATGAAATTACCAATAATTTAACGCTGTTTGGAGGTATCAATAGTTTGTATTTTACATTGAATAAGGATTTTACATTAGATCCGAGGGCAAGTATTAAATGGGAATTTACACCCGGACATGCATTCAGTATTGGATTTGGAAAACACAGTCAGTTGGAAGAATTGAAAATATATTTGGTTAATAAAGTGGTGAACGGAAAAATTGAATATCCGAATAAAAATTTGGAATTATCGCATTCACTTCAATATGTTTTTGCTTACGACTGGCGAATAAACGATAATATGCGGTTAAAAATTGAACCTTATTACCAGCATCTTTACAATGTTCCTGGCATTCCGGGAAGTTCCTATTCCATGATTAATTTTACTCAGGACTGGACGTTCAGGGATTCTTTATCCAATAACAGCCAGGGTCAGAATTACGGTGTCGATCTGACATTAGAACGCTTTCTGAACAACGGTTATTATTTTTTAATTACCGGCTCAGTTTTCAAATCATCCTACAAAGCTGATGACGGAATTTGGCGTAATTCGAGGTTTGATAAGGGCTACGTGGCAAACCTGCTTTTTGGAAAGGAATTTAATTTGCACAAAAATAAAGTATTTGGTTTGAACGGTCGTCTTAATATTATGGGTGGCGATAGGGAAAGTCCAGTGAATACTGCAAAATCAATGCAGGAAAAATATGTGTATTATGATGATTCGAATGCATTTACAGCTAAAGCCCCTGCATCAAAAACAGTTGATTTAACAATGACTTATCGTATTAATAAACCAAAAAAGTCAGGTGTGTGGGCATTACAAATTAAAAATCTGTTGGCTGAACCAAATTATAACGGCTATACCTATAATTATAAAACTAATAAAATAGAACGGTTGAAAATGGTACTTATTTTACCAATCATCAGTTATAAGATTGAATTTTAAAACCTTACGTAAAATAATTATTAATAATGATAAAGGTCTTATCGAATGACAAGACCTTTACCATTTATATTTTATTAAGTTACAAATACTCCCAAATAATTGGTTTGTTTACAATTAAATCTATTTCATAGGTGAAAATGTGCATTTCAGTAAAAAAAATTATCTTTCTCGTTATCTTTTTTCTACCTTTGTAGTTTTCAACTAAATATTCCGAAATAAATATTGAAACACAAGTTTATGAAAACTCTTGAACCGTCTGTTTTATGGACGTATTTCCACGAAATAACACAAATTCCCCGCCCTTCGAAAAAAGAAGAACGAATTATTGCCTACCTCAAAGATTTTGGTGAAAAATATAAACTGGAAACTGTAATCGATGAAACAGGTAACGTTTTGATTTGCAAACCCGCTACCATAGGCTTTGAAAAGCATAAAATGGTTATTTTACAATCACACATCGACATGGTTTGCGAAAAAAACAGTGATTTGAATTTCAATTTTGATACTGATGCCATTCAGACCTATATAGAAGATGATTGGGTAAAAGCACGTGGAACAACACTTGGAGCAGATAACGGTATTGGGATGTCGATGATGTTGGCTGTACTGGCATCGAAAGAATTGAAACATCCTGCATTGGAATGTTTATTTACTGTAGACGAAGAAACAGGATTAACTGGCGCATTTGCTTTGAAACAAAATTTTCTGAAAGGCGAAGTGTTGATAAACCTTGATTCGGAAGATGATGGACAAATTTTTGTTGGATGTGCCGGGGGAATTGATACAACTGCTGCATTGACTTACAAAACGGAGAATGCGCCCGAAAAATATTTTGCATTTTCTGTTTCGGTAAAAGGGCTGAAAGGTGGTCATTCGGGCGATGATATTGACAAAGGACACGGAAATGCTAACAAAATACTCAATCGATTTTTATGGTTGGTAAATAAAATTACCGATGTCCGGCTGCATAGTTTCGATGGTGGAAATTTACGAAATGCAATTGCCCGCGAAGCTGTGGCAGTAGCTTTGGTTCCATTTTCGGAGAAAGAAAATGTGCGAATTATGTTCAATCATTATGTAATAGATATTGAAAACGAAAAAGGAGATGTAGAACCTAAAATGCGCTTAGCGTTAGAATCGGAAGCAGGCCCTAAAACTGTTATTGACAAAAAAACATCCGATGCTTTACTGAACGTTTTATATGCTTGCCCACACGGTGTTAAGGCAATGAGTCAGGATATGCCTGGATTGGTCGAAACTTCTACAAATCTGGCTTCAGTAAAAATGAAAGAAAATAATAAAATACTGATTACTACCAGCCAACGTAGTAGTATTGAATCGGCTAAATATGATATTATGCAGCAAGTTGAATCCGTTTTCACTCTTGCAGGAGCGTCAGTAACTCATGGCGATGGCTACCCCGGTTGGAAGCCGAATTTGAAATCAGATATTTTGAAAACAGCCCAGCAGAGTTATCAAAAATTGTTCAATGCAGAACCCCAGATTCGTGCAATTCATGCTGGTTTAGAATGCGGTCTTTTCCTCAAAAAATACCCGCATTTGGATATGATTTCCATTGGTCCGCAAATGTATGGTGTACATTCACCTGACGAACGATTAAGCATTTCTTCAACACAGAAATGTTGGAAATGGCTCATTGAAATATTAGTTACAACTGTCTAAATCCCTCAAAGTGCGACTATCTGATTGATTAGAATTATGAATATTGAAGAAAAAAATGTTGATACTAATTTGAATTCATCCACTTCGGTGAGGGTTGGTGGGGCTTTCAACAAACGTAAAATTATTAACGATCCGGTATTTGGATTTATCAATATTCCAAACGACTTTCTGTACGATATTATTCAGCATCCTTATTTTCAACGGATGAATCGTATTAAGCAATTGGGATTAACTTCTACGGTTTATCCCGGAGCTCAGCATACACGCTTGCAACATTCATTGGGTGCTATGCATTTAATGGGTGAAGCTATTACACAATTACAACTTGTGGGTCAGGAAATTACAATGCAAGAAGCCGAATCAGTTCGTGCTTGCATTTTGTTGCACGATATTGGACATGGACCATTTTCGCATACATTAGAAAAAAGTTTGGTGATTGGTGTATCGCACGAAGAAATTTCATTGTTGATGATGAAAAAAATAAATGCAGAAATGGGTGGAAAGTTGGATATGGCTTTGAGTATTTTTACCAATAACTATTCCAAAAAGTTTTTACACCAGTTGGTTTCAAGTCAATTGGATATGGATAGATTGGATTATTTAAGTCGCGATAGTTTTTTTTCCGGTGTTAGCGAAGGTATTATTGGTGCAGCCCGTATCATAAAAATGTTAAACATACACAATGACCAACTCGTTGTGGAAGCAAAAGGCATTTATTCCATCGAAAAGTTTTTGGTGGCACGTCGTTTGATGTACTGGCAGGTATACTTGCACAAAACTTCGGTGGCAGCCGAAAAAATGTTGATGAACATTTTGAAACGTGCTAAAGAACTTGCCGGAAATGATATGAAACTTTTTGCCTCACCAGCCTTACATTATTTTCTATATAATGAAGTAAATAAGCATAATTTTAAACATTCCCAAGTGGCGTTGGAGAGTTTTGCCATGCTTGATGACTCGGATGTAATATGTGCTATTAAAGTTTGGTCAAAACATCACGACATTGTACTATCAAATTTATGCAAAGCTTTTACTAACAGGCGTTTATTTAAGGTCGAAATATTAACTAAAAAACTAGATGATTTAAGACGTCAAATTTATTTGAATCAATATATTGAAAAATTTGGAATTAGTTACTACGAAGCTGCATACTTTATGGGCGAAGAAATCGTTAGTACTGATACATATTCATCAGATGACGATAATATTAATATTTTATATAAAGATGGTACTATCAAAGATATTGCAGATGCTTCGGATATGTTAAACATAACTGTGTTGACTAAAAAAGTAGAAAAACATTATTTTTGTTATTATAAACTGTAAATTAAATGTTAATTTGCAATTAACTATTTAATTTCATCTGATTTTGTAAATAAGAATGATAATACCTTATATTTATGGAATATTGTAAATATTTTAGTACTTTTGCAGCCAAAATTTTTTATCAAGGAATTGACTTAACAGTTGTATTTTATTAGTCATTAGATTAATAATTGTCAGATGTGTACATTTACTGATTGTTAATTACTCATTATTAGTTACTTATGGAATTTACTGCTCAACAAATTGCAGACTTTTTAGGGGGTGAAATACAAGGCAATCCTTCAGTTAAAGTACATACTTTTTCCAAAATTGAGGAGGGTAAAGCTGGAACTTTAAGTTTCTTATCTAATCCAAAATATAACCATTATATTTATGAAAGTAAAGCCAGTATCATATTGGTTAATACCGATTTTCAGGCAGAGAAAGAAGTAAAAGCAACAATAATACGAGTAGAGGATGCATATCAAGCACTAGCTTTGTTAATGACAATGGTAGAAAAAGCGAATCCAAAAAAAGTTGGTGTTTCAACTTTGGCATTTGTTTCTCCAACAGCCATTATTGGTGAAAACGTGTATATTGCACCTTTTAGTTATATAGGAGATAAAGTAATAATTGGTAATAATTCTATGTTACATCCCCATACTTGTATTCAAGATGGAGTTCAACTTGGCGAAAATGTTGTGTTATTTTCGGGTGTTACAATTTATAATAATTGTGTTATCGGAAACAATTGTATTTTACACTCAGGGGTTGTAATTGGATCTGATGGATTTGGATTTGCACCAACAGAAGATGGTTCTTATAAAAAAATACCCCAAATGGGGATTGTTGAAATAGAAGACAATGTAGAAATTGGTTCAAATACTACTATTGATAGAGCTACGCTTGGAAGTACATATATCCGAAAGGGAGTAAAGTTAGATAATTTAATTCAAATTGGGCACAATGTTGAAATTGGAACGAATACTGTTATTGCTTCTCAATCGGGAATTTCCGGTTCTACTAAATTGGGAAAACAATGTATTATTGCCGGACAAGTTGGTTTGGCAGGACATATTCTTATAGCAGATGGAACAATTCTTGGTGCACAAGCAGGAGTTCCAAATTCAATTAAAATTCCAGATCAGGCTTTTCAGGGCACTCCAGCAATTCCTGTTAGTAATTTTCGTCGTTCGACCGTTGTGTATAAAAATCTTCCTGAACTTCAAAAAACAATTTTCGAATTACAAAAACAAATTAAAGAATTAGAAATTAGAATTAATAGTATTTCTTAAAACATGTCGAAACAGAACACGATTAAACAACCTTTTACACTTTCTGGAAAAGGGTTGCATTCCGGTTTAGAAATTAAATTAACTTTTATACCGGCACCCAACAATCACGGTATAAAAATTATGCGTGTTGATCTACCCAATCAACCTATGATAGATGCAGTAGCCGAATATGTTACAGATACCATGCGCGGAACGGTGTTAAAAAAAGGTGATATTCAGGTCAGTACCATCGAGCATGCTATGTCGGCACTTTATGCATCAGGAATTGATAATTGTTTATTAGAAGTAAATGCACCGGAATTTCCAATTTTGGATGGAAGTGCCAAGTATTATGTTGAACAAATTCAACAAGTTGGAATTGAAGAACAATCGGCAGAGAAAGATTATTATATTGTAAGAAAAAAAATTGAATATTCGATACCTGAAACTGGTGCAAAAATAACAATATTGCCCGATGATACCTTCAGCGTTGATGTTCATATAGGTTTTAATTCCTCAGTTTTGAGTAATCAATTTGCAAGTTTATCATCTCTAGCAAATTATGCAGATCAAGTTTCTAGTGCACGAACTTTTGTGTTTGTGCGTGAAATTGAACAACTTGTTAAATTAGATTTAATTAAAGGAGGCGATCTTAAAAATGCCATTGTTATATATGATAAATTAATGCCACAAGACGACATGGATAAACTTGCCGATTTGATGCATCAACCTCGCCATGATGCAAATAAATTAGGCTATTTGAATGGTGGTTTGAAATTTGACAATGAACCGGCAAGCCATAAACTTTTGGATATTATTGGCGATTTAGCGTTAATTGGGAAACCAATTATTGGGAAAGTAATTGCAACTTATCCGGGACACAAAATCAATACCGATATTGCCAAAATGATTCGGAAAGAAATCAAAAAACAAGAGCTTCAGTCACCTGTTTATGATGATACAGTACTTCCGATAATGGATGTGAATTCGATAAAAAGGTTATTACCGCATCGCTGGCCATTTTTGATGGTCGACAAAATCATCGAAATCAGAAACAATATAATTGTAGGTGTAAAAAATGTAACGGTTAACGAAACATTTTTCAAGGGGCATTTCCCTAATGAGCCAGTTATGCCAGGAGTTTTACTGGTTGAAGCAATGGCTCAAACCGGAGGATTGATGGTTTTAAAATCAGTAGAAGAACCAGAACGATATTCAACTTATTTTTTGAAAATTGATAATGTGAAATTTCGTCAGAAAGTAGTTCCAGGCGATACAGTCATTTTTCATTTGCAGATGTTGGAACCAATGCGTAGAGGATGTGCATTAATGAGAGGACATGCCTTTGTGGGAGGTAAAATTGTTTGTGAAGCAGAATTTATGGCACAAATAGTAAAGAATAAGTAATAACTAAATTCCCTAAATGGAGGATTAAAATCAGTTATAGATTGAAAAAAATACGAATAAGAAAGTTATAAATTTTAATTTAATTATACTTTATCCCCCTTTTAGGGGTTAGAGGTCTGAAAAAAAACATGAAACAACCTTTAGCTTATGTTCATCCAGATGCAAAAATTGCTGCTTCAGTGGTTATCGATCCATTTGTATCAATTGATAAAAATGTAGTAATCGGTGACGGAACAAAAATTGGTTCTAACGTAATTATTTTAGAAGGCGTAAGAATCGGGAAAAATTGTACTATTTTTCCGGGAGCTGTAATTGGTGCTATTCCTCAGGACTTAAAATTTAAAGGTGAGGATTCGTTGGCTGTAATTGGTGATAATACTACTATTCGCGAATTTGTAACAATCAATAGAGGTACCGCAGCGAAAGGAAAAACTGTGGTGGGTGACAATTGTTTAATTATGGCTTATTGTCACATTGCTCACGATTGTATAGTAGGCAATAACGTAATTATGTCCAATGCCACACAATTAGCAGGCGAAGTGGTTGTGAACGATTTTGCAATTTTAAGTGGTGGAATATTAGTTCATCAATTCTCACATATCGGATCTCACGTTATGATTCAGGGTGGCTCCAAGGTAAATAAAGATGTACCACCGTTTATAAAAGCAGGTCGCGAACCACTTTCCTATGCCGGTATTAATTCTATTGGGTTACGTAGAAGAGGATATACCAACGAGCAAATTCGGGATATTCAAGATATTTACCGTTATTTGTATCAATCGGGGATGAATACTTCACATGCTATTGAACGCATAGAAGCCGAATTGCCTGCTACTAAAGAACGTGACGAAATTCTATTATTTGTTCGCAATTCACCACGAGGAATTATTAAAGGATATTTTGAATAATGAATATATTGTTACTAGTAGGAAGTAGGTTAATTGTTAAAAAAAAAGGCTTTAGGTATATAAATCATGATGGAAAATAACGAAGAAGCGGCAAAGAGAAGTTTAAATTTTGTTGAAGTTTTTGTTGAACAGGATTTAAAAGATGGAAAAAATAGTGGTCGTATTCAGACACGTTTTCCACCTGAGCCCAATGGATATTTACACATTGGTCACGCCAAAGCTATTTGTCTTGATTTTGGTATTGCCAAGGCGTATAATGGAACTTGTAACCTCCGTTTCGATGATACTAATCCTGTAAAAGAAGATGTTGAATATGTTGATTCTATTATGGGAGATATACAATGGCTTGGTTATCAGTGGGATAATGTATATTATGCATCTGATTATTTTCAACAACTTTGGGATTTGACCATTGATTTTATCAAGCAAGGTAAAGCTTATATTGATGAACAATCTGCAGAAACCATTGCCATACAAAAAGGCACACCAACTGTTGCCGGAATCGAAAGTCCTTATCGTAACCGCCCAGTTGAAGAAAATCTTGCCTTATTCCAAAAGATGAATTCTGGTGATGTACCCGAAGGTGCCATGATTTTGCGCGCAAAAATAGATATGGCATCACCTAATATGCATTTTAGAGATCCGATTATGTATCGTATCATCAATTCGCATCCACATCATAGAACAGGTTGGATTTGGAAAGCATACCCAATGTACGATTATGCTCATGGACAATCTGATTATTTCGAAGGTGTCACACATTCGCTTTGTACGTTGGAATTTGAAGTCCATCGTCCGTTATACGATTGGTTTATTGAACAATTCATTGATTCTGATTATCGTCCACGTCAAATTGAATTTAACCGTTTGAACATTACATATACCGTAATGAGCAAACGTAAAATGCTCCAATTGGTGCAAGAAAACCTTGTAAGTGGATGGGATGATCCACGTATGCCTACAATTTGTGGGTTGCGTCGTCGTGGTTTTACACCCGAAGCAATTCATAATTTTATCGATAAAATTGGTTATACCAAAGTTGAAGGTATGATTGATGTTGATTTGCTAGAACATACTGTACGCGAGAATCTTAACAAGATAGCCTATAGAATGAATGCGGTAATTGATCCTGTAAAGTTGATAATTACCAACTATCCCGAGGGGCAAGTAGAAATGATGGAAACTGTAAATAATCCCGAAGATGAAACGGCCGGAACACGCAAACTTGCATTCTCTAGAGAATTATACATTGAACGAGAAGATTTTATGGAGGATGCTCCAAAAAAATATTTCCGAATGACTCCGGGACAAGAGGTTCGTCTGAAAAGTGGATATATTGTAAAATGTACCGGCTGTAAGAAGGACGTAAACGGACAAATTGAAGAAATTTATTGTGAGTTCGATTCACAAACCAAAAGCGGCATGCCCGAAAGCAATCGTAAAGTAAAAGGAACATTACACTGGGTTTCGATAGCATACAGTTTGCCTGCAGAAGTCAGACTATATGATCGGTTATTTAGAGTGGAGAATCCTTCTGCAGATGAACGTGATTTCCGTGATTTGTTAAACCCTAATTCTCTAAAAGTCCTTACAAATAGTCGTGTTGAATTGTGGTTGAAGGATGTAAAACCATTGGACCATTTTCAGTTCCAACGCATTGGTTATTTCAATGTTGACTATGACTCAACCCCCGAAAAGTTGATTTTCAACCGTACTGCTTCGCTCAAAGACAGTTGGGCAAAAGAACAAAGCAAGTAATCATTCCAATTGTTAATTCTTAACTTTAGTTTAATACTTTACAAATTCAAGAAGTGTTTCTTGGAAAAAGTCATACCTCTGATAAAAAAATGAGTTGAAAAAAATTTTTTAGGGAAATAATTACCTTAAAACTGCGTTATCAATTTCGAATTCTCCTCTGAACAAAACAACTAATTTTACATTTTATATAATTGGGTTCATTATCTTGCTATGAGTATAAAATAAATACACTTATTGAAGGTATGAAGATTTTTAAGAAACATATATTTATCCATATTATATACTGTTGACATAAAAAGACCAGCGAAAAATTTAGGTGTCGGATTTTTCAACAAAAGTAAAAATCATAAAACCATAAATGTTTAAAAAAGGTTTTCTTCTAATATTATTAATTTTCAAATTTAGTTCACCTTTACTAGCTGAGGGTAATTTACCATATATCGACAATAAACCGATACATTTTGGATTCTCACTGGGAATTAATTCATTAGATTTTGGTATAAAATCAACACAAGACAGTATTGGTGGTAAAGTTTATAATGCAGATGTATCAATGCTTATACCAGGATTTTCGGTGGGAATAATAAGTGATTTGCGATTAAATAGATATTTAAATTTACGATTTACACCAACTTTGCATTTTGGGGAACGTAAATTGACGTATATTTCAAAAAGTGATTCAACAAGTTCATCCATAAGTATTACGTCTGTACCTGTTTGTTTGCCTATTTATATAAAATACAGTTCTCAACGAAAAGGTAATTATAGACCTTACTTATTGTGTGGCGCAGGTGTTTCAATTGATTTAGGAAGAAATAAAGAAAATCCGATTCTTTTGCAACCTATTGATTTTTATACCGAATTTGGTGTGGGATGCGATTTGTACTTTTTGTTTTTTAAGATGGCTCCTGAATTAAAATTCAGTATAGGTTTCAACGATTTGTTTACACCACTTGATCAACGAAATGCAGGACAAATAAGTAATGAAAATGAAAAATACTCAAATGCACTTTCTAAACTAACATCGCGAATGTTAACATTGACTATAAACTTTGAATAATTTATTGGTTATCAAAAGTATGAAATGAGTTTCAATAAAAATATTTGAAATTAACTAATTTACAAAAAAAGCAGTAAAAGTATAAATTTAAAAATGCAAAATAATCAAAGACTTTCAATTTGTTTGATTATTATTTCCATTTTTTTTTGCCAATCTGCAAATAATTTACGGAAATATGTTTTAACTAATATTGGATTATTTTTTCCGTCAATACTACTAACACGTAAAATGTAAGCACGATTGAGTGCCATAATTTCAACAGTAAAGCTGATCACTTTTTCATCATCAATATCCCTCGAGATCAGACAACGATAATAAATATCAGTTATCAGTTCTGACGTAACAAATTGTATGGTTTTTTTTAATTTTTTACGACTTGCCATAATATTGTATTTTTAAATTATAGGTACAAAGTTAATCCAAAAATTATTATAAAGCCAATTTTTACCATAAATTTGCAAAATAATTCAAAGTAAACACCTTGTATTAGTTATGATTTCATTACCAAAAATAAAATTTTCAAACTTATGTTTATTCATTTTGATGATTTTTTCATTTAGCTTTTCGTCATGTAAGGATGAGCTTTTCTCCACCGATCCAAAATACCGTTTATCATTTTCGACCGATACACTAACATTCGATACTGTTTTTAGCTCTATTGGCAGTGCCACATCAAAAATAATGGTTTATAACCGGAATAATACTGGACTTATTATCAATCAAATAAGTATTGCTGGGGGTAGTATTTCAGCTTTTCGTATAAATGTAGATGGTAGTGTAAATGCCGAAAACCAATTTAGTGATATTGAAATCAGAGCCAACGATAGCCTTTATATTTTTGTAGCGGTAAATGTAAATCCCGGTAATCCTAATTCTCAGGTATTTATTCGCGATTCGCTGGTCTTTCAGACCAATGGCGTTAATCAAAATGTAAAACTCGAAGCTTTCGGTCAGGATATTCAAAAAATATCAGGTAACCGTTTATCAGACAATACAATTCTAACTAATGAAAAACCATATTTAATTTACGATAGTTTAACAGTATCCGAAGGTAAAACACTAACATTAAATCCCGGATGTAAATTGTATTTTCACAACAATGCCAACCTGATTGTTTATGGAAATCTGAAAGCTGAAGGAACTGCCGAAAAACCTATTATTATGCGGGGTGACCGATTGGATAAAATCAAATTTTCGACCCCATTTCCATACAATCATGTTTCCGGTCAATGGGGAGGAATTTTTCTACTATGGAACAAGGCAAACCACGTTTTACAACATGTGATAATTAATAGCGGATATGTTGGTATTTATTTCTTCAATAATGATAGAAGCACGTTGCCGGATTTAGAAATTTCTAATTGTAAAATCCATAATTCATTGCTGTATGGATTGGTTGTCCAAAATGGAAATGTAATGGTTACTAATACCGAAATATCGAACAGTAGCAGTTATTGTGTTTACCTCAATGGAGGTAAACATACTTTTATTCAAAGTACAATAGCCAATTATTTCAATAACAGCAATGTACAGCCAGTTACGCGTGATAAAAAACCGGCTGTAATGATAATGAACCTGAACCGTACTGCCCCTATGGAAACCATTTTCCAAAATTGTATAATCAGTGGTAGTGCCGAAAATGAATTTAGTTTGGCTACTCGTTTTTTAGATCAATACAAAGGTTCTTTTAAAAATTGTTATATCAGAACACCCAACGTGTTGGATTTACCTCAATTTACAGGTATTCGATGGTCGAACAAAAATGACACAATTTTTAAAAGTATTTACTACGATTACGAAAAGAAAATCTATTTTAATTTCATGCCCGATTCAATTTCACCTGCAAGAGGAATTGCTGATAAAACAATAGCTAATCACTATCCATTAGATCTTAATGGAAATAATAGAATGGCAGATGGTACACCCGATGCCGGTGCTTATGAATGGAAACCAACAAAATAATCAATCCATGAAAAAAGTAATTGTTTTACTACTTACCTTTTTTCTGTTTTTTTTGATAGTGGCACAAAGCCACGAAAATAAAAATTTCAAAATTATGTGCTACAATGTCGAAAATTTTTTCGACTGCGTAGACGACTCATTGACTGATGACAGTGAGTACTTGCCAACCGGTATGCGTGGCTGGAATACCACGAAATACAATAAAAAACAAGCCAATATAGGAAAAGTAATAACGGCTATCGGCGGCTGGGAAGCTCCATCATTGGTTGGTTTGTGCGAAATTGAAAGTGAAAAATGTTTATTCGACTTAACCCATTATTCGGGATTGAAAAATTTGAGGTATAAATATTTACATCATGAATCACCCGATGTCAGAGGTGTTGATGTAGCTTTACTTTATCAACCCAAACAGTTTAAACCCATTCATGATGAGGCAATTCGTATCAACTTTCCACAAGCTCCCACAAGTAAAACCCGCGATATTTTATTTGCTTCAGGAATTATTCCAACAGGTGATACTTTGCATGTTTTTATTTGTCATTTTCCTTCACGATTGGGTGGCGAGTTGGAATCGGAGGACCGACGAATTTTTGTTGCTTCGGTAGTACGGATAAAAGTAGATAGTATATTTAATTCCAATCCGCAAGCAAATATTGTAATTATGGGAGATTTTAACGATTATCCAACCAATAAAAGTATATTGGCGGTCTTAAATGCAAAACCAATTAACGACTCAATTTCTGTATCAGGTTTGTATAATTTGATGCATAAAATGCACACCGAAGGGAAAGGTTCTAACAAACACAATGGGGAATGGGGCGCATTAGACCAAATGATTGTTTCAGGTAATTTACTGAATATCAGTCAATCATTTTTCACTATGCAAAGCAATGTTCATTTTTTTGATGCAGATTTTTTACTTGAAAATGATAATGCATTTTTGGGTAAAAAACCATACAGAACCTATGTTGGGATGAAATATCATGAAGGTTTTTCGGATCATTTACCTTTATATGCTGATTTTTGGTATTAAGATGATATTTAATCCCCGAATTAACACCCATGTATATCAGGTATAATTAATAGACATTATATAAGTTGTAATTAATTGAAATAAAATTAGTTACTTTGCAG
>JACDZJ010000175.1_pt1 | contig 27282 bp, 27 predicted proteins | sample 7365721 | NCBI WGS metagenome assembly JACDZJ01 (sample SAMN15143480, study PRJNA637477) | pond metagenome | biome: freshwater wetland ecosystem [ENVO:00000243]; feature: pond [ENVO:00000033]; material: pond water [ENVO:00002228]; isolation source: pond water containing pink berries ... | reverse complement strand
TATGTTGACTCATACCCTAATCCTAGGGGCTAAGTCCGACAGGCTGCTAGGTCCGCGCGTTCGACGGGGCCGACTGGTGCGGCGTGGCTTCGGCCGGCGTGTTCTTTCCTGTCCAGCGCGCCGCGGAAATCGGACGCTGAGCAACCGTTGAACTCGCCGGGCCGTTTTTGTATCTTCCCGCCGGCTAACCATTCGTCGCCTACCCGAGCCGAAAACCATGACACCCCTCGTCGGCACCGCCAACGCATCCGCCTTCGCCGAGCACCTCGCCGTGCTGCCGGACTTCCTGCCGCCCGAGCACTTCACCGCGCTGGCTCGCGAAGTCGAGGGGCTCGGGTGCACCGAGCGCAGTTATGTGCCAACCCACAAGCAGGGCGGCACCATCGCCTTCGACACGCTGCGGCCGCACGCGCCCGGCGTGGTGGGCTTTTACCGTTCGGCTGAACTGCGCGACCGCCTCGGCAGCGTGATCGGCGCGACACTCAAGGTGACACCCGAGGGCGACTACAGCTCGTGCTCGATCCTCGTCTACGAGCGGCCGGGCGATCATATCGGTTGGCATTATGACCACAACTTCTACCGCGGCCGCCACTTCACGGTGCTGCTGCCGGTCGTTAACCGCAACGCCGCAGGCAGCGGCCTGTCCGCCGGGCGGCTGTTCGCGAAGATCGGTGGCGCGGAACGGCTGGTGCCGACACCGCCCAACCAGCTGGTGGTCTTCGAGGGCGCTAAGGTGCTGCACCGCGCCACGCCCATTGACGAGGGCGAGCGGCGCGTGGTGCTGAGCATGACCTTCGGCACCGACCCTCGGATCTCGCTTCCCTTTGAGCTTGCCCGGCGTGTCAAGGACATGGCCTTTTTCGGGCTGCGGGCGCTGTGGGGTGGTCGACGGCGCGGCGCCTGAGGCACGCGTGCATCTTCCAGCGCCTGCTGTTCATGACCCTCGCTATGTTGGCCCTGATCGCGGCCGTCCCGGTCAGCGCACGGGGGCGCTGGCTTCAGGCTGTTCTGACCCTGGGACTCGCATCAACGATTTCGCGCTCGCTATGGCGTCGACACTTTTGCGGTGTTTCGCTGATTACAGGCGCAATCCGCGTTGGGCGGCTAGGCGCGCGCGGTCGACGCTGGACTCGGCGGCCACCTGCGCCGGGACGATGAGAGTCGAGCGCTCAACACCGATCACAACGCATAGGCCTCGTCGTAGGGCTCGGCGCCCTCCACGGTCGGCAAGGTCAACTCGTTGCCCCAGTGCGACCAGCCGCCGTTATAGAGGCGCACGTCGCGGTAGCCGAGGTGTTTGAGCTGCAAGTAGGCCAGGCCCATCCGGAACCCGTCGTGGCAATAGACATAGAGGCGCTTCTCCTTGGGGACCGCCTGGTAGAGCGCGGCCAGGCTGGCGTCGTCCTTCCATTGCTCGCTCTGACCGTCCGTGCCGTCGAGACTCGACACATTCAGTGCCCCCGGGATGTGACCGCCCATGATGGAGTGCCGGATGACCTTGCCGGTGTACATCTCGGCCGGACGCGCATCGAGCAGGACGACATTGGGGTCGCGGCGGGACACCACGTCGTCGTAGACCGCGGTCCATTCGACGAAGCGGTCCGGGTTCGCGTCCTTCAGGGTCACGGTGCCGGCCGGTCGCGGCTTGGCCGGTGCCTTTTCGAGATCATTGAAAGCGCTCCACTCGGTGGTGCCGCCATTGAGGATCTTGACCCGACTCATGTCGAAGCCGTACAGGTCCAACAAGTAATACAGGCGCGCCGCCAGTGCGGTGCGGGAGTCGTCATAGAGCACCAGGGTGGAATCGTCGTTGACGCCCCAGCCCCGTAAGGTCCGCTGGAATGCCTCACGGGACGGAAAGCGCATGATGGGACGTCCGTCGTTGTCGCCCAGGTCTTTGAATCGCTGCACCTGAACCGCCCCGGGGATATGGCCGACGGTGAAGTAGCGATGGGGGTGATAGCGGACTTCGAGCACGATCAGGTTCATGGCGTCGATATGATCGGAGAGCCACTGCGCGTCGACCAGAAAGGCGGGGGCCGCCGACAGGACGCCGGGCAGCAAGAGTGCTACTGCGATCAGCAAGAGCACGCCCAGTCGCACGCGGACAGGTTGCGGACGGTTGGTCATCGGTATCTCCATGCATTCACCTTATGATGGACCGCGAGACCGGCCTCGTACCAGCCCTTGCTCTGATTGACCACCCGCACCACCAGCAGCATCACCGGGACCTCGATCAGCACCCCGACCACGGTCGCCAGCGCCGCACCGGACTGGAAACCGAAGAGCGAGATCGCCGCCGCCACCGCCAACTCGAAGAAGTTGGAGGCACCGATCAGGGCCGACGGGCACGCGACGCTATGCCTCTCGCCGACGGCGCGGTTCAGCCAATAGGCCAGGGAGGAGTTGAAAAAAACCTGGATCAGGATCGGCACCGCCAACATAGCGATGATCAGCGGCTGCGCGAGGATTTGCTCGCCCTGGAAGGCGAACAGCAGCACCAGGGTCAGGAGCAAGGCGACGATGGAGGCGTGGCCCAGGGTCGCCAGGGTGGCATTGAAGCGCGCCTCGCCCTGCTTGAGCAGGAGATGGCGCCAGACCTGGGCAATGGCGACCGGAATCAGGATATAGAGCACCACCGAGGTCAGCAGCGTGTCCCAGGGCACCACGATGGATGACAGTCCGAGCAGGAGCGCGACGATCGGCGCGAAGGCGACGATCATGATGGCGTCGTTGAGCGCCACTTGCGTGAGGGTGAAATAGGGGTCACCGCCGGTCAGGCGGCTCCAGACGAAGACCATGGCGGTACAGGGCGCCGCGGCCAGCAGGATGAGGCCGGCCACGTAGCTGTCGAGCTGGTCGGCCGGCAGCCAGGGGGCGAACAGGCCGCGGATGAAAATCCAGGCCAAGAGCGCCATCGAGAAGGGCTTCACCGCCCAATTGATGAAGAGGGTCACGCCGATCCCCTTCCAATGGGATTTGACCTGTCCCAGTGCGCCGAAGTCGATCTTCATCAGCATCGGGATGATCATCACCCAGATCAGCACCCCGACCGGCAGATTGACCTGCGCGACCTCCAGGCGGCCCAGGAGCTGGAAGGGGGCGGGGAACCATTGGCCCAGACCGATTCCGGTCAGGATACAGAGCGCCACCCACAGCGTCAGCCAGCGCTCGAACACGCTCATGGGCGCGCCCGCCGCCTGTTTGGCCGTCACCTCGCATTGGACCGACATGGCTTACCCCGCATCTGGCGGCGGGGCGAGGCCGAGCGCCGCGGCCACCGCGGGCACCAGCCGGGCGCGGATGGCGTCGCGCACCTGAATAAAGGACTCCAGCGGCTCGCCGTGGGGGTCATGGAAGGGCAGATGAATCCGCGTCACCGGGCGCGGAAAGAGCGGGCAGCGCTCCTTGGCGTTGTCGCAGACCGTCACCACCAGGTCAATGGATGCGTCGAGCACCGCATCGATGTCCTTGGGATAGAGCCCATCGGTCGGCAGTCCGGCCGCTTGCAGGGCCGCGATGGCCCCGTCCGCCACCTTGGGTTGGGGGCGGGTGCCGGCGGATAGCGCACGGACTTGTCCGGCCAGATCGTGATTGAGCAGGACCTCGGCCATCTGCGAGCGGCAGGAGTTGCCGGTGCAGAGAACCAGGACGGTCTTGGATGCTGCGGTCATGGGAAAGTCCTCGGGTGTGGCTGCAGGGGTGCCGTCGGTGGTCGTTCGGGTTCAGGCCGCACGGGGATCGCAGAGGCTGGCCGCCGCCACCAGCGGGTCGGGTCCCATGCCGTCTTTCATGTGGATCAGGATGCGCAGCGCCCAGGCCGGGAGCTGCGGATGGATGCGGTAGCGCATCCAGGCCCCGTCGCGCCGGGCAACCACCAAGTTCGCGCCGCGCAGCACCGCCAGGTGGCGCGAGACCTTCGGCTGCGGGGCGTCGAGCGCGTCGTGGAGATCGCACACGCAAAGCTCGTCGGACTCCAGGAGCATGACCAGGATACGCCGCCGGATGGGGTCGGCGAGCGACTCGAAGAAGGCTTGCGGGTCGATCATAGGGGCCGATGTCAAGGGGCTGAGCGCCTTGTCCGCGATTGCTGTGTGCGGTAGAGAATATGCGGAGTGTCGCATATTGTCAAACGTATCGGCGGCCGTGGCGCGGGAGCGGGTGTTCGCCATTGTGGCGGAAGTCATCCCCGCGGGGCTGCGAGAGCAGCGCGCCCAGGTCGATCGCGGCCCGGTGAGCCCAGGCCTACCCCACCGCTATAGTTGGTTTTTGGTACATCGGTACTATTGGACTTCGCCCGCGCTCGTCCGATACTTCCGGCCGACCCCAATTTAAACCGCGCGCACTTGCCGCAGGGCGATCCAGGAGATACTTATGAACGACCTCGCCACGCCTACCCAGTCCGCTGACGCGGCAATCTGCCACGGCAAGGACCGGCGGTATTTCGACCTGATGGCCTATATCGTCTCCAACGCGGCGGCGGGCGAAATTATGGCCGTGGATAATTATTGCGAGATGGTGCCGCTGATCGCGGATACCGACGCAAAGATCGAGACGGCCAAGCAGGCCTTCGACGAGACCAAGCACATCCGCATGCTGGCGAGCCTCGGGCGCCGGCTCGACTTCCAGGTGGAGGCGCGCATCGTCGAGCCGCAATGGCTGCATATCCGCAAGCACTTCTCGGCCGCGGTCGCGCGCAAGGACTTGGCAGCCTGCCTGGTGATTCAGGATCTGATGACCGAGACCATGGCGATCGTGCTCTACCGGATACTGCAACGCGATACCGACCCTGAGACCGCCGATATGGCCAAGCGCATCCTCGCCGACGAAGAGGAACACTTGGGTATCGGTACCCGCCGGCTGGCGGCAATGCTCGAGGCCGACCCGGAGTCCGTACAGGACAGCCTGGTATGGGCACATCATCGCGTGATGCCCGAGCTGTTCAGTATGATCAGTACCAGCTGCCATTCGCTGTGCGACGAGCTCGGCGTGGATTGCGGCGGTATCGGGCTCGACAGCATCCGCACCGATATCGAGGCGATCCGGGTGGAGGCGCTCGATACCTATATCGAGACACTCGACCGGGTCGGCTTCGACGTGAAGGTCACCACCCCGCTGATCGCCGGCATGTCGTCCTACGGCGGATTGCCGTCGGCCGATCTGCGGCTCGCCGGCACGGGGTCATGTGTCGGCAGTACGGGCTGTTGCTGAGCGGCGCGCCAGTGCACGCAGCAGAATCAATGCACGGCTGGCAAGCAGCGATTCGCTTCGTCTTGGTGGACGGCAGCCTGCTGATCCTGCTGTTCGTGGCGATCACCATGCTGGTGCTGCTGGCCCAGCAGCTCGCCGTGGGCGGCTCGGTTCAGCGCAAACTCGGCGGCATCGGCGCGTGGCGCAGTGCCGCGCTTGCCGCCTTCGGCGGCGCCGTCACCCCGTTTTGCTCCTGCTCGACAGTGCCGGTGTTGAGCGGGATGCTCAGGGCCAAGGTCCGGCTAGCCGCCTGCTTTTCGTTTCTCATTGCCTCGCCGGTCATCAATGAAGGCGTGGTCATCGTGCTTGCGGTCTCGTCCGGTGCGGCGAGCGCGGTTGCCTACGTGCTGCTCTCCGCCCTCCTCTGCGTGATCGCCGGGGTCGCGGTCGAGCAGCTCGGTCTGACCCGCTTTCTGCGCCCGCAGCCGACCATTGAGGTGGCGGCGGAGGCCTGTCTGGGCGGGGGCGGCAGCGGGACGCTCGCCGGGCGTCCGCCCTTTTCGTTCGCGGTGCAGACCGCATGGGCCGCGACCCGCATGGAGCTGCGCCATCTCGGTCCCTACCTGGCGATCGGCATCCTGATTGGTGCGGCGATCTACGGCTACGTGCCAACCGCTGCGCTCGCCGACCTGGCGGCAGTAGTTCCCATCCATTGGACCATCCCGCTCGCCGCACTGATCGCGGCGCCTCTTTACGTCTCGCCGATGGTCGCGGTGCCGATCGGTTTTGCACTGATCGAGAAGGGTTTGGGTGCGGGTACCGTCATTGCGTTTCTGATCGCCGGCGCGGGCACCAGTCTACCCGAGATGATCCTGCTCGGCCGGCTGTTCCGTTGGCCGCTCCTACTATCACATATCGCCACCGTGCTGGTATCCGCGATCCTTCTCGGATTTGCAGCCCAGTGGGCGTTGGCGCTTTGATATCCATTCCATTGAGGGGAATCCCACATGCTTGAAAAGCTATGCAGTCTGTTTTGTGGAGGCGAGCGTGCCGAGGATACCGCGGAGGCGCTGCGGGAGGTTCTCGACGGGCGCGAGATCGGGATCGTCTCCGCACGCTGCTGCGCGCCGCTCGCCGCCGCGCAGGACGAGCGTCTGGAGGCAAATCTGGCCGAGGCGCTGAAGACCAGCGGGCGCGACGGCGGCTATCGCATCGTCTCGATTACGGACGCCCAGAAGGCGCTGCCCCGCATTGCCTCGAATCTGCGTCCGGCCGAGCAGCGTCTGGTGACTCAGATCCAATCCCTGGTCACCACGGAAGGGTTCTCGGTGTTCCCGATCCTGGTGATCGGCGGCAAGGTTGCGTACTACGGCGGGCTGCCCACGCCGGAGATGATCGAGCGCAAGCTCGCTCCGGTTGGGGTAGCGGCCTGATGGTCGCGCCGCGCGGGCGGCTGCGCGAGCGTCCATACCGCCCGGAGCGGGTGCTCGTGACCGGCGCGAGCGGATACGTCGGGGCTTTGATCGCCGCGCGGCTGCTGGCCGACGGCGAATGCGCTCTGGTACTGCCGGTGCGCGCGCCGTCCCGGGAGACCCTGATCCAGCGGCTCAAGCTGGAGCTGGACGCCCAGGGGCTCGCCTGGGAACAGGCGGTCCCGCGGGTGCACATCCTCGACTGGCCGGGTGCGGGAGAGTCCGGCGATGGGCTTGCCCACTGGGCGGACCAGCTCGAGGACTCGGGGGTCGATACGATCGTCCATTGCGCGGGTTGCCTGGACTATTTCGACTCCGCGAGCCTTGAGCTGGTCAACGTGCAGTTGACCGGCGACCTGATCGCGCTCGGCAGGCGGATCAGCGCACGTCGTTTCGTCTATGTGTCGACCGCTTACAGCGGCGGCTATCGACAGGACGAGATCCCCGAAACGCTGCTGCCGGAGCCTGAGTGCGATCCGACTGAATACACCCGCACCAAGCGTCGCGCCGAATGGCTGGTGGCGGAGTCGGGTTTGCCCTGGGTGGTCCTGCGCCCTTCCATTCTGATCGGCGAGAGTGCTTCCGGTCGCTATTCGGGCAAGCGCTACGGACTCTATCAGCAGTGGATGGGGCTGGAGCGGCTGATGACCGACCGCTATCACCCGGTTATTCACACTGTGGCACCCGAGCGCCCGCTGAACCTGGTCCATCAGGATAGCTTCCAGGCGGCATTCTCCGCCGCGCTGGCGTGGCTGCCGGACGCCGCGGTCTGCAACCTGGTCTCCGAGAACGACAGCGCCCCCAGCATGCGCGACCTGTGGAACCTGTGGATCGAGGTCGTGCGTCCCGAGGAGATCCGCTATTACCCGAGCTTCCCGAGCGTGAACCTGCGCGCCATCGATATCCGCCAGCGCGCCTACCTGACCTTCGCCCAGGTCAACCTGGAGATCGGGGCGCACCGCTGGCGGTTTGCACGGGGCTGGATCGAGGCCTTGGCCGCGCGCGGACTCGCATTCGAGAGCGCAACGGCCGCGAGCGTCCTGCGCTGTCAGGAGCGGTTCGTCGCGAGTTCGCAGGTGCTCGCGCGGTATCGCGAGCGCTTTGCCGAGCGCTTTCCGGCTCATACCCGTATCACTGAGGTCGAAGACCATGCCCGTACGGCGACCGCTCTCTAGTTTGTTCGCGTTGGCCCTCGCGGCCTGCTCGCTACCCGCGGCAGTCGCGGATTCGGTTCTCGATCGGGTGCGCGAGTCAGGGGTCGTGCGGATCGGTACCGGCAACGATACGCCGCCGATGAGCTATATCGACGAGTCGGGCCGTTGGGTCGGCTTTGATATCGAATTAGGCAATGCGCTCGCCGACCGCCTGAAGGCGAAGGTCGAGCGGGTGGCGGTGAACAACAAGACCCGCATCGCGCTACTCGCTAACGGTCAGATCGACATGACGGTGTCCAATCGGTCACAGACGCGCAGCCGCGAGGAGCAGGTCGATTATGCCTCGCCGCCCTATCTCTGGACCGCGAAAATTTTCTATGCGAAGCAGGGGCGCTTCGCCGGCATCGGCGAGCTGGCCGGCAAACGGATCGGCGTGAACCAGGGGTCGAACGCCTTTACCGCCGCCGCTCAGGAGATCGCGCGCTATGGCGGCGAGGCTCCGCAAGTCGTGTCTTTTCAGAAGAACGCGGAGGGCATGACGGCCCTGCGCCAGGGGAAGATCGACGCATTCTGCCAGGACAGCCCGATCATCGCGGCACTCGCGGGGGATACGGGGGGGTCTTTCGCTGCCGTGGGCACCGGTTTCAGTCCAGGCCTCTACGGTATCGGCGTTCCGCCGAACGACAGCAAGTGGCGCGATGCGGTGAGCTTCGCACTTCAGGATCTCATTAAAGACGGGACCTACGAGCGTATCTACCTGGCCTGGTTCGGTCCGGCGGGGCGTTATCCCCTGGCGCTCGATGCGCGCCCGCGGCTGCCCCCGGATGCGTTCGGGGCGATGATGTATGTGTGGCCGGATTGAGGAAGACTTGAGCGGCCGGGACAGACCGGGGCCCGCGGACCGGTCGCTAGGGCGGGAGGCACAGCCATGGTGGAGCTGATTTCGGTGACCAAGCGGTTCGGCGAGCGTACCGTGCTCGCGGATGTTTCGCTCGCGGTTCAGTCGGGCGAGGTGGCGATCGTGTGCGGTCCGAGCGGCAGCGGCAAATCGACGTTGCTGCGCACGCTGAACCGCCTGGAGACGATCGACGCGGGGGATATCCGCATCGACGGCCAATCGCTGTACCGCAGCGGCCTTGATCTGCGCGAACTGCGCGCGAAGGTCGGTCTGGTATTCCAGCAGTGTCATCTATTCTCGCATCTGAGCGCGCTCGCTAATGTGACGATGCCGCTGGTCAAGGTGAAGAGACTCGGTCGCGGCGAGGCACGCGCGCAGGCGCTGGCGCTGTTCCGGCAGTTTGGGCTGGAGCGGCGCGCCGACGCCTTCCCGGACGAACTGTCCGGCGGCGAGCGCCAGCGCGTGGCGATCGTCCGCAGTCTTGCGCTGAGACCCAAGGTCATGCTGCTTGACGAGCCCACCTCGGCGCTCGACTGGTGCCTGCGCGCCGAGGTGGTCGCCAATGTGCGCGCCCTGGCCTCGCGCGGGATTGCTCAGCTGATCGTGACGCACGACCTGGACTTCGCGTGTGCGGCGGGGGATCGCTTCTTCCTGTTGCAAGAGGGCCGTTTGCGGGAAGTCGACAATTACACCCTGGCCTGCTGTGCCCCCGAAGCGCTACGCGGGCTGTCATCCGTGCCCCGCGGCCGGTTGCAGGCGGTGGCGGCGTGATGCGCTACGAGGTCGACTGGAGCATCCTTGCGCGGCCCGAGCTGGCCGCGCTGCTGATCGATGGGGTGCGCTATACGATGATCGTCGCAGCGGTCTCGACCGGCGTGTCGCTTGTGCTGGGTACGGCCCTCGCGATCGCCCGGGTGTCCGGGTCGGGCTGGCTGCGCTGGCCGGCCGAGCTGTGGGTCAACCTGGCGCGCCATATTCCCGGGGTTTTCTGGGTCCTGTTCTTTTATTTCGCCTTCCCCGAGCTGCTGCCCGCGACCTGGGGGAGCGCGCTCAACGGCTGGACTTCTTTCGCGCTCGCCGCCGGCATCGTTGCACTCTCGGTTGACAACGCAACCTATGTATCGGATATCGTGCGCACCGGGGCGTTGGCCATCCCGCGCGGCGAATGGGAGGCGGCACGCTGCTGCGGACTCAGCCCCTGGCAGCAATGGACCTGCTGTCTGATCCCGGTCACGCTGCGTACGGTCACCCCGCCGCTGGCCAACCGTACCATCCATAATTTCAAGAATTCGTCGCTGTGCATGGTGATTGCCGTCCCGGAGCTGACTTGGGCAACCCAGCAGATCGAGTCCCTGACCTTTCGGGGTATCGAGGCGACCCTGGTCGCGACGCTCTTTTATGTAACCGTCGCGCTCGCGCTCGGCGTCTGGGCGCGGCGCCTGGAGCGCGGCGGCTATCGTCACTGGCGCGGTGCCGGCGCGGTATGGCGGCGCGAGCGCGGCGAGCTGGCGCGCGTGGACTCCCGCCGATGAGCGCAGAGCTGTTGCGTTTCCTGCTGGTGGGCGGGTGGCCGGACGGCGCGCCGGGCGGTTTGCTGATTAATTTGGCCCTCTTCACCGCCGCCTTTCTCATCGGTCTGGCGATCGCCGTGCCGCTGGCGGTCATGCGCCTCGCCGGGCCGCCGCCGCTGCGTTTCGCCGCCGCGGCCTTCGTCGAGCTGGCGCGCGCGACGCCGCTTCTGCTCCTGGTGTTCTGGTCGCTCTTCCTGCTGCCGCTCGCGGTCGGCGGTTATCCGAATCCACTCGCGAGCGCGCTCATCGGTCTCGCGGTTCATTCGGCCGCCAACCAGACCGAGATTCTGCGCGCCGGCTTCGCGGCGGTTCCGGCCGGTGAGGTCGAAGCCGGGCTGGCAGCCGGGATGTCGCGCTTTCAGACCTCGATCCATATTGTGATCCCTCAGGGCGTGCGCCGCATGGTGCCGGCGCATTTCAGCTTCGCCGTCTCGCTCTTCAAGGATACCGCAGTGGTGTACGTGGTCGGTGTGGTGGATCTGCTGCAGGCCGGACTGATTGCCGCGGAGCGCCGCCCGAGCGAGATCCTGACCTATTATCTCGCCGTGGCGGCCTGCTTCTTCCTCGCCAGCTTCACGATCACCCTGGCCGGACGCTGCATCGAGCGTCGTTGGTCTTTCGCCCGCCCCGTAGCGGCCTAGTCTCCGGAGATCACTTCATGCATATGCGCAACCAGCCCGAGCGTCGCTTCGATGTCCACCTGCGGCATTTGGAGCACTATCGCTTTGAAACCCAGGCGAGCGAAGCGGGCATCCCGCACGGCGGCCCCTTCCTGTCCGACGAGCCCGATCCGGTCGGCGACAATGCGGGTCCGGCCACGCCGGCACTGCTCGCGACCGCGGTGGCCCATTGCCTGAGCGCCAGTCTGCTCGAGACCAGCCGCAAGGCGCGCCTGGCGATCGTCGGTATCGAGACCGATGCGACCGCACTGGTACGGCCGAACGCGGAGGGCAATCCGCGCATTGCCGGGATCGAGGTGACGCTGCACCCGCGACTGAGCGAGGACAGCCCGCGCCGTGCGCAATGCGAGGCAGTCTTTCAGAACTATTGCACCGTGAGCTCGTCGCTCAAGCCGGCGATCGACATCCGGGTGCGGGTGCACTGGCAGATCCAGGGCGCCGCCGCGCGGGAAGACGCTCTATGAGTGCGACTGACCTTCCGTTTCTGGTCGCCGCCGGGATCGAGAAATCCTACCGCCAGGGCGATACCTTGACGCCGGTGCTGTGCGGGATCGATCTGACCCTCGAGCGGGGCGAGACGCTCGCGCTGCTCGGCGTATCGGGCACCGGCAAGTCCACGCTGCTTAATATCCTGGGCGGTATCGAGACGCCCGATGGCGGCACCCTGAGCGTGGCCGGTACGCCGCTCGGACGCGATAGCGAGGCGCTCGCCCGGCACCGGCGTCACCGCATCGGCTTCGTCTTCCAGTTCTATAACCTGCTGCCGGGACTCACCGCGCTTGAGAACGTCCTCTCCGGGCTGGAGGCCTTGGGTCCGCTCGCGAAGGACGCGCTCGGGCGCGCCGAGGAGGCGCTCGCGGCGGTCGGACTCGCCGATCGGCGCGACGCCTTCCCGGCCGAGCTCTCGGGGGGGCAGCAGCAACGTGTCGCAATCGCCCGCGCATTGGTCAAGGAGGCGCCGCTGGTGCTGGCCGACGAGCCCACCGGGAGTCTGGACCCGCATACCGGCGAGCAGGTCTTGAGCCTACTTCTCGAGCGCTGTCGGGCCGCCCGCTCCGCCCTGGTCGTGGTGACCCACAACCGGGCGGTGGCGCAGCGCGCCGAGCGCGTCGTCTCGTTGGTCGAGGGTCGCATCGAGGTGACCGTATGAGCCTGTCGCTGCCGGTGCGCGCGGCGTTGCGCGACATGTGGAGCATGCGCCTGCGCCTGCTCGCGGTCATGCTTATCCTGGGGGCCGGACTCGGCATGTATGCCGGGATCTATTCGGCGATCGACAGTCTGTTCGAGACCCGCGACCGCATTTATCGGGAGGCCGGCATGGCCGGCTACGAGCTGCGGTTCTCGCCCGAGGATGTCCTTAATCTCCCGGATTGGAGCGACCTGCCGGGTGCCGACGGCGCCTCGCCCCGCCTGCTCCTGCCGGGCAATATCGAGCTCGCCGGCGGACGGCGGCTCTCGGCGCTGCTGGTGGCGGCGGACACGGCGGCCCCGGTCAACCGGCTGCTGCTCGCGCAGGGGACGGCCCTCGACCCCGCCCGCCCGGAAACCGCGGTCATCGATCGCAACCTGGCGCGCCACCAGGGGTTGCGGGTCGGCGATCGGCTGGTGGTCAACGTCGGCCGCGACCGGTTGGAGCTGACCGTCGGCGGCATCGCGACCAGCGCCGAGCACCTGATCGACGGGGCGGACCCGAGCTTCTTTCTGCCGGCCAAGGGGTCCCTCGGGGTCGTGTTCGTTCCGCTGGAGCTGATGGACAAGCGCCTCGGCTTCCGCCTGGTCAACAGCGTGCCGTTCGCGGCGCCGGCCCCGGGAGTGGATCTCCCCGAGGAGACTCAAGCGGCGCTCGAGGCGCGCGGGCGGCGTACCCTGACCGTCGAGGAGCATCTGCCATTGTCGCGCCAGTTCGGCCACCTCTTTTTAACTTTGGACCTCAACGCCTTCCGAATCTTCACGCCGGCGATCGTCGTGATCTTCGCCGCGAGCGGCACGGTCATCCTGTTCTTCCTGCTCTTTCAATGGGTCGAGCGGCAGCGCCGCGAGCTTGGCGTACTCGACGCGCTGGGCTATAGCGCCCTGCGCCGCGGGGCGCGCGTGCTGGTGCCGCTGGTGCCGGTGACGCTCGGCGGACTCCTGGCGGGTCTCGGCTTCGCCTATCTGCTCCTCTACGGATTCGGCCTGGAATACGCCGGTGCGGTCGGGCTGCCGAGCCCGGATCTGCGTCTCGTGCCCGGCCATTTCGTGGCGGGGGGGGCCGGGATGGCACTCGCTTGTCTGATCGGTGCGCTCGTGCCGTTGAGCCGGGCGCTGCGCGTGACCTCGATCGCCGCGGTGCGCGACCTGGCCCAAGTGCCTCCGGCGCATCACGGCACCGCGGCCAACGGTATTCGCGATATCGCCTGGCGCCACGCCCTGCGCGCCGTGCTGCGCCGCCGCCGGGCGAGCCTGACGACCACGCTCGCGGTGGCGCTGGCGATCGCCCCGGCGCTGTCCTATTTCGTGTCGCTGCGCTCCTTCGAGCAGGGGATCGTGGACGGATTCGCCAACGACCGTTGGAATTATTCGGTGGACTTCCTCTCCCCGGTCTGGGACGACGAGCTGGCCGGACTGCGCGCCCTGCCCGGGGTGAGCGAAGTCGATCCGATCGTGCGCGGGGCGCTGAGCTTTGCGGCCAATGGGGTGCGCGAGGGTGCGCTGTTGATTGGCGTGGACCCGGCGCGGGCATTGCGCCAGGTCGAGATCGTCGCCGGCCGAGGGCTCGCTCCCGAGGACCGCGACGCGGTGACGATGGAGAGCAAGCTGGCGCGCTCGCTGCGACTTCAGGTCGGCGACCGCGTGCAGGTCGAGGCCCGGCTCGGTCCGCAGACCGCGCACCTGGTCGGTATCTTCTCCGGGGCGCTGCCGGGGGAGAGCTTCACCACTCGCGAGGCCGCCCGGCGCTGGCTGGATCTTACGGACCAAAGCACCGGCGTCCTGGTCGCGGCCCAGCCCGAGGCCGGGGATCTGAGCGAGATTCTGTACCGCGATACCCGGGTCGGCAAGGTCACGGAGCGCTATCGGCTGGTCGCCGAGGTGGTGCATCATCTGCATGAGATCGCCGCCATCGTCTATCTGGCGGCGGCCTTCAGTATCGGCGTCGCGCTGCTGTTCCTCTATACCAGCACGGCCTTCGCCTTTCTGGAGCGCGAGGGGGACTATGCCTTGCTCGAGCTGCTCGGGTTCCCGCGCGCGGCGGTCGCCGCCATGGTGCGGCGCGAGCTGTGGCTGATCGGCGGGGTGGGGGTGGCGTTGTCGATACCGCTCGGGTATGCCCTGTCCCATTGGTTGAACGGTGTGCTCGGCGAGGCCTGGTTCGCGATCCCGACCACCTTCAATATCATTGATCCGTTGGCGCTGTCGGTCCCCGCGCTGGCCTTGCTGCCCCTGGTGGCGTGGCCCGTGGTCAGGCGCATCCGGGCCCAGGACCCGGCGCTTGTACTGCGCAGGAGGAGCTTCGGATGAGATTGCGATCTGCAATGTTGGCGGCGGCACTTGCCGTCGCGGGGGGCGCCTGGGCGGCGTCCGACGACGGCCGCGCCTTCATGGAGCGCTCGGAGCGCGCCACCAAGAGCCGTACCGAGGCGACGCGGTTCCGCCTCGATCTGATCGACGCCCAGGGCGGGCTCGTGCAGTCGCGGGAGATGACCTTCGACTTCAAGAAACTGGCGGACAAGGAGGCGACCCTGGTGCGATTCCTGTCGCCCCCCGCGTTGCGCGGTACCGGTTTGCTGATCGAGGATCCGGGGATGAGCGCAAGCGATATCTGGCTCTATCTGCCGGCGACCCGGCGGCTGCGGCGCATCAATGGGGCGGAGAAGACCAACTGGTTCCTGGGTACGGAGTTTGCCCACGAGGACTTTGAGGATTACCAGTTGCCGCTGTACCGCTTCGCGCTCCTCGATCAGGTACCCTGCGGGACCGGTACCTGCCAGCGCGTCGAGGCGGTGGCGAGCGATCCGGGGGAGCGTGCCGCCTCCGGCTACAGCCGCAAGATCTATTCGATCGACACCGCCACTCTTTACCCGGTCGGGATCGAGTACTACGGCAAGCGGGATGTCCCGATCAAGCGCTTCGGCGCGAGCGATCTGGTCCGCCAGGGGAACTACTGGCGGCCCCAGACCGTCGTCATGAACAACCTGGAGAACGGGCGCATGACTCGGCTGACCGTGCTCGAGCGCACCCTGGATGCCCCCCTTGACGACTATCGGGTCTCGGCGCGCTACTTGCGCGCCGAATGAGCGCGCGAGGCGCGCGGGCCGCCGCTGGCTGGCCGCCGTTCTGGTATCGGCCGCGGCCGCGTCGACGGGCGCCGAGCTCGGCGGCGAGCTGCGGCTCGTTCTCGACGATTTCGCGGATGCCCCCGGCTCGGGTGTGGGCGGGGGGGGCTGGGGCCGGGTCGCCGGCCGCGGGGAATGGTTGGGCGCGAGCGCGAGGGTCGAAGGCCGGGGCTTCTTCGCCGATACCGGGTGGGGCAGGGGCGGGGTGCTGGAACTCGGCGATGCGCTGCTCGCGTGGTCCGGCGACTGGGGCAGCCTGACACTCGGCCATCAACAGGTTGCCTGGGGTCGCGCCGACATCTTCCGCCTGCTTGATCAGGTCAACCCGCAGCGCTATCCGGATGCGCTTTGGGAGGACCCGGCGGATGCACGGCTGCCGCTCTGGATGGCTAATTTGGAGGTTCCCTTCGCGGGGCTCGAATGGCAGTTCCTGGCCGGGGCCGACGAGCTGCTGGATGCCGGCAATCCGGCCTTCCCCAACTCCTTCGCGGGCGGCGACAGCGATCCCAGACGCGCGAGCCCCGAGGGTTTCGGCGGGGTGCGCGTCGGCGGGCAGGTCGGGGACCTGTCGCTTAGCCTGCACTGGCTGGAGCATCCGAATTTGCTGCCGCTGTGGCGCCCCGGCCCGAGCGGCGGCGCGTCCTTGGTCGAGCGTCAGGCGCGGCTGCTCGGACTCAGCGCGGATTGGCCGGTGGGGCCCGTGGTCCTGCGCATGGAGGCGGCCTACACCGCTACCGAGACCCTGGATGCCGACGCGCGCATCGTCTCGCAGGACATCGCACAGGTCCTGGTGGGACTCGACTGGCAGGCAGGACACTGGTTCGCGAGTCCCCAGCTCTATGGCTCCATGCTGGACCCGGCGGACGGGACGACCGACTCGCGCAGCTTGAATTACGCCTCCCTGCTGGTGCGTCACCGCTCGTTGCAGGACCGTTTCGAGGTGCGCCTGTTCGGCATCTGGGGCCTCGACGTCGGCGAGCGCTGGCTCTCGCTGCGACTCGGGTACACGGTCAACGACCGCCTGGAGCTGCAACTGCACGCCGACCGCTTCGCGGGCAGCGACGGCGGTCTGCTCGCACCCTTCGCGGAGCTGAGCCGGGTCGGAGCGGCGGCCATCCTGCGCTTCTGAGCCTGCGCGTTCAGCGCGGCGGCTGCCAGCGGGTCAGCATCTTGCGGGCCATGACCGGCAGCGCCCGCGCCAGATCGCGCACCAAGGTGCCCGCCGAGCTCGGGTGGATCAGGCGCTGCAGCGCCAGCAGCGCCTCGTAGGTGGCCGCATCTCCAGGATACCACCAGAGGTTGCGGGGGAGCGGCAGCAGCTCGCGATCCACGACCTGGACGTGCGTCATCGCGAACAGCCCCTCGGCACCGTGGCTGCGCCCGAGCCCGGAGCCCTTCCAGCCGCCCCAGGGCAGGCTCGGGATGCCGTGGGTATAGAGATGGTCGTTGATCGTGACTACGCCCGCCTCCAGTCGGTGCGCCAGCCGGCGAGCGCGCCGGGCATCGCGGCTCCACAGCGAGGCGGTCAGCGCATAGCGGGTCGAGTTCGCGAGCGCGACCGCCTCGTCGTCCCGCTCGAAGGACATGACCGCGAGGACGGGTCCGAAGGTCTCCTCGGCGACCAGCGCCATCGCCGGGGTCGTATCGACGATCAGCGTGGCCGGGTAATAAAGTCCGCCGTGATCGCCGAGAGGGCGCGAGCGGGCCAGCACCCGAGCCCCAGCGGCCACCGCGCCCGCGACCTGGCGCTCGACGGTCGCGAGCTGCGCGGGGGTGGTCATGGCGCCGATGTCGCCGTTGCGTTCGCCGTCGCTGCCGTGGGTCAGCGCCCGGGTGCGCTCTGCGAGCAGGTTGAGGAAGCGCTCGCGCACGCGGCTCTGGACATAGATGCGCTCGACCGCCCCGCACGATTGGCCGGCGTTCTGGTATCCGGCCCAGGCCCCGCCATTGGCGGCCCGCTCCAGGTCGGCATCGTCGAGTACAACCATGGCGTCGTTGCCGCCGAGCTCCAGCACCAACGGGGTTAGGGTTGCCGCGGAGCGCTCCACGAGCGAGCGCCCGGCCGCCACCGAGCCGGTGAAGAACAGCGTGTCGATTCCGTGCGCGAAGAAGGCCGCGCCGACCTGCTCGCCGGGACCCTCGACGATCTGCAGCAATCCCTCGGGCAGACCCGCCTCGCCGGCGATCCGGGTGATCGCCCGTCCGGTCAGGGGGGTTGCGGAGGCGCCTTTGAGCAGCACCGCATTGCCCGCGACGAGCGCCGCCGCCGTCTCGACGAAGGGGATCGCGACCGGATAGTTCCAGGGACTCACGATGCCGACCACGCCGAGCGGCCGGCGCTCGATCGTGCTCCATTTGTTGCCCAGCAGCCAGGTCGGAGGGGGCACGCGGCGCGCGCGCAGCAGGCGCGGACCCTGCGCCGCGTACCAGCGGCATGCCAGGGTGCAGGGCAGCACCTCGGTGGCGAGGGCATCGACCGGGGTCTTACCGGTAGCGGCCGCGATCGAGCGGGCCAGCGCGTCGGCGGATGCGACCAGGACGTCCGCCATGCGCAACAGATAGCGGGCGCGCTCGCGCGGGGCGAGACCTGCCCAGCGCGCCTGGGCAGCGCGCGCCCGCTCGAAGGCTCGAGCCATGGCAGCGGGATCTGCGGCGGCCACGCGCTCGCCGATCGGCTCGCTCGCAGGCGCATCGCCGACCGGTCGCGTTCCGGGACCGAATTCTTGGATGGTCGCCCGAATGTCGCGCATCGCCATGCGTCTCAGTCGTCGCGCCCGATCAGCGATACCAATTGCGCGCGTCCCCGGGCGCCGACCCGCTGGGCGAGGTGGGCGATCTGATTGCGAACGGTATTCGGGCTGGTGCCAAGCGAACGGGCGATCTCTTTGTTCGTCAAGCCGCGGCGCAGGGCCGCGACGATCTCGCGCTCGCGCGGGGTGAGCGGCGGATGGGCAGACTCGGCCGGGAGCGTCAGGCGCCGCTCGTCGACGCGCCGTACCGCCCGGTGCAGCAGCGGCATCAAATCTTCCGCCGAGCGCTTCAAGCCGGCCTCGTCCGGCCACGAGGGGGCGCTTAGGATCACGAAAGGGAGCATGCCGGTACGGTCGCGGCGGGCATGGACGAGGAACCTGCGCGTGGCGTCCCGCTGCCCATCGGCGCTCGGCTTGCCCAGACAGACGCAGGGTCCCAGGTCCAGCACGCAGGCGCGCTCCATGACCCGCCAGGCAGCCAGCAGGACCGAGCATTGGGGGAGCAGCCGGGCAGCATCCTCGTGCAGCGCCCCGTGCTGGATCAGCACGCTGGCGACCTCGAAACGCTCGCCATCGTCGCGGGCCTCGCCGAGCAGCGCCCAATCGTGCGGCAAACGGGGCGCGACATGCAGGGTCCACCAGCGCTCCAGCCCGTGCAGATCCTCGATCCGCGTGAGACTGTGTGCGACCGATGCGGAGTCGTCCGGCGCGTCCCGGTACCGCGGAAACGGTCCGCTCGAGCGCTGCGCTGCCGCGGTCGTCGCGCGCCAGCGCGGTGCCGCCTCCGAGCGGCTCGGGGGCTGAGCTACGCTGGCATCGCCGTCGCCAGCGTCCCGGCCGGGACCGACAGGGCGATGACGAATAGGGGCTTGACGAATAGCTCGCATATGCCACACACCCGACCAGTTGCGTTTATTCCCCCCTAGTATAGGGCGTCGCCGCTCCTTCGTCGCTTTCATCGATCGGCATTCGAGGGGACCGTCCGCCGCATCTGTCCCGGCCGCGGGCAGGGCCTCCCGAGACGGGGCGGGTCGTGCCCAGTGAGGAACTTGCGCGACACCCCGCCCCGCCCCGCTGGACCCTCAAGCGCCTCGTGGCCTGGATCGCGACACGCTTTCAGCGCCGCGTCAGTCGTGAAACGCTCCGTCAAGCGCTCAAGTCGAGCGGGACCCTCACACTTGCTGTGGGATGGCGGAACCCGTGACTGTCACCCGTCCGGGGCTGGAGCGGAACACCAGTTCGTCGGTGTTGCTGACCAGGATCTCGCGGATATGCAATCCGAGGAAGGAGCGTGCGGCCTGGAATGACATGATCAGGATGCCGATCAGCAGTACGCTATAACCGACCGCCCAGGCCGCCTCGCTGCCGCCTAAGGTATAGGATGCCCATTCGGGGATGGTGACGTATTCGGTCAGCCCCTCGCCGAAAACGATCGGATCGATTTGATCCTTGAACAGAGTATAGGGCAGATAGCCGATGTAGAAACCCGGCAGTGCCACCAGCGCGGTGGAGTAACCAAGCCCCAGACGGGCATAGGTGCGCACCTCGCAGCCAATCATGAAGACCGCGCCCATGGCGAGCAGGGGGCCGCCCAGGATGTGCCCCCAGTAGAGACCGGCGTCGCCGGCGGCGTTCGGAATAGTGCCCTGGCCGGTCAGCCACCAGACCATGATGAAGAGATTGAAGACGACAATCGAGACCATGAACCCCTGCAAGGGGAGCATGCCGCGGAACATCCGGTAGGTGCACTGGGGCACACCGCCCTTGAGATAAAATTCCTCCTTGGTGAAGGTGGCCTCCGGGGCCATCACCGAGCACTCGGTGCCGAAGCCGGTCTTGGCGATACCGCAGCCGAGCAGCAGGCCCGGGATAGCCATCCACAGCACTTCCGACCAGCCGATCTGATTGACCGAGCCGGAAATCCAGCCGGTGATCCCGAACCATAGGGGCATCACCAGGACAGTCAGGATCAGAAAACCGTTGAGTACCCACCGCAGGCTGCTGCGCCAGGGGTTGTAGTTCGGGTCGTAGCCTGGTTGGGGATTGAGCGGATTGCCAAGATGGGCGCGCACCGTGCCGAGCGTTTCCTGATGCTTGAAATAGCCGCCCAGACCGGCCTTGATGGCGATCAGGAAGGCGATGAAGGCAAAGGGGATACCGGAGAGCAGAACCACCCAGGAGGCGATGCTCATGGACGGGATGCCGCCCATGAAGTGATGGGTGGTGCAGCCGGCGGCCAGCCGGGTGCCGAAGGAGAAAAGCAGCCCCCCGATGAAGGCGAGCACCAGCATCTTCCAGTTATACTTCACCCAGCCACGGGATTCGCGTTCCGTGACGGCGACCAGCCGCGCGCCGAGCACCGCGGCGATGATGGTCCAGTGGATTCCCGGCTCGTAGACCCGCGCCACCCAGTCGACTCCGAACAGATGCTGTTCGCTCACCGCGAACATCTGGGCCAGACCGGTGGTGACGACGATGAACATATCGGTGTGGTAGTAGAAAACGATTTCGGCCAGGCCCACCAGCAGCCCGCCAAGCCAGAACGGCCATTGGCGGGTGAGCAAGCGTTTACCGAGACCTTCGCTCGGCGTAAGTGCGCCGCCGGAGCGGGGCGCGCGGTCGTTGACCAGGGTCGTCATGATCGGACTCCTCAAGGATTGAGCAGTAGCGATGGACGCCGCCCCGTGCGCGGCGGCGGCGCATCAGCTCGAGAGGCTATTCGAGTCGCGTACTGACCGGGCGCGCCGGATCGGCGGCCCATTCGTTCATGGAGCCGTCGTAGAGGCTGGACCGGGTCTGGCCGAGCAGCTCGTGCATCACGAACCAGCCCGAGCTGGCCAGATGGCCGGTGTTGCAATGGGTGATCGTCGGTTTGTCGGTGGCGATGCCGAGTTGCTCCGACACGCGCTTGAGTTCGTCCTTGCCATAGAAGGTCGAGCCCTTGGTGCTCTCCTTCACGTAGAGGATGAAGGGCAGGTTCTTGGCCCCCGGCACATGGCCTTTGGCCGCGACCTTATCGGCCTTATGGACCAGTCCCAGGTAGTAGTCCGCCGGGCGCACGTCCAGGATCTGGGCATCGGCCGTGGTGCTCGCGCGTTGCACATCATCGAGGCTGGCGAGCAGCGCGCGCCGCTCCGCCGTCGCCTGCCAGTCGCCGCGCGCGGGCTTGGTGCGGCCATACTCGATCGTGCGCTTTTCGTCGGCCCACTTGGCGACCCCGCCGTCGAGCAGCGCGACCTGATCGTGGCCGAAATACTTCAGCGTCCAATAAAGTCGCGTGCCCTCGGCGACCGCCGCCGCGCCGTCGCCGGGATTCGCGATCACCACCGCGCTATCCCGATTGACGCCGCGCTCCTGCATCAGCGTCTCGAAGGCCTCCTTGGTCGGGAGGGTGTCATGGAGCTCGACTCCGCCCGTCTTCTCCTTGGTCGCGATCTCTTTCCACTCGATCAGCGCCGCGCCTGGGATATGCCCGGAAACACCGCCCCCGCCGCCCTTGGCCCCGCACGCCTGAACCCCCGCGACCTCGCCGCCACCGCCCGCCTTGCGGATGAAGCTCTGCGGATCGCGGCGGATGTCGAGGACCACGACGCTGTCGAGGTGATCGGCAAGCCATTGCGTATCGACCAAGGGGCCAGGCAGCGCGGCCGCCTGGAGTTGAAAGACCGCGCCGAGCAGGCACAGCATCAGGCCGCGCCCGCGGGTGCTGGGATAGAACGGTTGCATGACAATCCTCCAAACTGGCTAAATATTATGATTCGCTCCGCGGCACGGCCGTTCCGGGGAGCGGCCGTACGCCGTCGGATCGCACGGGAGTCCGCGCGCGACGGACAGACAGCAGAGGCACGATCGATCCTCGACGCGATGCCGCTGTTTGTCAATGGTCGGTATTGATAATGAGCGGGTTTGCACCCGGGCAAAATGCCTTGGTGGGGGATTTTGCCAGGATACCTGAAGTGCCTCGGCTGGCCGAACGGGTCAACCAGCGGGGCCGGAACCGGAAATGGCGGAGAAATCCAGGCGCGAGATGCGGTTTGCCGTGATCAACGCGGCGGTGTTTCCTCCCAAACCGCCTGGCTTTCGATCACTCGAACAAAGGCATCGGCGGAAAAGCCTGCTGGATAAAGAGTTGTCTGATGCTGCGGCTCGTCTGGACTCACAAAGTCCGGTTCCAAAAAACGACCTGAAAGGATGCCCCCAGGATCGTTAAGCTGGTGTCGATCATCCCGAAGTGCGATCAGCACTTCCTCCAGGCTCACCTTTAGGAAACCACTGAAACGCTCATGATCGCATTCGATCGAGGTATCGACGATCCAGCCGTCTAAGCTTATCGCGTCGCACGTTCCTTGAAGCCCGAGTCGCTGCAAGAGAGCCGTCTCCCAAGCCAAGGCGCGCCGGACGGCTGCGACTTTATCCCTCACCTGCCGACCGGCCTTACGGAGAGTCGTCGTTCGGTGTAACCAAGCGTCACGCTTCGACTGCCGAATGAACGTCGATTTGATTTCGAGCACTAGTAGCTTCAGTTCGCGCGCGCAGATCAGATCGACTTCGCCGGCCTGCGGATCCTCAGTGGGAATCCAGTTCAGCACCACACGAAACCCGCGCGACTCGAATAGGGTGCCGAGACGCTCCTCAATGCGGCGCGTTTCGAGTCTGGCCTCATCGCGTCGCGCACCGAGGCGCCGCAGGTTGTTGATGGCGGCCGTGCTGTTGTTCTGCAGGCCGAACACCCACGGCAGCTCGATGAGTTGCTGACCGAGCTTCAGGACCGGACGTTCCAGCAGCTGCGGATCAAGTCCAGGCTCCTGCTTCCTCAGGCGCTCGGCCAACGCCACCCAGTCACTCGTCCAGAAATCGAGCACCGCGGCTGCCATGGCGTGGCTGCCGCGCGGAGCCGCCTCGCAGACGGTCCAGCCGAGGATTCGATTGATCTTCGCTTTGCGGTCCGACCAGGTGAGAGGACAGCGATTCTCGAAGCCTTTCGCCAGTCCTTCAAGCGCGAGTCGGCTGAGCGCCGCCGCCCAATGCCCCAGGTTCGCGGCATGATCGACGAAGGCCTGCAAGAAATCTTGCTGGTAGAAAGTACTCATCAGCTCCGAGGCCAGCAACGCTTGAAACAAGTCGACGCGCTGTCCCGTCTCGGTCGTCACGGCCTCATCCAGTCCGTAAACCTCAGTCAGCCGAAGCTGAGTGCGAATCGCCTTGATGTAGGCGAGCCGATTGGCTTCGTGGTTCTCAGGTCGTCCGATGGTGCGCCAAGCGAGACCACGAAGAATGAACTCATCAATGGCTCGGTAGAGCCAGTAATTGTGTAGGCGTTCGAGCTTCCGGCCGTCCCGCTTCCATTCCTCACGCGCTGCAGGGTCGCGCTCGACGATTCCGAGCACCTCGCCCTGACGAACGAATTCGATGCTTTCGTCGAAACTGAAGGCATCGGCCGACCGCGACCTGAAGGCGTTCAGTTCGACTTGTGCGGCGAGGGTGGCTGCGAATGCGGTCCGCAGCTCGTGTCTGGGTCTTGGTCCGAGGGGGGATGGAAAGAGGTAGGGTGACAAATGCGTCTTGAGTGATCGGCCGAGGTCCTGCTCGCGCAGCCGCAGCATCGTGGGAGCCGCGGTTTGGAGCTTCCAGATCAGCAAATCGTTGATGGCCTGCCATTGCTCCTCTGTGTCGTCGCGCGTCTCGCGTGCAATTAGGGGCTGCGCGAAAGTCTTTGGGATTAGATGCTCGAAGGCATAAAGACTGGCGTAAACCAGAAGTTCAAAGGGCGTCAGCTCGGCGAGCCCGCTTCGCCAATGCGCGACCGTGGTCACGCGAAGGCGAAAGGCCGCGTCGAAGATGTCGAGCATGCGGCACAGTTCGGCGATGTCGGCATTCGACGCTGCAATTCGATCAAGCTCAGAACGGCGGGGAGAACTCTGCCCAAGGACCAGCCCGGACCAACGAACGGCCCGCTTGACCGTTTGAGGCGAAGCGGTCGCGATGCGTTCGAGCAAATCCGGACTTGCTACTCGCTCTTGCCCGAAGTAACGCGATAACGCAAGCGTCAGTCGCTCAGACGACCACGCATCGAGAGGGAGGCGGTCGCAGAACTGACTGTGCCAGAAGTCTGCATCACGCTCGTAGCGGCTGTATTTGTGCTTTCCCCTTGCCGTCGGCTTGCCATCGAGATATGCCTCGACGACTGTTTCGATCACGCACTCAACCGCGACGCCCGTTTCGCATAGCTGATCGAAGATGCGGTCGTACAACGTCGATTCGGCTTCAAAGGTGGTGGGCATCGCGGTTCTCCCGGTTTCTGGCGGTTTTCCGGCAAGGGTAATGGGCGCTCCAGCGCGCGGGCGAAGCGCAGCAGCAGGGCCTCGGCCAGCGGCAGCATATCCTCGACGCGTTCGCGCAGCGGCGGCAGCGGTATTGGGAAAACATTGATCCGAAAACAGCGATCCTGGCGAAAGGTACCCGACTCGACCAACGGTTCCAATGGTTGATTGCTGGCGAAGATCAGGCGCACGTCCACCGCGACCGGCCGCACACCGCCCACGCGCAGCAGGGTGCGTCCCTGCATGACTTGCAGCAGCCGCGCTTGGACCTTGCGGCTTGCGCTATTGATCTCGTCGAGCAGTAGGGTGCCGCTGTCGGCCAGTTCAAGCAAGCCGCGCTTGCGCGTGACCGTGCCGGTGAAGGCTCCCTGCTCGTGTCCGATCAGCTCGCTCTCGGCCAGCCCGGCAGCGACGGCCGCGCAGCTCAAGGTGAAAAACGGTCCGTCGCGACGCGGGCTGGCGCAATGGATGAGAGGGGCGGTGACGCTCTTGCCGGCCCCGGTCTCGCCATTGAGCAGCACCGGCACGTCGAACCCGACGACCTGCTCGATCAGGGCGCGTGTTTGGCGGGATGCCGGACTGCGGTCGAGCGGGGCCAAGGGCCTCGCGATCACTCCAATCGAGCTGGGCGTGCAGACTCTCGACCCGTCGGCGATGGTCCAGGCAGAGTCGGGCGGCGGGGCCGGGCGATCACAGGCCGCGAGCAGTCCGCCGCGCACGGGCGCAAACAGCCGGGCGCGGAATCGGCGTTCAGGGTAGCGCATGGCAGGGCTCCTCGGCGCCGCCCCACGCGGGGCAGTCGAAGCGATAGAGCGTATAGGCGGTGCGCCCGGCCAGCTCCCGGGCGCGCTCGAGCAAGGCCAGCCCCGCGCCCGACAGCCGCTCGCCGAGCAGCGCGGGCAGCGCCGGATAGATGCGTCGATGGTAGTCGTAGCCCGGCTCGACCTCGACCCGCACTCGGCCCAGGGACTGCGGCGGCAAGGGCAGCGCCAGGTCGACCCATCGATCGGGGAGCAAGCGGTCGTCGGCCAGCTCTTCCCAACCGGTCTGCGCGGTCCAGCGCATCCGGCGGGCGATGGCGTGCTCCCGGCTTGGCGTCCCGTCCGCGCCCTGAAGTCGGACCAAGATGCGCGGGGTGACATAGGTCGGCAGGGCATGACCAGCACCGACGTTGCCGGCGCGCACCCGCAGCCCGTCGCGCACCCGCCAGGCGCGTACCGAAAGTGCACGGCGGGTCGTCTCCGGGTCATGGATGCCTTTGAAGGCATGGGACCTGTCGGGCATATGACAGGTCTGGCAGGTGACGCCCGCGCGGGCATAGCGCGACGCCTGCCACTCGGCGAAGGTGTTTTCCAGCGGCTTACCGTTGACCGCGAGCCCGGTCGCGTCGAACTGATGGCAGGGGGCGCAGAACTCGGCCTGGCGGATCAGGGGCAGGGCCGCGATCGGGCCGTGGGGGGTCTGGGCGATGGCACGCGGACCGTGGCGGACATGGGCACGGACATGGCAGGCGGCGCAATCAATGGCGGCGATCTTGCCGGCCCCGGCCAGCCCGTGCGCCTCCCAGTGATCGAGCGACTCCTCGCGCGGGGCGTGACAGGCGAGACAGTCGCGTTGGGTGTCGAGCGCGAAGGCGCCGAGCTGGCCGAGCAGTCCGGGGGACATGGCCCGTGCGTGTAGCGAGGCACTCCAATCCGCAAACTGGGCGGGATGGCAGAGCCGGCAGGTCTCGGCCGAGAGGTCGGTCAGGACCGGGTTAGCCGTGGCCCAGGCAGGGGCCGGTCCCTGGGCTGGAATGGGGCGGGTCCAGTAGGGATCGAGCCCGTCGTCCGCGGCGGCGAGGACGAGCGATAGAAACCAGCCTGACAGCGTCAATGGCAGCCATCTAACCATTCAAAGTCGCTCCCTCGCCGAGGCAATCGGCCCGGATGCCTCGTCTCAGGACGTTGAGTGGTCATAATCCAAGGCGATGCCGTCGGTGCCGCGAAGTTCCCGCAGGTCCATCCGCCGCCGTTGAGCGATCAACTCCCGGAGCGCCTCATGGATGAGTTGGCGCTTCGTCTTGGCATCCGAGACCTTGAACGCCTCCGCTACCAGTTCGTCATCAAGTACGATGTTCGATCGCATGGGAATGCACCTCCAGTCCGGCATTGTAGACCTTTTTCCCGTCTGGCCCGACGATGCGGACAGCGTCTCGCCACTGGTCTTCTTGGACCGCGCGTATACTCGCCGCCAGCGCACGCCCCCGCACAATCGACCAGGAGCAGCCTATGGCCGTGGCCCACATCGAGATTCCGATAGATGTCCTGGACTCCGCGCGGTTGTCGGTGCAGGAGGTCAAGCAGGAGCTGGCCCTCACGCTCTACGCCCAACGGCGCCTGTCCATCGGCAAGGCGCGGGAACTGGCCGACCTGTCGCTATGGGAGTTCCGCCAACTGCTGGGCTCCCGGCACATCGCGCCGCATTACGATGAGTCGGACCTTGCCCCTGCAAGACAGATCGGCCTTGATCATCGTTCCGGCCAGACCTTTCGCCAAGGCCCCGTGGCGGAAATCTAATCCACAGATGAACACAGCTGCTTTTCTTCATCTGTGAACATCTGTGAACATCTGTGACATCTGTGGATAAATCCGAGTAGCCGCTTTGGCCGGAACGGCGATCATGGCCGACAGATCATACTGAGCTTTGTCGCAGATAAGTACATCTACTTGAATATTTATAAAAACCTCGGTTGATTTTTTATTTATTAGAGAATTCTATTCTATATGCAGATCCGTATCCATTTAGTATTCTAGAAAGCTCTGTAGTTAATGCGGTCATGCTCGTATAGGCATAAGAAGTAAGCCATTCATACTTAATTTTGCGCCAAAGGATCTCGATAAGATTCAGTTCTGGAGAATATGGCGGAATAAGGTAAAGCGTCAGTCCCTTTTC
>JACDZJ010000174.1_pt1 | contig 27338 bp, 25 predicted proteins | sample 7365721 | NCBI WGS metagenome assembly JACDZJ01 (sample SAMN15143480, study PRJNA637477) | pond metagenome | biome: freshwater wetland ecosystem [ENVO:00000243]; feature: pond [ENVO:00000033]; material: pond water [ENVO:00002228]; isolation source: pond water containing pink berries ... | reverse complement strand
AATATTGTTGATAAACAACCATATAACAAATTAATTCAAATAATCTCTAATATATAAATTTAGTGAATCATGAAAAATAAATTAATCGCTGTTATTCTTGCTATTGTTACTTGCTTTTCAGTCAGTGCTCAAACTCGTAAAGACATAAAATCCATGTATCACAGTGCATATAGTTATGAAGTATCGTGCCTTGGAGTGGGGCAGGATGGTACAAAAGCCATAAAAGTATGGGGTTATGGTAAAAACGCAGATGTTGCCGCCTTTAATGCTAAAAGAGATGCTGTAGCTGCAGTTATTTTTAGAGGCGTTCCGGGTGGAAATGGTGCAGCTCCAACACCAGCCATACTATCGATAGATGGTTATGAAAAAAATGCCGTGTTTTTCGACGAATTTTTCAAAGCCGGCGGAATGTACTTGAATTTTATTAACCTATCTACCGATGGCGTTCCAAGTGGTGAAGACAGAATAAAAATGAGTAAGGGGTATAAAGTAGCAATTTGCGCATCTGTTAATTATAATGGTCTAAGGGCTTTTCTCGAAGAAAAAGGAATTGCCAAAAAATTAGATGCTGGGTTTTAATAATTAACAATTATCGAGATATATAACAGAAAACAAATCAAAAAAAATTTGAATATGAAAAAATTAGTATTATTAATTTCAATATGTGTCCTAAGTGCTATTGCTTGCGGTCAGGCAAAAAAACCCACTTTAATGATAGTGCCCAGTGATAATTTTTGTATTTCGAAAGGATATTTTACTACCTTAAATAACAATGGAGTTGAACAAAAAATCCCGAATTATAAAAAAGCATTTCAGGAAAATGACCAAATACGAATGGTGATAACCAAAATGGGTGGAATTATGTCCGAACGCGGATTTCCGCTGAAAGATCTGGAACAAACCATGAAAACCCTTGAGAATGAAAGTGCCGAATTAAGCATGATGTCTTCGAAGAGTTCAAGTGCTGCCATTAAAGAGTCGTCTTTAGACGTATTGAAACGAACAGCTAAAGCCGACATCCTTATGGATCTCGATTATAGTATAAAACGTCAGGGTCCAAATCAGGTTATCACATTTAATCTCAGAGGTTTGGACGCTTACACCAATAAGCAAGTGACTGCAGCTGCCGGAGTTGGATCACCATCAGCATTTGCTTCGGCAGATTTGTTGTTGGAAGAAGCCGTTTTGAGTCACATGGACGAATTTAATGGTCAATTGAGCAAACATTTTGACGACATGTTTAAAAATGGTCGTGAAGTGACTGTTGTGGTAAAAGTTTGGAGCAATTCCGAAGTCGATTTAGAGAAAGATTTTACGGTAAATGGCGAAACCGAATCATTGACCCAACATATCGAAAATTGGATGAGCAAAAATACGGTTTCCGGAAGATTCTCCACTATTGATGCTACCGAAAATGTACTGAAAATGGAACAAGTACGCATCCCAATGATGTACACCAACAGTAGTGGACGCGAAGTTGCTATGGACACAAAACGGTTTGTTACAAATTTGAATAAGTATTTGTCTGCTACACCATTCAATATCGAAACAAAAATTTACCAACGTGGATTGGGTGAAGCTTGGTTAATTATTGGCGAAAAATAAAAATTAATTACTAAAAATTCATCAAAATGAAAATATTATTAAGTAATATTATCATCCCATTATTGATGTTAAGCACTTGTATTACAGCTTATTCACAGAATAATACAACAAATAGTGATGACCATAAACGCATCACTATTGCACCAACATTGCCGGCTGAACTCAATACTTTTCCATCTACTTCGCTCAAAATCTTGCTTGGTAAAATGAAATCAATGGTGGGTTTAAATGGATTAAGTGCCGTTGAAGGAATAAATATGTTTGTGATATATCCGCAAATTTCTATACTGAATAGTGATGTAACAGCTACTACTCCGGCAATGTATTCATACCGATTGGAAATTGTTTTTAATATTGCTGATTATTACTCGGGCAATATCTACGCCACATCATCGCAAGAAGTAGTGGGCGTTGGAAGAACCCAAACAGTAGCTTACAATGCAGCATTTCAACAAATTAACGAACGGAGCGGTAAGTATAAAGTAATGCTCGAAAAGGGAAAGGAAGAAATATTGGGATATTACAATACCCATTGCGATCTGGTGATATCCAAAGCAAAAAGTCTTGCTGCGCAAAAAAAATATGATGATGCGTTAGATATTCTGAATGCTGTTCCTCCTGTTTGTCGCGAATGCTTCGACAAGTCGAATGCTGCTGCGGAGGAAATTGCCAAAAACTTGCAAACAATTTCACCTCAATCAATCCCTACCGACAATTTGCCTGAAAATAAGCCGTTTATAGAAAATAATGTCCTAGTTGAATAGGGCAATAATATTTTTATTCGGTTTAAATGCGCCAGAAATATTGGAGCAATTACCAATGTTATTTTTGAACTTATAAATAAAAATTTGGGTTATTTTGCCCAGTATTTTTATAAGATTTACGAAACATTTGTAATCAACATAAAAGGTGTAGAACTCATGATAACGAAATTGAAAGTTGGCGAGTTAGAAAATAATAATTATCAGAAAGCAACGATTATTCCCGAAGTGAATACAAAACTCGTTTGTGATTTCCAGAAAGTAAAGGAAATCAAATCATTACGTTTTTTAATCAATTAGAATTATTTCAGATTTAAAATTATAACCATAACTAATTTACCAACTTGATATGAAAAATCCGAAACTCATTTTATACTTGTTTATAACCATTTTTTTTTCGGTCAATGCACAAGTTTCGGTAGTTGAAAAAAGTGGAAAGAAACTGGGCTGGCATTATCAACTTGAGAAAGGTTTTATTGTTGGTATTGGCAATGCAAGTACCATTGAAATGGCAAAAGAAAAAGCTATGTTAAATATGAAAGCGCAAATTGTAACTTCAATAGCAGATAATATTACAAAATCGTCTGAACTGAAAAAAGTAGAAACTACAAATGATAATGTAGCTAAATCATTTCAAAGTTATTCAGATATAATAACTTCAAAATCAAGCAAACAGGATTATCTTGTAGGAATTTCTCAGGCTAATATCAGCGAAATATATTGGGAAAAACTGTTTGACAAGAAAACTAAAACTACTTCTTATCAATACTTTATAAAATACCCATTTAATACCTTTGACCTCGAGAAATTAGTACAGGATTTTGTTGAAAAAGATAATCAATTGACCATGGAGTTGGAAAATGCGTTGAAATCACTTGAAAATTTCAAATCGATAGAAGAAATAAAGGAAAGTCAGTCGATATTAACATCTCTATTTCAGACATTTATTGACCAACGGAAAGCAAAAGCAAAAATTGGAATCGAAAAATGTAGTAGCTTATTGGAATCGGTCATAATTCAAAATGAAGAAAGTACACTGGGTGTGGTAAAGTATGGATTATATATTCAACAACGTAGAATAACTACCGCAAGTAAACCGGTCATTTCGTCCGAATGTGCAATTGTTGAAAACAAAAAGCTTGGAGGTGAAATTTGTTTATTACGCTATCGGTATGATGACTGTTATGCCGATTCGGACAATAAAATAAAAGTTAGTTATTCGTTTGGCACTGGTAGAACCGACCACTTGTTCTTTTTTGATATTACCGAAAATAAAGCCGATCTCAATCTGATAGGAACAATCAAAATCGTTGAAGGAACAATTGATGGTGATGCAATTCTCAATACAAAATGTAAAATTGAATTAATTTCAAAGTTCGATAGTCCCGTTAATGTAAATAATATTACTTTTGAATGGAAGCAATATAACGTAGTTTGCGATATCCCATTGAATGAAACAATAACTGGAAAAGGTATTCATGCAGTTGAATTTTTAATTCCACGTTTGCCTCTGACTTCAATTTCTACAGTAACAAATCCCGAAAACAAAGTAAATGGTGCAATTTCTTTCACATCGGCTAATGGTAAGCAAACAAACAAAATCAGAATTTATCAAAAAGATTATATTACAAGCTGGTAAAACGCAGAAAGTGATAATACAAGATTGATTTCTATATGCTTAAGAAATAAAAAACTCCCGCAAATCGGGAGTTTTTATTATTTCAGAGGAATCGAAAGTCATGAAAAATTATTTTCATTTCAACATTTCCTATTCAATGAAATAAATTCAGAAAAACACTTGGTACAGGAGTTTCGAAGCTTACAATTTCAAGTGTCATGGGATGATAAAAAGCCAAAATGCGGGCATGCAATCCCAATCGGGCAATAGGACTTACACTGGCTCCATATTTTTTATCGCCAACAATTGGATGTCCAATTCCTTCCATGTGAACACGGATTTGATTTTTTCTGCCGGTTTCAAGTTCAATTTCTAGTAAAGAATACTTTTCGTTTGATTTTATACAACGATAATGAGTAACAGCTTGTTGACCACCATTATCAGAATTGCTGGAATGAATTTTCAATGATTTTTCGTTTTCCGAAAGCCATGTCACAATTTTATCCTGCTCATTTTCCACTTTTCCTTCTACCAATGCCACATAAACACGTCGTGTTATCACATTATGCCAGTGTTCCTGTAAAGCAAGCTGTATTTCACGGCTTTTGGCAAACATGAGTATGCCTGAAGTTTCACGGTCGAGACGGTGAACTGTATAAATCCGATTTTGATGGGAACTTTTCTTAACATAGTTTCTCAGAATCGAAAATGCAGTAGTTTCGTCATTGTCGCCAGTGCTCACAGTGAGCAAGCCCTCTTTCTTTTCTACAATTATCAAATATGCATCTTCAAATATGATTCGAAGTTTGGGGTGAGTAAGTTCAATATTACCACGTGAACTATTAACGATTATAATATCGTTGATTTTAAGCACCTGATTGAACTGTGTTGTAATTATATCGTTTACAGTCACTTGCCTGTGAGCTAAAAGCGATTTTACAGAGTTTCTACTCATTCCGCCCATTTTGGCTAATAAAAATGTCATTAACTCAATAGCTTCAGTAGCTTTGAAATGAGTCGGTTTTGGTGTAGGAATAAATTTAGTTTTATTTTTCATTTGAAGAGTTTGAAAAGTTTGAATGGTTTGAAAAGTTTGAAGAGTTTAAACAAACTACGTCTGATTCCCCATTTTGGGGCAGAGGGGAAAGATTATGAAATCAGACTTTTTACAACAAAATTTGCAGCATTTTCACCATCAATAGCCGAAGATGTAATTCCACCCGAATAACCCGAACCTTCGCCGGCGGGGAAAAGTCCTAAAATATCTGGATGTTGACCTGTTTCTGCATTGCGTGGAATACGTACTGCCGATGACGATCGTGATTCAACTCCAACTACCACAGCTTTATTGGTCAGATAACCTTGCATTTTACGATCAAATTTTTTAAAACCTTCCCGCAATCGGGAAGAAATTATTTCGGGCAGCCAAAAGTGCAAAGGTGATGAAATTAGTCCCGGTAAATAAGAACATTCGGGTAGATCAGCCGAAAGTTTACCTTTTACAAAATCACCCATTCGCTGTGCAGGAGCCACTTGTCCCAAACCACCATTGTTGGTGAATGCCTGATTTTCAGTATGTTGTTGGAATTTTAAACCCGCTAAAACTCCATAATGATTAAATTCGTCAGGAATATCTTCGGGACGGATTTCCACTACAATTCCGGAATTAGCATAAGGTGAATTTCGTTGCGAAGCTGACATACCATTCACCACAATTTCATTAGAACCGCTGCCTGCAGGAACAATGTAACCTCCCGGACACATACAAAAAGAATAGACGCCCCGTTCATTCACCTGATCTACAAGATTGTAACTGGCAGCCGGTAAAAATTCACTTCGTTCTTTGGAATGGTATTGAATACTGTCAATTAATTCTTGAGGATGTTCGACCCTCACGCCCATTGCAAAACCTTTTGCCTCCAATGCAATTCCATGCCTTTCGAGCATCTCATAAATATCGTGTGCCGAATGACCAGTTGCTAAAATGAGTGTTTTGGCTTCAAATACAGTTCCATCGTTGGTTTTACAGCCAACAACCTGATTAACATCTAACAGTATATCAGTTAATTGCTGTTCAAAATGTATTTCTCCACCGCATGAGGTTATCGTTTTGCTAATATTTTCGATAACAGTAGGTAATTTATCTGAACCAATATGTGGATGAGATTCATATAAAATATTCTCATCGGCACCATGATAATGAAAAATATCTAAGATTTGTTGGGTATTTCCTTTCTTTTTTGAACGAGTGTATAGTTTACCATCTGAAAAAGTCCCTGCCCCACCTTCACCAAAACAATAATTTGAATTCTCTACAATCCCTTTATTTCTATGAAGTTGTGCTATATCTAACTTGCGTTTGTGGGTGTTTTTTCCGCGTTCCAGAATTATGGGTTTTAAACCACCTTCAATCAATTTTAAAGCCGCAAAAAGTCCCGCAGGACCAGCTCCAATAATTAAAACTGGAGTTTTATCTCCCACATATTTGTAATTAAATATTGGCAAACTAATTTCAGGCGCTTCTTCATCCCAATAAACTTCTACCATAATATTTACTTTGGGCATAAAAGTCCGCGAATCGATTGATTTTCTCAAAGTTCGTATGCGTGTAATCCGTTGGGGCGAAATTTGAAGTTTTTCGGCTATTTGCTTATTGAGTAAATGGGGTTTGTATGCTTGCTCAGGAGTTAGTATCAGATGTAGTTCGTTGTGCATAATATTGTTGGAATAATAATGATTGCAAAGATACACAATTTATCAGTACTTATAAATTATCAAATATTTAGTAATTTATACTTTAGGAGTAAGAAAATTTATAAATTCAATTGCGATTAATGTTACAGCCTTTTGTGTTGACCCAATAAAACAATTACGGGACAAACAATAAAACAAAATGCTATTAATCTAATTATAAGATTAATAGCATTTTTTCTGTGATCCGGAAGAGATTCGAACTCTTGACCCACGCCTTAGAAGGGCGTTGCTCTATCCAGCTGAGCTACCAGACCAATTTAAAGTTTACAATTCACAACTGCGAATTGTAAATTGTTTTTTTTGTGGTACAAAAGTACTTTTATTTTCGCAGAGATGCAACACTTTTACCTAAAAATAGGGAAACACACTGTATATATGGCGAAAAATAGCTAATTTTGCAAACTCAAATTAAATCATAAAAATTTAACATTACATATTACAATGAAGGTATTAAAATTCGGCGGAACATCCGTAGGTTCAGTCAATGGAATTCTGAGTGTAAAAAAAATAGTAGAGGCTCAAAAAGAACCTGTCATCATTGTAGTATCGGCGTTATCGGGTATAACAGACGAACTCTACAAAGTAGCAAATTTAGCCTGCGAAGGTAATTTAACATATCTCACCCAATATGAATTGATGGTTAATCGCCATAAAAAGGTGATTGATGGTGTAGTTCCTCAGAATAAAAGAACAGAAGTATTCAACCTTGTTCAGGCACAATTTACCGACTTATCGAATATTTTTCGTGGTGTTTATCTCATTAAAGACATTTCGACCAAAATAATTGATACAATTGTTAGTTATGGCGAAACCATATCTTCCATAATTGTTACCCACGCCATAAATAATGCCGTTCATTTCGATGCAAGGACTTTTATTAAAACCGAAAATCAATTTGATAAACATATAGTTGATTTTGAAATATCCAATGCAATTATTCGTGAAAAATTTGCCAATGCACCACAAATATGTGTTTGCGGAGGTTTCGTATCAACCGATAGAAATACAAATTTTATAACCAACTTAGGTCGCGGAGGATCTGATTATACTGCTGCCATTTTGGCCGCAGCATTGCATGCTTCCATACTCGAAATTTGGAGCGATGTGGATGGATTTATGACTGCCGATCCACGCATAATTAACAATGCGTATGTGATTGAAAAACTGAGTTTTATAGAAGCAATGGAACTTTCCAATTTTGGAGCTAAAGTGATTTATCCACCAACTATTTTCCCCGTTTTTCATCAAAATATTCCTGTCAAAATTAAAAATACTTTTAATCCCGAAGCTGAAGGCACCTATATTTCGCGCGAAAAATCGGGCGAAGCCGCCAAAGCCATCAAAGGAATTTCTTCCATCAACGATACTTCCTTAATAACGGTTCAGGGTCTTGGTATGGTAGGAGTTATTGGTGTAAATCACCGCATTTTCCGTGTATTGGCAAAAAATGGAATTAGCGTATTTCTGGTTTCACAAGCTTCATCGGAGAACACAACTTCTATCGGTGTGCGAAATGCTGACAGTGCAATTGCAGTAGAAGCGTTACGGAAAGAATTTGCCTATGAAATAACACAAGGCGAAATTAATGATATTTTTTCGGAAGATGATTTAGCTACAGTGGCAATTGTGGGCGACAATATGAAACGCACACCTGGAATAGCCGGAAAACTTTTTGGAACGCTGGGACGAAATGGTATTAATGTAATAGCTTGTGCGCAAGGTGCTTCCGAAACCAATATTTCGTTTGTTACCGACCGTAAATCTCTTCGTAAAGCATTGAATGTGATTCATGATTCGTTCTTTTTATCAGAATATCAAGTGCTTAATATCTTTTTGATTGGCATTGGTACGGTAGGTGGAAGTTTGTTGGATCAAATAAAAAAACAACAAACTAAATTGATGACTCAAAATGGTTTGAAGTTGAATGTGGTTGGTATTGCATCGGAATTTAAAATGTTGTTTGAGCGCGAAGGAATTAAGCTCGAAAACTATGTTGATGAGTTGGAAACCAAAGGTGTACAGGTGTCACCCGAATTGATTTGCAATGAAATATTAAATATGAATATTTTCAATTCAGTTTTTGTAGATTGTACGGCAAGTCCTCAAATTGCCGATTTGTACCAAACACTAATGCAAAACAATATTTCGGTGGTAGCGGCTAATAAAATAGCAGCATCTTCAGCTTTCCAAAATTATGTAAATTTAAAAGATACAGCACGTCGTAAAGGTGTGAAATATTTGTTTGAGACCAATGTTGGTGCCGGTTTACCAATTATCAATACCATGAATAGTTTGATTAACAGCGGCGACCATATTCAAAAAATGGAGGCTGTACTTTCAGGAACTTTGAATTTTATTTTTAACACAATCAGCTCCGATATTACACTAAGCAAAGCCATTCTGATGGCAAAAGAAGCCCGATTTGCTGAACCTGATCCGCGAATCGATTTAAGTGGAAAGGATGTAATTCGCAAATTGGTAATTTTAGCACGCGAAGCTGGTTATAAGGTTGAACAAGAAGATGTTGTTAAAAATTTATTTATTCCTGATAAATATTTTTCTGGAAGTTTGTACGATTTTTGGAAAACAGTTCCAGAATTAGATGCAGAGTTTGAACAAAAACGCTTAGCACTTGCTGCACAAGGCAAACGTTGGCGGTTTGTAGCAACCATGGAAAATGGGAATTGTCAAGTTGGTTTGCAGGAAGTGGACAGCTTGCATCCATTCTACGATTTGCAGGGAAGCAATAATATTATTTTAATCACCACTGAACGATATAATGAGTATCCAATGATGATAAAAGGTTATGGTGCAGGAGCCAGCGTAACAGCTGCCGGTGTTTTTTCGGATATTATTAGCATTGCAAATATTAGATAGTTGACAGTTGATAGTTGACAGTTATCATTGATTGTTACTAGTTTAAGGTAATTTATGAAGATATTTCTAATTTCCTGTATATTTGGATTTGTTTTTTTGATTGGATTTTCATCGTGCAGAAAACCTTTGCCCCAGCTTCCGTCAAACAAAGGGAATACTGTGGATGAAAATATAGCTAAAATGCTGTCAATAAACAAAACACTGGCAGCGAAGGAAGATATTATTCTCTACAAATTTTCAAAAACAGATACTGCATTAAAAAAAAACGAATTAGGTTTTTGGTATAAAATTGACCAAACTGCAGCTGGAAAATTGATAAAAGACAAAGATAGTTGCAACTTTAAATGCAAATTATTATTGCTCAATGGTCAGGTAGTATTGGAAGACCAAAAGCAAATTGTGATTGGTAAAAAGGAGATAGTAATGGGATTAGAAGAGGGATTGAAACTAATGCACAAAGGTGAAAGTGCAACTTTTATTATTCCCTGGTACCTTGGATATGGAATGAAGGGGAGCGAACCACTTGTTCCACCCTATTCATCACTAATTTTTAAAATAAATATTGATAAGTAATTTATTGTGTTTAAACACTTTGTAATTCAATTATTTTATTATTTAATATTAATTTCTTATTTTTTTTCTTAACTTTTAATTTCCATAATTTTATCGGATATTTGTACAAAAATTATTAATAATATGAAACGAATTGTTTATCTAATTTCACTCACCTTTCTTGTAACAATATTTATTTCTTCGTGCAGCAGTACACCAACTTATGCGGAATTACTTCAAAGTGAAAAAGACCTTATAGCTGATTATATTAAACGAAACGACCTTAAAATTTTATCAGAATTTCCAAATGATTCCATTTTTGCTGAAAATGAATATGTACTGACAAAAAGCGGTTTGTATTTTCAGTTAGTTAAAAAAGGATTTGGACCCGACTCTTTAAACCTAGAATTATATAATAAGGTTGTACCACGTTATAAACAATACACTCTAAACGAAGTTTCTGACACTCTAAGTAATTGGTCTACTATCGATTATCCTTATCCTTCTACTTTTATTTATGGTAATAGTGCTACCGGATGTACTGCTTTTCATGAAGCAGCGTTGTATATGAAAAAAAGTGAATCTGAAGCAAGAATAATAGTGTCTTCTAAAATAGGATTTAACGAGTATATGTTGTCTGTTACTCCTTTGGGATATTATTTTAAAATACAAATACAGAAATAATTTCTTATATAGCTTATCCACTTAGATCAAGTTGTCATGTAAATGGGTTGATTTTTAGGAACTTACAAAAATTGACAAAATCAAGTTAATTTGCTGATTGTAAATTAATTACGTTTTTTACCCTTTAACGAAAGGGATAAGTAGTTTTCTTATTTCTACGACTATTCTTAAATCATTGTATCTTGCACTATTCAAAATGACAGTTTCATTAGCTCAGCCGGACTAACAGCCAAACTCTATAAATCACAAACCCCTCTAAAAATTTACAAATGACTTTAATTAAATCAATTTCCGGTATTCGGGGAACGATTGGCGGAACTGTAGGCGATGGCTTAAATCCACTGGATATTGTACGTTTTACAGCAGCTTATGCCACTCAAATAAAAGAAAATCAAAAAAATGATGCTCATAAAATCGTAGTTGGTCGCGATGCCCGCATATCGGGCGAAATGGTGAACCAACTGGTTATTGGAACCTTGTTGGGTATGGGGTTCGATGTGGTGAATATTGGACTGGCAACAACACCAACGACCGAACTGGCAGTTACTATGGAGAAAGCTACAGGTGGGATCATTCTTACTGCCAGTCATAATCCAATACAATGGAATGCACTGAAATTATTGAACGAAAGAGGTGAGTTTCTGAATGCTGCTGAAGGCGAAAATGTATTGAAAATTGCTGCTGAAGAAAGTTTTGTTTTTTCGGAAGTTGATCAATTGGGAAAACTTACCGAGGATTTTTCGTATACTCAAAAACATATCGATAGTGTCTTGTCACTCAAATTAGTAGATATAGAAGCCATTAAGACTGCCGATTTTAGTGTAGCAATCGATTGTGTAAACTCAGTTGGAGGGATTGTTCTACCGGCTTTACTGGATGCTTTGGGTGTGAAAAAAGTAGAAAAATTATTCTGCATACCAAACGGAAATTTCCAGCACAACCCCGAACCACTTCCCGAGAATTTGACCGATATTTCTAACTTATTAAAAAATGGAAAAGCCGATGTAGGTTTTGTTGTTGATCCAGATGTAGACCGATTGGCAATAATATGTGAAGATGGAACTATGTTTGGCGAAGAATATACCTTGGTTTCCATTGCTGATTTTGTGCTTCAACATACACCCGGAAACACGGTTTCGAACCTGAGTTCTACCAGGGCTTTGCGTGATGTTACCAACAAATATGGTGGAAAGTATACAGCAGCTGCTGTAGGCGAAGTGAATGTGGTTACTACCATGAAAGCTACAAACGCAGTGATTGGCGGTGAAGGAAATGGTGGTGTGATTTATCCTGCCAGTCATTACGGACGCGATTCTTTGGTAGGTATAGCATTGTTTTTGACGCTTATGGCAAAATCGAAATTAAAAGTATCAGCTTTGCGAAAAACATATCCTGAATATTTTATATCTAAAAATAAAATACAATTAACACCTGCCATTGATGTTGATAATACTTTGTCCATTATCAAAAATTCCTATAAACAATACGAAGTTAATGATATAGATGGTGTTAAGATTGACTTTCCAACCGGTTGGGTACATTTGCGTAAATCGAACACCGAACCAATTATTCGCATTTATTCCGAAGCCGGAACGCCCGAACAAGCCGATGCTTTCGCCCAAGCCATTATAGCAGAAATTAAACGAATTGCAAATATCTAAAAATTCATAATACTCAATTTGACATGCATTAAAGAGGCTGTCTCAAAAATTAAAATTTGGAATAGCCTCTTTAAATTAGTAAAGATACAAGTCAAGCTGTTTTATTACATATTTGGGATGTATAAAAAATTACAAATCAATACTTTGCTAATTACAAACTGATTTCACTCCAAATTATTGTTTTTGAAACCAATAAATACCTGCATTACCTGAAGGTACTTTTAAATCATACAATTGTGATCCGTTTAATAGCTTGACAAGAACTGTCATTTCTCCGGTCTTGCCATCAATAAATTTCAGCTGATATTTGCCAGACTCCAATTGAACCGGAATATTCATTTGTGACTGGGAAAAAATGATAATTCCCAGACCAGATTTTACCAGTTTCTTATAATTTGCATTATTTACGGGCTCAACATTCATTTTTGAAGCAGCATTTAAAAATTCCTGATCGTTGGTTGGCAATACAGGACATGAACCTTCGGCCATAAAAACTGCCCATGCCATATCGGGATAATTTTCGGTATAATAAGTAACAGCTTTGTCAGGAAATTTCGTGCGATATTCATTTACAGCCTTATAAGCTTCGTCGAAAGTTACTTTTCCTACTTTCATTATCCGTGCTTGTCGACGTGGTGCCAAATTAAGTCCGCCCTGAGGTGCGTAAACTGTTCCGTCATTTTTATAATGCCAATAGCGAATATCAATAATGTCGACGACCGCTGCACGTTTTGTGTCTGCAAGTATCGAATCCTGCACATCTTTAGTAGTGCATAATGCAATTAATGCATTTTTACCGGTTTCGTTTTGCCATTCATCAATTACATCCAACCAAAATTGCACAAAATGCAAGGGTCCGGTATATTCTGCACTAATCAATTGAATCACATTATTATTACCTGCAAAATTGTTTAAACATTCCCGAATGTAAGTACGGTAATACTGACGACGAACTGGATTTGTAACATCATAAAACATTTCAGCCCAAAAAATACGCTTATCACCCGTAAAATTGTCAGGTTCGGGGAAACCAAGGTCGTTAATATTGTTTGCTGTACGCCATGGACAATCAACCCAATATGCACCGGCTTCGATAATATTACGTTGAAAAAAGTTTTGGTGAAACAACAACATTCCATGCCGTTGACCTTTATTGGCAAACTCTTTCAAGCGACTCCAATACCAAGCGTTCGGACGATTTAAATCGTATTTCGACAAACCGTCCCACGCCATGCCTTTGCCGCTTCGTCCAAAAGCCTGTTCGTAAAATGGTGCCCAAACATCTCCATTGCAACGACTTATGTGCTCTTGGTCATCAAGGCGACGGTCGGTACTTAAACCATAATTATGATCCAGTACGGTAATTCCATTCGATTTCATATTGGAAATGACAGAATCGATACGGTCGGTTAGTCCAAAACCTTCACGACCCGGAACAAATCGGGTAATATGCGGTTTGGTCATATTCGATGCAATAAAATTTGGTTTTAAATTACCATTCCACCACTGAACATCCAGTTTTCCTCCTGTCATTAAAGCTCCATCACACACTAAACGTCCATTTTCAATGCCAATAGTTGGCATATATGCTCTTACTCTCATAGGTTTAGGCGGTAATTCATTGGTTGTCATGAGTTTTAAATGGTCAACCGACGGATTGAAAGTCGCTTGATCAATCCAGTTTTCTAATGTCAACAAGGGTTGATATGCATCTTTCATCATACCTTGTGTATCAACCTGCGGAGAATTGCTCGAATCGTCCGTGCTTTTTGGTAAGAACCTTTCACGAACCGAAACATCTAGATTCAAACGTGCTTTGAGTTGTGCATAAAAAATACTGTACGGTTGAACATGATTTTTTGATTCTGCCCATTCGCCATCGCCCGAAAATTGTGCCCAACAACCATAAGCTCTGTTTGGTGCATCGTTTGCTGGTGAATAACATTCAACTTCGGCAGCAGTACATTGCCAGAATAGACTATTTGCCGTTCCCCAACCGGCTCCATTTTTACTATGTCCCAAATTTTTAAAGGTCAAATTATGCCCATCGATATTCACCAAGTCGAACAACAAACCACATGCCCAGGAATCAATTGCACCACTAAATCCCAACGCATTTTTGGCTTTGCAATGTATAAAATCATTTGGTCCTGGAGCACAATAACCTGCAGCAAAATCATTTATCCCATTTTCGGAATAACAACGTTGAAACAAATTCTGCTGACCCATGGTGTAAAAAATAATTCGACGCAATCCACCAATTTCAGAAATAGGTTCACGCGAAATACAATCTTCGACCGTAATTTTAGAGGAAGTCGGTTGCAGAAAAACAGCATTTCCGGCAAAATGGGAAAAATTGATTTGCCTTACCCAACAGTTTTCGGCATTTTCAACCGAAATGCCTGTCCAGCAATGGTCTTCGTCTTTCGGATATTTTTTATCATAATCGGAAATCATGGTCAGATTTTCAACTCCGGATTCGGAGATACGCCCATTCCAATCGTATTTGTTCACTTTTGCACCACCAAACTGAGCATCAATTGCAACGGTAAGTGGTGCATTCAATGTAATTTTATTTCCTGAAATAGCAACCAAAGTTCTGTCCCAGGTCACATCAATATCGCCGGGTTTCCATCCAGTTGCGCTTATTCCGCCACCAAAAATATCACAACCAACCGATTTTATCCAATCAGCTGTGGATGGACGAACGATATTAATTCTATCGCCAACTTTCAATTCCAACGTTGAACTCAGTTCGATGGTCTTTTCATTAACAGGAACATAATCAGATGTTAAATGGAATGAATCTTTTAGAACCCTGTTATTTATCCCTTCGATGTGTAATAAAGCCGAACGGTCGACGCCATGTTTTAAAAGTATGGTTTTATGTTTATCCGAACCTCTTAACACTACGCCCGAAGCACGAATCCAGAGGTTTTTATTCAGATTAAAAATACCTATGTCCAACAGCACTGCACCACGAAAACCTTTTGCATCAGGTTTCAACATCGAAACATAATTGATGGCCCGCTGTATAATTTCGGAAGCATCGCCTTCTTGCTTGGGTACAAAAATGGTATTGATTACATTTGGAATATCCAGTTCGGAACTTTTATAGCCACAATACGAAAAGTCGAGGATTCGGTTACCTCTAGTATCGGAGATATAGGATATAGAATCGTTTTTAACTTTTAACGAAAAAAATTGAGCATTTAAGGATTGAAAAAATCCAAAACACAAGAAACACAGAAATATTTTTGTTGATTTGTAAAGGTTCATAATATAAGTAATAGAATTCAAACCGATGAAAGATATCTTGACAGCGATCTTCTATTAATGCAATTCAATGGTACATTAAATACTACCATTTACTCAAATACTAGTCAAGGAACTACATTTTAAACAAATGTAAACATTTCTGATTTTTCAATTTTGCAAAATTTACTTCAAACTTCATTTGGGACTTTAGTTTGATTAGTTAAAATTAAAACACTTTATTTCAAAAACTTTTCAACTCTGTTATATGCCAATTTAGAACTTATAATTGCCATTGGAAGTCCGGCACCAGGAATGGTTGAAGCTCCCACATAGAACACGTTTTTAAATTTTTCATCGAAATTTGATGGTCTAAATGCACCAATTTGATTCATAGTGTGCGACAAGCCCAGACCACTTCCACGGTGTAAGTTGAACTGATTTTGCCATACTATCGGTGTATAAATTGTTCTTGAAATTATTTCGGGCGCTATGTCTTTATCTATTCGCTTCGAGAAATCGGCAATAATACTATCAACAATTTTATCTTTATCATCCCAGTTTGGTTTGTTCAGTAAATTGGGAACGGGACATACAAAAAACAAGCTTTCGCAACCTTCTGGCGCACATTCTAAATTATATTTTGATAGCACATTCACGTAATAATAAGGCTTTTGCAGCGTGTCGGGGTTTTGCAATATATTGTTGGCGTACTCCTCGTAATTTGCTCCTAAATAATAATTGTGATGATTTACTTGTGGCAATTTACATTTTAAACCGATATAAAATGTGAGATAACCCATAGTCCAATTCATTTTGTCGAGCTTTGCCAACGAATACTTTTCACGCTTAAAAACCTTGCTTCTAAAAACTGCCGCATCACCATTTATCAATATGGCATCAGCGTTCCATTTATTTCCATTGCTATCTAATAAATATTCCAATTTATTTTCTTTGGACACAAAGTCCACTATTTCAGTGTTATAAGTGATTTTTACATTCTCCTTTTTCAATTCATCTACTATACCCTCCACAATTTTGTACATGCCACCTTCGACATTAAAATAACCATCGTGCTTAAATTCTGTGTACGAAAGCAGTGTATAAATTGCCATGGTATCAAAAGGTGTTCGGCCCAAGAAAAATGCTACCAACGATATAATTTGTTGAGCTTCTTTTGAACTGAAATTACGCTTCACTTGTTGCCAAAAGCTACGGAACAAAACCGGTAAATGGGTTGGATTTACACGCATCAAAGTAATGATGTAGGCAAATATTGAGTCGAAATTGTTTTTGATAACTAAGTCGACTGTATCGTTAAATAATGCTCCTGATTTTGCAAGATATTTTGTCATTTTTTCTTCAAAATCCGGCTCAATAACTTTAAATTGTTCTGCCAGTTTCTTGATGTCTTTATACAGAAAAAATGTTTTCGGGTTGTCGCTAAAATTTACAGTATATAATGGGTCTAACTCAATATATTTAAACGGAAGTTCAATGTTACAATCTTTTGCAAACTCCTTAAACTCGAACGACATACTAAAAAAACTAGGACCAGTATCGAACGTAAAACCATCTTTTTTTATTTGATTTAATCTTCCACCTGCTTGTACGTTTTTTTCAATAATCTCCACGTTGAAACCTTTTTTTGCCAATCGTAAAGCCGTTGCCAAACCGCCCAAACCTGCACCTACAATCAATACATTTTTTTTCATAGATTATTTTTTGTTTTTTTAATAAATCGGGATATAATTCATTCTTCACCCATAAAAAATTGGGTTCAATTTTTAAAATTTTTTCGTAATATAATTTGGACTGATTGAAATCTTTTAACTCGGTATATGCTTTTGCTATCATTGATAATAAACTCAAATAATTCCAATCGTCGATAATATTTTGTTGATTTTTCTCCATCAAATGTTTAGCTTTAATATAATACTCCAAAGCAATTCCTTTTGACCCACCAAAAACGGGTGGCATATAATACTGTGAATTAGCATATTGAATATAGCCATAAGGGTTTTTCGCATCCTGCGTCATGGCTAGTTTGGCGCATTCCACACTTTTTGGACCAATAAACGGTGCCTTAAGTTTGTTAAGCCCAATTCTATAACCATAAAATGCTGATTTATAAGAATTGATTATAGATGTATGGGCATTTGTTTTTTCAAGTAGCTGAATATTCTTCTCGCCTAATTCAATATACGTTTCGGCAATATCTTTTTTTTTATTGCCAATACACCAAGCAATATAACCGTATTGATAATTAAGCAATTCTAGTCTAAATTCACTCGTTTTCAACTTTTGTTGATTCATCTCGTCTATCGTCCTTTTCCACAGACCCATATCATTGCTAATATATGCCTGATATATCTTTGTTTTATTGGACGCATTGATAATAATACTAACACAAAGAAGTAAAGTAAACATTATCAAATACTTCTGCCTTTCCATTTCTGTTGTTTGTTAAATTTATAAATAATTGCTTTGCAAATAATGAGTCCCAAAGCAAACTGTTGCGCTAGCATGAACAGCAAGTTTAAAACAATATTTTGTTTGCTAATAAATGAAATTATAATTCTGGTAACTAATATGATAAATAAATATGCGATAAATACAAGCGCAGATAATTCGCTTAAAACAACTATAAATCCCAATGTGGTAACTGTCCAAAATAAGATAGCTACCAAAAATGAATTTCCGAAGAAGTAGACTACATTTTTCGAGAAACCTTTCACTGCTTCATTAAATCCGTTGTACATGCGGCACTCTATTGTATAGTCGCCCAACATACAAACTATTGGAATATTTATTTGTTTAAAATATCGGGCAATTTCAATATCTTCAACCTTGTTATTTCTAAATTTTTTGTGTGGTAAAGTTTCAAAATATTTGGCCTTGCTAAATAGCATAAACTGACCATTGGCAGCTGCTATTGACGAGAATTTGGATTTAAAAACCAATGCCAAAGGCAACAATGTCAGCAAAATAAAGTTCATAGATGGCACTGTGAGATATTCACCCACGCTTTCCATTTTTTGCTTCGGGAATATCGAAATCAAGCCAATGTTCAGGTTTTTTGCCATGGCAACAGTGTTTGAAATAATACCTTTTTTGATGCGAACATCCGCATCCAAAAACAATAGAAATTCTCCTTTTGCTATCTGCGACAAACTATGGCATGCATAATTTTTCCCCAACCAGCCTTGGGGTAAACCATCGGAATTTAGCAATTTTATCCTTTTATCGTTTTTTGCTATTTGAGTTACTATCGCTTCAGTTTTATCGGTTGACAAATCGTTAAAAACAATGATTTCAATGTTTTGATAATCTTGATTTTGTATGTCGTGCAACATGTTAGCTATGTTGTTTTCTTCGTTTCGTGCTGGAATTAATATCGAAACCAAGCCATTAAAATTACATACGCTTGATTTAGGTTGCTGAATAAATAACAAATTAATTAACGCAACTATAAGTTGGATAAGTGCCAAGCTAAATATGAAAAATGCCAGAAACGTCATCGCTTATTTATTAAAAGTCATTTGTTTATCAACCGATTCGGCGTAAAATTCATTGTATTTTTTTTGCATTGTTTTTAAGTCGAAAACCCCATCGGAATATTCTCTGATATGAAAATAGATACCCGGTTTGGGCTGCGAAAAATAATCAATCAGATTGACCAAAAATATTATTTGTACAGCATTTTCCTTTTTTTTCAGAATGTGCTCCAAGCCACTTTCAAACTGAATTTTCTGATTATGTAAACTTTGAATTTCGCCTTGTGGAAAAATTAGCACCATATTTTTGTTACCCGTCAGTATTTCAGAAGTATAATTCAGCGTTTCGATAATACTTTTAGTGCTTTTGTTCACCGAAAAACCACCTGTGAAGTTGAAAAACCAATACTTGCGAAGCTGTTCCTCAAGCATCATGAAATGAAATCGCCGATGCAATACATTCTGATTTATATACATTGCCCAAAAACCATCCCACCAACTTATATGATTGGAAATGAGCAAAATGGGCAGGTTTTTGTTGTTAAACTCACCCACAATTTTCACAGTATTGTTGTGCCGCTTAATTATAAAACCAGCATACCACTTGAAAAATGGATAAATAATAAAATTATGTTTGGCTTTTAAAATCATTACGTTAGCTTAAAAAGATAAGTAATAAAAAGAAGAAAAAGAATTGACAACCTAAAATCAACAAAGCTAGTCTGTTTTTAATTTGGATATTTAATATTTTCAGCAACGAATGAAAAAACAGAGCCATGGCAAACCAACTCAGGTAGTTTTGCAATGGGATACTATCGTTTTTCCAATGCCACATATCTATTTTGGGTGCCACTTGTTCTAGTACTATGTCGTACAGCAACATGCTTAACGAAGCTAATATTATTTTGAAAACAATGTGTAATCTAAATTTTTCGACAACCGCCGCTGTAGTATAAACCAGAAAAAGCCAGTTTACACCAATAATTAAAGGTGTTTCAAATATTTTTAAACCTAAACCGTTTCCATAGTGGTAGTAACCAAACACTTGCCCGATATTTACACCTATGGCTTCAACAGTAAAGCTAATAATGTAAATTGAAAGAAAAACCGTGATTGTTTTCCAATCAATTTTGCTTTCATGGTACATCACTAGAGCTATAAAGCTCAGAATAAGTGCAAAAGGAATAAGTATTAAAAACAATGGAAAGGTAAACGGCAAAGCCATACCGATAACACCTACAGTATAAAAAATGACAAAAAATATTCTTATTGCTTTTTGCCTTGCTGTAATATATTCGTGAATTTTAGTTTGGTAAGCCATAACCAATATCATTCAGTTTGTTTCTTAACAATAAATTAAATAAAATGAGACTAAAAGCATAACCAACATCTTCTAAAGGGATGGTTAGAATACGTATTCCTAAGTTTTCACTGTTATTGTACCAAACTACCGGTTCATCAATAAAACTACCTGTCAAAATTGCATTTACAATTAAAAACGGTAAAAGTATCACCAAAAATGTGCAGAAATAATGATTGAGTACCTTGTTTTTATCGAAAAATGAAAACAACAGAACCAAAATTACCATGGAAGAAATGTAGGTTGTATATGCTTTTTCAATATTTAGTATTAACACTAATGCCGAAAACAAAATTAACCCAACCGAAAAATAAGTAGACAATGTATTGCTAATCTGAAATTTACTGAAATACAAAACTATAGAATCGTGCAGAAATATACTTGCATACGGAATAACAATAAAAAATAACCATTCTTCTATCGGCAATTTAAAGATAACAAGTGAAGAATGATATCGGGCATTAAATCCCCAAACTCCCATTGCTGTGAAATATATATCGAATACAATAAATAGCAATGCCACCACAAGCGTCGACGGAAATAAATACTTCCATTGCTTGTAAAATTGAAGCTTTTTGTCGAAACTCAACCCTAAAGGTACTAGAATTGAGAATATTAGTAATAGAGAATATAACCACATAACTTATATTTTAAAGAATCTGCTCGGAAAAAACAATAAACCATAATTTTGAAAATCCGTTTTGTTTTTAGGCAAATGATGTGCAGTATGTGCTTTTACAATTGCGCGGATATAATAATTGGGTTTTTTTCGTAAAAATGAAATTGTTAACCGGTTGTGAATAATAATATCGTGAATTATAAAATAGGTGAAGCCATATAAAGTGATACCAACTCCAATATAAGACAATGCTAAATAATGAAGTGAGAAACCCAAAATCAGCAGTATAATGGCCGGCAATGCATAAACCAAAAAAAACAAATCGTTTTTCTCGAATCGTTTATCTTCCGTTTTTTCGGGCAAGGTATGTTGACGGTCTTTTCGGTGATGGTCTTTGTGCCATTTCCACAAAAAACCATGCATAATATATTTATGATTCGACCATGCCACAAATTCCATAAATAAATAGGAGATAATTAATAATGAGACATTTAGCATATTTGTGTGTTTTTAATTAAGCAAAAAGTAACTTAAATTCAGCATAGAGGCAAAGCTCACCCACAATAAGTAAGGTATGTTGATATATGCTGCCAATGGTTTGATTTTATAAAATTGAAATAGCATTACAATGATGCTCAACCATAAAATGATAATTTCGGCAAATGCAAGACCAATTTTATTGAAATAGAAAAAAATAAAACTCCAAGCAAAGTTTAATGTAAGCTGAATGAAAAAAAACAGTATTGCCAAATTACGGTCTTTACTTTTTTCTTGTTTCCAAATCAGAAACAACGAAAAACCCATAAGTAGGTAAAGTGTTGTCCATACAGGTCCAAATATCCAATTTGGCGGACTGAATGATGGACTGTTAAGTGTTGCATACCATACAGGAATGGCTTTTGATGTAAAAATACCTGCAAAACCTCCTATGCTCAAAGGCAATATAATGGCGACTGCTAATTTTAAAAAATCAGTTGGTTTCATATAAATATTTTTTGTGTAAAGGTCGCATAGAAATCGCATGTTAGATTCTCACTTACTTTTGTGAATCGCTTTGTTGTTGGTGGATTTATGGATTCATTTATATGTTAATAACATCTGCTGCATATCATTATGAAACATTTTCCCACCAAAAAACCTCATCAATTCCTAGTACTATCTGATAAAATTCAACTTTAACCTGAAATAAAGCACAATCAGAAGATAATAAAAATGATTCCAGGTCAGGATGTAGCAATAGGTGTGAATTTAATATGGTTTCATAATTTGCAACTTCTACCTCCTTTGCCTTGCCAAAAGCTGTTAAAACATTAATATCTGAACATGTATTAGTATCATTTCTATGTTCAAAAAGAATCGAAACATTTTCATTTTGTATCAGATTTGCATATTTTCGGGTATTTCGGTAAGTGGCAAAGTGAAGATGCAATAAATCATCCATAGCTGTTATAGCAATAATACTCGCATGAGGTTGGCTTTTGCTGGTTGTAGCTAAAACAGCCAACCTACTGGAAGTAAGAACTTTTCCTACATAATCATGGATTTGAGTCTGCGCTATCATAGTTATATTATATTGTTCTGAAAAGTTGTTTTGAATAATTCCAAAAATCTCTCTCTTGCAAACTTGTGCTCAACAATAGGAGCTGGATAATCTGATTGATAGAGATCCTTAACACATTTTCTTGTATATTGCAAATCAGGATCAAATTTTTTAATTTGTTCGTGCGGATTAAACACTCTAAAATAAGGGGCAGCATCGCAACCACAACCCGCTGCCCATTGCCAATTCCCATTATTAGAGGATAATTCGAAATCTAATAGTTTTTCGGCAAAATAGGCTTCACCCCAACGCCAGTCGATTAGTAAATGTTTTGTCAAAAAGCCTGCAACTATCATTCTAACCCTATTGTGCATGAATCCGGTTTCATTAAGTTCCCGCATTCCCGCATCAACAATAGGATATCCTGTTTCTCCTAAACACCATTTCTCAAATTCGGCTTCATTATTGCGCCAAACAATTAACTCATATTTTTTTTTAAAACACTCATTTACAACACGAGGATGATGAAATAAAATCATCATAAAAAACTCTCTCCAAATGAGTTCGTTTAAAAATTGCTCATTCAAATCTAATGCCACTCTTAAAACCTCTCGGATACTTACAGTTCCGAACCGAAGATGAACACTTAATTGCGAGGTACCATTTATAAATGGGAAGTTTCGTGTAAGGTGATACTTTTGAATTAAATTTTTATCAATAACAGGTTGGGAAATAGGAAATTCAATATTTTTAAAGCCTATTTCGGAAAGACTCGGAATTGAAATTGGTGATGTTTTGTAAAAATTATTCAGCAAACTTTCACTTGGAAATATAGCTGTGTTTTCAGGCTTTAATGTTTGTTTCCATACTACCGAATAAGGTGTAAATATTTTAAACGGACTGCCATCTCCTTTTAAAATTTCAGATTTTTCAAAAATTACCTGATCTTTAAATAACTGAAAGGCAATGCCTTTACTTTTCAATAAATGTGTTATTAAATTATCGCGCTCTATCGCCGCCGGCTCATAATCCGAATTAGCAAATACAGCACTAATATTATATTCATTCATCAGCTTTTCAAAAACACGAAGTGGAGTTTGGTGCAAAACGAGCATTGAACTACCTACTTTGAGTAATTCGCGTTGCAATTTCGAGATAGCTCTATGAATAAAAATTACTCTTTTATCTTCTTTATTGGGTAATTTATCAAGTATATCTGTGTCAAAAATAAACAAAGGTAAAACTGGCTTGCCATTTTTCATTGCCTCAAACAGACCAGCATTGTCATTTAGTCTCAAATCGCGTCTAAACCAAAAAATACTAATTTCAGCTTTTCTAGAGTCATCTTCCATCTTGATCATATTCAATAATATATTAATCGTTCCATTGTTCTTCTGAAATATAATCCTGTTTCTGAAACATATTTGTGATCTCCGACACAGCACACAAGTTGATGGTTGTTTTCAAACATTACCTTAATATATTATTTTGCTTGATAGTCAGTATATCAAGCGAATATCATCTTTTTTATTAACAATTACGAGGATTATAAATTAACTAAGAATTATATATTATACCAATACCTTTCTGCTCAATATATTTACTTGTTCAACTATTTTCAAAAACCAAACTGTATAATTTTCAGGAATTTGGTCAATGCTATCAGACAAATCGCAAAAGCTCATATACTTCCATTCCATTACTTCATCAAGGTTATTGTTGGGTTTTTCATCTGTAACTCCAACAAAAACATGGTCGAATTCATGTTCTATAAAATCGTTGTCTAATGCTTCTTTATAGGTAAAACTAAATAATTCTGTTAACGAGCATTGTATTCCCATTTCTTGTTTCAAACGGCGGTTTGCTGCATCCATATTGTTTTCATTCGGTAGCGGATGTGTGCAACAAGTATTTGTCCATAATCCACCCGAATGATACTTGGCAAGTGCCCTTCGTTGCAAAAGCCATTCACCTGCCGAATTGAAAATAAAAACCGAAACAGCTCTATGTAATAATGCTTTTTTATGGGCTTCAGTTTTTGCCATCAATCCTATTTCATTGTCATTTTCATCAACTAATATAACATTTTCTTCCATAGTTACATTTTTAAATCAAATTGAGTTGAAATCTTAAATATGCCTTGCAGAGTAACAATAATTTTGCTGTATTAGAAACTCTTATCCGCTTCTCCAAAATTTTGTTGGCTGGAGTGGATTTCAAATTTTGTAATAACTCTTTATAATAAACATAAGCAATATATACGGCAAGTTGCGTTTTTTTTGGCAATAGTTTAATACCATTTTTTGCCTCTTTAAAATCGCCTTCAATTTCTTCAATTAAATCAAATTTTACCGTTTCGTTAAAGGTAATTATATCAAATTGAGGAAAATATGTTCTGTCCAATTTTTCAATATCAGCTTTCAAATCGCGCATGAAATTCACTTTTTGGAAAGCTGAACCTAGTTTCATTGCCGGTTTTTCTAAATCGGTATAATGTGCCAAATTACCATTGACAAATACCATTAAACACATGAGTCCTACCACATCTGCCGATCCATAAATATACTCGTTCAACTCTTTGGTATCACTATATACCTTCTTGTCCAAATCAGTTCTCATGCTTTTCAAAAACGAGTCGACAAGATGAGTGGGAATGTTATATTTTTTTATGGTGAGTGCAAACGAATGTAACACAGGGTTCATGCTTATACCATTGGTCATGGTATCGTATAAATCGCGTTCAAAATTATCTAAAAACAGTTTTTGATTTATGTTGTGAAATGTATCCACAATTTCGTCAGCCAATCTTACAAATCCGTAAATACTATAAATGGCATTTCGCATTTCGTGAGGCAAAAAACTCACCGCTACTGAAAATGAGGTGCTATATTTTTGAGTAATTAATTTACTCGTTTTATAAGATATTTCAGTGTATAAATCCATTGTAATTTTTTTAGGTTTTGATTAAAATAATATTATGATAGCTTATATGGACTTCTTACTTACTTTTCTGCTATTTTATTTATCATACCTTTAAATATTAGACCGTGGAGCGGAAGTACGGAGAACCAATATATTCTACCGAATAACCCTATTGGTCTGAAGGTTGCGGTTTGAGTAATCCAATTGTTTTCGTCAATTTTGAATTCCAACCATGCTTCGCCAGGCAGTTTCATTTCAGCATACAAAAGCAGTCTTTTTTCTTTTTTATTGGCTATCAACACACGCCAAAAATCCAGGGCATCCCCCGTTAATATTTCTTTCTCGCTTCTTCGTCCTCTTCGCATTCCAACACCGCCAAAAAATTGGTCTATAATACCCCTTAACTCCCAAAGCCAATTTCCGTAATACCAACCGGCTTTACCTCCAATTGCCCATATTCTTTCTAATGAAAGTTTGCTATTAGCCACTTTTATTGTTCTAATGTCTTTAAAACAACCATTCACAGGCACTTCAATATATTTGGAAATTCCATTGCAGAATATATCGCTTGTTTGTGCATCTTTCCAACTTGAAAGTACTTGATTCTGTTCAATTTTATCAAATGCTAGTTTTATAGAAGTATCATAATCAATCAAATTAATATTCAATAATGAAGCCAAATTATTGGGTCTGCACGTTACCTCAATTTTCATACTGTTTACTAAATTTTTTGCAAGTGCAAACGAGGTAGCAGTTACAAAATATAACCAGTAAGAAGAAATTTTGGGTGTCATTAGAGGTACAATCACAATGCGCCTTTTTAAGCCTCTTATTTTTGCAAAACGCAAAAGCATTTCTTTATAAATTAGCACATCTGGACCGCCAATATCATAACTTTTATTGTAAGTCTCGGTTTTACCAATTACGGCAATTAAAAATTCTACCACATTGCGAATTGCGATAGGTTGACATTTTGTTTTTAGCCAACGAGGCGTTATCATAAATGGTAATTTCTCAACCAAATCACGAATAATTTCAAATGAAGCACTACCCGACCCCACTATTATGCCAGCCCTTAAAGTAGTGAGTGCAAAGTGAGCTCCTGATAAAATGGTTTCTACGTTTTTGCGCGACGACAAATGTTTTGACAATTCCTCGGCATTGCTTATTCCACTAAGATATATAACTTGTTTTGCATTTGTTTGTTCAATAAAATTTCTAAAATTTGAAGCGCAAATTTGCTCCATGTTTTCAAAATTGCCGCTTTGGGTGGACATGGAATGAATGAGGTAATATGCCACTTCAATTTCGGTTGGGATGAGATGTAAACTTTCTTTTTTCAAAAAATCCACTTCTATTACCGAAAGTTTTGAAGTTAAATAATTGCCATTGTTAAATCTGTTTTTATCTCTTACACAACAAATAACCTCATGTCCATTATCAAGTAAAACAGGCAATAATCTTTGTGCAATGTACCCAGTAACGCCTGTGAGTAGAATTTTCATACAACTGTTTTTAAACCCTATTTCTAAGGTCAGGTTATGTAATCAAATAATGTTGAAATTGACTTCTTGGTTAATAAAAAATTTAAATGAGTATCGGGTGTTGTACCTAAAATTCATTTTTATAGCTA
>JACDZJ010000173.1_pt1 | contig 27390 bp, 19 predicted proteins | sample 7365721 | NCBI WGS metagenome assembly JACDZJ01 (sample SAMN15143480, study PRJNA637477) | pond metagenome | biome: freshwater wetland ecosystem [ENVO:00000243]; feature: pond [ENVO:00000033]; material: pond water [ENVO:00002228]; isolation source: pond water containing pink berries ... | reverse complement strand
ACCACACTGTTCACCCCATACACATCAAGGACGATTTTAGAAGCAAGATCCCGTTCCGCCGCATTTTTCGCCCTGCCTCCCAGTTGCACCATGCCATCTTTCGTCTCGACGCTGGTATGAAGGGCACTGGTGGAGCGATGACTGAGCAAGGTCGTCTTGACCAGGGCGGTGATGGATGCGTCGTCAATCAATTCGCCCACGGTATCCACTTTCTGACCGAATGTTGTGTCCGGCTTTTCGGCAGCAGATGCCACGGTCATCTCATTTCGCACGTCCTTGACACCTTCTATGTCCCTGACATATTCCGTCACGAGATCCCTCTGGGCAGAATTCATGGCCTCCCCCCGTATGGTGATGGTGCCATTTTCGGCAAAAATATCAGTGCGGGCAGCGCTGACATTTCGGTGAAACATAAGTGTTGATTTCACCCTCGCGACAAGCCAGGCATCGGTATAGACACCAGGTATCACTTCTTTTTCATTTAACTTGTTCTTCACCTCTTTCACTCCAGGCAATCCCGCAACGGTCTCCACGGCCAGGGCCTTATGGCTTTCATCAGAAACGGTACCAGTTAAGGTGACAAGCCCATCTTGGGACTGAACGTTTATGTCATCGCCCTTCAGGTAGGTTCGAAACACGTAGGACTGTTGGGCGGAAGCCTCGATACGAGTATCTGTCTCGGATGCAAAGAGGGGAACAGCGGAGAGCAGGAATGAGGCCACAGTTCCTATCAGGGCCAAACGGCAGGTCTTCTTTTGCATGATTGTTCCACTCCTTATGGGTAGTGACTTTTTCTTCCGTGTTCACCTGGACACTCATCGTCCCCGGGGCGAAATGGCGAAACCATTCCTTCATCCCTTATAAGACCAAGCTATACAAGCCATGTGCCATGTTTCATGGGCGGGTTCTTATGTCACTTATCGTTCTGATTTTTTGAAGAAAATATAAGTTATGAAAGGTCTTTGAGAACCGACCGCGGAGACGGAATCATGGTCATATATGGCCATAGGTTATATATGACCACATCTCTGCTGTTTCCGGTTAAATCGGGGCACGGAAGAACGATGGGACTCAGGGGGAGATTCCAGCAGAGAGAAGGACGACTGATTCAGAGATTAAAATTTTGATGAATTTATCTGCTGCTTGCTTCAATTTCAGATGATCCCGCCCAGGGTCAAATCCCCTTGATCCGCCGGGGTTTTTTCTTTTCATTGGGCCAGGTCTGCCTGAACGGCATCAAGCCCACGGGCTTGAACAAAAAAAGACCACCCTCACTTTTTTTCCTGCCCCGGGCTTCCAGTGCAGCTCCCGCTGAACCAGAAAGGCCGCAGCTTCACAACTCGTCCGACGGAACCTTTCCCCAACAGATACAAGGACTCTCCCGACCCTTTGTTTTGCAGACCTTCCGGCAGGGATCCCATCCACCCTTGATCAGGCGCCCATATCCCATGCTGTCCATGGTTGCATATGACCATCGGCCAAATACAACCATATTCTGGACGCGGCCATGGCCCCTGCAATACAAATCATATCATCAAATTACCATAGATAATCAGACAGTTAGGTCGTGAGCCGAGGAGGGGTTGAACTCTGGCACAGACATTGCTCTATGATGAACAGTTGGGAAGGATTCCAGTTTGTTTCCTCTGTGCCATGGAATCACCCTCCAGCTGTTTCTACCGTTCACTCAGGAATTTTTCAGGACAGGCACGTGTACAGGCATCCCTGATATCATTCGGTATCAAGGGGTAATGAGTTTTTTTCAATCAGGAGGATTTGCACCATGACACCAAAGAAAATTTTTTCGGCTTTATCGTTCATCGTTTTGTTGACCTTTTTTGTGGGATGCGCATCGACCACAAAGCATGAGGGTACTGGTGAATATGTTGACGACACCGTCATCACCACAAAAGTTAAGTCCATGATCCTTGCTGAAGATTCACTGAAATCCAGTGAGATCAACGTCGAAACATTCAAGGGCGTCGTCCAGTTGAGCGGTTTTGTTAATTCGAAGGCCGATATCAACAAGGCCATCGAAGTTACCCGGAAGGTCAAAGGGGTGACATCGGTCAAAAATGACATGCGACTGAAGTAATGTTCCCTCGCCCCGGGAATTCATCCCCGGGGCGAGAATGATCATTGTTTGCGGGAAAGACGGTGGAACAGAGGAAGTGGGCAGGGCGTCCGCCCAGGTTTGACAGCATCCCTCAATGGAATGATGTCTGCCTGAGGATGCGTCAGGTTTTCAGTGGGTTTCGTATGGAAAAAGGAGCAAAAAATGCTTGAATCAATCGCGGTTATCCTCATTGTCCTCTGGCTTTTGGGCATTGTCTCTTCATATACCATGGGGGGATTCATTCACATTCTCTTGATCGTCGCCGTTGTGGTCATTCTTCTTCGTGTCATTCAGGGTCGTCGCGTCCTGTAGCCGTTTCCGGCAATCTCTCCACGGCGGGAACCGGCGCGACAGCTTTTCTGTCCCGGGTTGTCCCGCAATAATTTGACAGGCAGGGAGGAAGCTTTGAAAGACGGCCATTGTCAGGTGACGTTGAGGGGTTCTTATATGGCCTTGAAATAGGGTTTGTGGCTTATAAACATTTAACGGGAGTACCAATCAAGATGAAAAATAATGTGTATATCAGCAGGATACTTGGCATTTCATTCCTCTTAGGCGCAGTCGCCCTGGCAGGGTGCAGCGCTGGGACTCCGCCCACGGGACGGATAGCAAAAACGGAGATGACCATCAAACAGGCCCAGGAAAATGAAGCGCTCAATTATGCCCCCCTGGAACTGAAACTTGCGGAAGACAATTTAAAGGCCGCCAAGGCCGCCCAAGCCGAGGAAGAATATATAAAGGCTGGTGAACTGGCGGATAAGGCCTTAGCTGATGCCATTCTGGCGGAAGAACGATCAAAGGCCGGCAAGGCAAAGAAAATTTCCTCCGATCTGCAGGATGCCATCAAGTCCTTCCAGAAGGAAAACGATCGCCTCTATCTCAGGAAAAAATAACGTATTTTAAGGAGAAAACAGATTATGCCGAAAATTGAAAATACCAAGAAGTACCTGGGACTTTGCCTGATTGTCATGTTGTCTGGTTGCGCCTCAAGTTCAGAAACCGACAGCTCCCTGGCACGGGCCCGTGGCGCTTATGCCCAGGCCAGTACCAACCCAAGTATCGTCGCCAACGCCCAGGTGCCTCTCTATGAAGCAAAACAGGCCCTGGACCAGGCCGAGGCGGCCACTGATTCCGATGAGATTGTGTACCGCTCGTATCTTGCCGAAAGATCGGCGCAGACTGCTGTTGCCATTGGTGAACAGAAGATAGCGGAAGCCCAGATTGACCAGTATGGCAAAGAACGGGACACCCTTCTTCTCACCCGTCGCACCATGGAAATATCCCAACTGGAGGCGGAGATGGCCGAGTTGAAGGCGAAGCAGCTTCCAGTGAAAGTAACGGAGCGGGGAATCGTACTCACCCTGGGAGATGTCTTCTTTGCCTTTGATAAAGCCGACGTCCGGCCCCGTGGAAGAGTCATCATAGATAAGATTGCGGAGTTTCTTTATAAAAATCAAGAGAGAACAGTTTCCATAGAAGGACACACCGACAGCAGAGGTTCCGACGAATACAATATGGACCTTTCCCAGCGGCGTGCTGATTCCGTACGATTCCTGCTTATTTCCAGCGGCATTCATTCCTCCAGGATTCAGGCAAAGGGCATGGGAGAAAGTTATCCCATCGCCAGCAATGATAACGATGGAGGACGGCAGCTCAATCGTCGTGTGGAGATCATTATTGAAAACCAGAGAGGAACTGTTCAGAAGTAAATTCAAAAGAAAAAAAATCAATGCCTATCCTTCAGTGGATCAATTATTCCATGATTTCAGACAGTTGAAAGTTATGTGATAATTGTTCAGCTGGTGCCGGGAAACAGATACAAATCACAAGGGGCTCCGCAATACCATGGAGCTTCTTTTTTTTGAGGTGTAGCGTCGGGCGCGGGTCGTGAACCTATGAAATTGACCAGGATTTCCATCGTGTTGCTTCTGTCCATTACCGGTTTACGAATTGGCAGCGGATGCGCGACTTTGCCTGATGTCGCGGAAATGATTAAAGAGGCACCGACTGCTGTTGGCAGTTCCAGTCAAATTGTCTCGTCCAGGGGACTGCTCTCGCCTCAAAAAAGCAGGGCCATCATGGACCGGCTGAAAAATTCCGTCAAACCAACGGACATCCTGGAGCGCCATATCTCCGTGGTGGAATCAGTTTCCGAAAGTCCCTTGACCAGGGGCAACAGGGTCACCCTGCTCACTGATGGTCAGGACGCTTATGCCGCCATGTTTCAGGCCATGGAACATGCCCGGCACCATATCAACCTCGAGACCTTTATCATCGAAGATGATCCGGTGGGTCGCAAATTTGCCGATCTGCTGCTGCGAAAACAGGCGCAAGGGATCCAGGTCAATCTCATATATGACAGCATCGGCAGTCTGAAAACGCCCGGCTCCTTCTTTCAACGCCTGTCGGATGGCGGCGTGCAGGTGGTGGAATTCAATCCGATGAATCCGTTGAATTCCCGCTGGAACTGGCGGCTGGCAAATCCCGATCACCGCAAGATTTTAATCGTTGACGGAGAAATTGCCCTTATTGGTGGAATCAACATCAGTTCAGTCTATTCCAGCAGTCTTTCCGCCAGAAAACCCAAAGGAGAGCAACTCCCCTGGCGCGACACCGATGTCCAGATAGAAGGGCCGGCAGTGCTGGAAGCCCAGAAGCTCTTCCTCGAAACCTGGCGGAAGCAGAACGGACCGCCCCTAGATGACCCAGGTTACCTGCCTGACCAGAAGGAATACGGTGAGGCCCTGGTGCGTGTGGTGGGCAGCACGCCGGGAGAGAACAACCGGATCACCTTTATTGTGTATGTGTCGGCCATCTCCTTTGCGGAACATTCCATACACCTGACCAATGCCTATTTCATCCCTGACGACCAGATTCTGGATGCCCTTGTTGATGCGGCCAGGCGGGGAGTCGATGTGAAAATCATCCTCCCTGCGGCCAGCGATTCGTCCATGGCCATAACCGGCGCGCAGTATCATTACTCCAGGCTGTTGAAAGCCGGCGTGAAGATATATGAACGCAGCAACGCGTTCCTCCATGCGAAAACCGCGGTGATTGACGGCGTCTGGTCGACGGTTGGCTCCACCAATCTGGATTACTGGAGTCTCTTGAATGATGACGAGGTAAACGCGGTTATCCTGAGCCGCGTCTTTGCTGAAAAAATGGAAGTGATGTTTGCCGGTGACCTGGCGGAATCCGATGAAATCACAAGGGAGCAGTGGAAAAAAAGGTCACTCTGGCAAAAAAGCAAAGAACAGTTTGCCCACCTCTTCTCGCACTGGATGTGAACCAAAAAATGACCGCTTCAAGAAAGTTTCTCCCAGAACCGGATCCCAATAATTTTTAGCACAAAACCATACTCAACGGTCGTGTTGGATTTCAAGCCGTCCAGAACTCCTTTTCATCTCTCCCTGTCCCCGGTGACGCAGGGTTCTTTGATAAAAGAATGCTCTCCAGAAGTGGCTTGTCCATCAGATTTATTTTAAGCCCCGATACACGGGACATGTGTCTTGCGCAGAGTATTCGTTTGTAAAAAAAAAAATGAAAACAATCTGTTGCTCACTCAAATGCGCTTTGTTCCTCGTGACAATTGCCGGGATAACGGTTTCTGCCACTTGCGGTTTTGCTGACGATGCCTCGGGGCAAGGCAAGGCCCATCTCCTGGACACCTATCATCAGATGACATCCCGGCTGGAAGACAGCAGCTTCGGCCTGTCCCTTGTTCTGGAATCCACTGAGCAGGACCACAGGATGCACGTTGATATTTACGGAATCTTTGAGTACCCGTTCAAGGGTGTTGCCAATGCCCTCAATGTTCCATCAAACTGGTGCGACATCGTATCCCTGCACCCCAATGTAAAGGCATGTACTTACCAGGAAAAGGACTCAACATGGTTCCTGACCTTTTATATCGGGCGCAATTTTTCTCAACCACTAGAGGACACGCACAAGGTCATCTGCCGGTATCATCACGCCCTTCAACAGCCCGAATATCAAGACATTCTCCTTGCTGCCGACAAAGGTCCTTTTGGTACCATGAACCATAAAATGCGCTTTGAGGCCATTCCCATTGACGGGGAACGTACTTTTGTCCATGTCAGCTACAGTTACAGCGACAGCGCGGCGCTGCGACTTGCGACCAAGGCCTATTTTGCAACATTCGGTCGAGGCAGGGTTGGCTTCACCGTGATCGGAACCGACAAAAACAACCTTCCCCTCTATATCGGCGGCCCTCGTGGCGCGGTGGAACGCAGTGCCATCCGCTACTATTTTGCGATTCAGTCGTTTATGGATACCTTGCCCTCTCCCGAAAACCAACGTTTTGATCTTCGCATCAATCAGTGGTACGATTTCACCAGTCGCTTCCGAACCCAACTTTTCGATCAGGAAAAGTCAACCTATCTGAAGGTCAAGACATCAGACCATGCGAACCAGGTTCTCCTCCAGAAACAGCTGGGGATGGGTTCCCCCTGAACTGAGATGAATGTTCTGCCGGGAGATTGAAAAAATGAGAAATCAAAGCCGCGTCAGTCACCAGATCTACAACCTTCTTCCCTCGGAAATTGAAGGGTTCGGCTCCCTGGCCGAGCTTGCCCTGGATATGCACTGGTCATGGAGTCATTCCACCGACGAGGTGTGGAGACAACTTGATTCGAAACTGTGGGAAATCACCCATAATCCCTGGGTTGTCCTGCAGACGGTGGCACGGGACCGGATTGAGAAGGTCCTGGCTGACCCCGTATTTCGTCAGGATGTCACCGGCCTGCTGCAAACCAGGCGCCAGACGGTGGCATCGCCGGCCTGGTTTCAGCAGAAACATGCCCAGGACTCCCTCACCTGCGTTGCCTATTTCAGTATGGAATTTATGCTGAACGAGGCTTTGCCTATCTACTCGGGCGGACTGGGCAATGTCGCCGGCGATCAGCTGAAAGCGGCCAGCGACCTTGGGGTGCCGGTGATTGGCGTGGGACTTCTCTATCAACAGGGCTATTTTCGCCAGGTCATTGACAAGGATGGCGCGCAGCAGGCTCTTTTCCCCTATAACGACCCGGGCCAGCTGCCGATCACGCCCTTGCGCCATGCAAACGGCGAGTGGTTGCGCCTGGAAATCGCCCTGCCGGGGTATTCAGTCTGGCTGCGCGCCTGGCAGGTTCAAGTGGGCCGGGTGCACCTGTATCTGCTGGACAGCAATGACGCGGCAAATTTCCCCGCCCATCGAGGCATCACCAGCGAACTCTACGGAGGTGGGCCGGAGTTACGTCTCAAACAGGAGATGCTGCTCGGGATCGGCGGCTGGCGGCTGCTGACAGCCCTCGGCATGGAGCCGGAAGTCTGTCATCTCAATGAAGGACATGCGGCCCTGGCGGTTCTTGAACGCGCCAGTGGTTTCATGGACGAGACCGGTCAGCCCTTTGATGTTGCCATGGCCGTCACCCGGGCGGGGAATCTCTTTACCACGCACACGGCAGTGGCCGCCGGATTCGATCGTTTCGCTCCGGATCTCATCGAGCAATATCTCGGTGGCTATGCCCAGCGGAAACTCGGTCTGAACATCAAGGATTTTCTGGCCCTGGGTCGGCAGAACCCCAATGACTCGACGGAGAGTTTCAATATGGCCTATCTCGCCATCCGTTGCAGCGGGTCGGTCAATGGGGTCAGTCACCTGCACGGGGAGGTCAGCCGGCATCTTTTCGAGCCCCTTTTCCCGCAGTGGCCCACGGACGAGGTGCCCGTCGGTCATGTAACCAATGGCGTCCACATGCCGACCTGGGACTCGGCCCCGGCCGATGACCTGTGGACGAAGGCCTGCGGCAAAAACCGGTGGCTGGGGACGACGGAAACCCTGGGGCAGGATATTCACCGCGTCTCAGACATTGATCTCTGGCAATTTCGACTGGCCGCCAGCAAAGCCCTGGTGGTCTTCGCCCGGGCACATTTGTCCCGGCAACTGGCGGTGTCCGGTGCATCGTCCTCGGAGATCGACAGGGCCAAACAGCTCTTTGACCCCAACGTTTTGACTTTGGGCTTTGCCCGGCGCTTCGCCACCTATAAGAGGCCGAACTTGCTGTTGCACGATCCGGAACGTCTGACCCGATTGTTAACCAACCCGGAGCACCCGGTCCAACTCATCCTGGCCGGCAAGGCCCATCCGGCCGACCAGGCAGGGCAGGCCTTGATTCAGCAATGGATGCATTTTATCCGTCGACCCGAGAATCGCCTGAATGTGATCTTTCTCAGTGACTATGACATGCATGTGACCAGACACCTGGTGCAGGGGGTGGATGTCTGGCTCAACACCCCGAGGAGACCATGGGAAGCCTGCGGCACCAGCGGCATGAAGGTGCTGGTCAACGGTGGCATCAATCTTTCGGTGCTGGACGGCTGGTGGGCTGAAGCCTATGCCCCGGATGTCGGCTGGGCATTGGGAGATGGTCTGCCCCATGACAATGATTCAGCAGGGGACGCCGCGGAAGCGGAGATGCTCTACGAACTGCTCGAACGGGAGGTGGTGCCGGAGTTCTATCGCCGTGACGAACAGTGTATTCCCCGAGCCTGGGTGGCAAGGATGCGGGAGAGCATGGCGCGGCTGACCCCCTGTTTCTCGGCCAACCGCGCGGTCACTGATTACACCGAGCAGCACTACCTTCCGGCGGCGGCGGCCTACCGTTTGCGCCGAGCCAATAATGGCGAGGTCGGCAGGCAAATGGTTCAGTGGAAACACTCCCTGGAACAGAAATGGGCCACCATCCGCTTTGGCGAAATGAAGGTGGAGACCCTCGGCGACCAGCATCTCTTTGAGATTCAGCTCTACCTCAATGACCTCGATCCCAAAGAGATGCAGGTTGAGCTTTACGCGGACGGGATCCATGGCGGCAGTGCGGTACGACAGGAATTCCACCGGGATCGTCAACTGGTGGGCGCCTCCGGTGGGTACATGTACAGCGCCACGGTGTCGGCGGCCCGCCCCGCCCCAGACTATACGGTGCGGGTCATCCCCCGCCACGAGAATGCAGCCGTCCCTCTGGAGACTGCTCAAATCCTTTGGAAACGATTGTAGGGACTTCCGTCATGGAAGAACTGAAAAGGAACAAACGGGACAGCTCCGCAGTGGTGCCGGGTCGTCTCCCCCTTTTCCCCCTCATCGAAACCCCCTAAAAATTGAATCAGGAGATGGATATGAAAAGGCCCGCCGTATGACTCCGAAAACCACCTTCAGCGAACGACCCAGGGCCCTGGCCTGGCATACTCTGTCGTCTGAAGAGGTCCTGATCCAACTCAGGTCCACGGTGCAGGGCCTCTCATCACAGGAGGCGCAACAACGGCTCGCGAGCAACGGTCTGAACGAATTGGAGGAAGGCCGCTCCATCAGTCCGCTCCATATTTTCTTCGCCCAATTCAAGAGTCTCATTATCTGGGTCCTCATCGTCGCGGGGGTGATTTCCGGTGTCCTGGGCGAGGCGGTGGATGCCATCGCCATCCTTGCCATCGTTGTCCTCAACGCCCTTATCGGCTTCTATCAGGAGTTCAACGCCGAGAAATCCATCGCCGCGCTGAAGAAAATGACCGCGCCCCACGCCAAGGTGCGACGGGACGGGATCATCACCCTGGTTCCTGCTTCCGGAATCGTCCCTGGTGATATTTTGACATTTGAGGCCGGTGATCTGGTGGCGGCCGACGCCCGGCTCCTGACAACGGCCTCCCTTCAGTGCATCGAGTCGGCGCTCACCGGTGAATCCGAGGCCGAGATAAAACAGGCCGGGACCATGGCCAAGGTCGACGTTCCCCTGGGTGACCGGGAGAACATGGTTTTTATGGGCACCAATATCGCCACCGGCACCGGCCAGGCCGTGGTGGTGGCCACCGCGATGAAGACGGAGCTGGGCCGCATTGCGGGACTGATCAGCGAGGCCGATGCCGATAAGGGCACACCGCTGCAGCAGAAACTCGAGGCATTCGGCCATATCCTGGTCTGGGCGGCGCTGGCCATTGTCGCGTTGCTGTTCGGGCTTGGGCTGGCGCGCGGGGAAAAACCCATGGACCTGTTTCTGACCGCAATCAGCCTGGCCGTGGCCGCGGTGCCGGAAGGATTGCCGGCGGTGGTCACGGTGGCGCTGTCACTGGGGGTGTTGCGCATGGCCCGCCGCGGCGCGCTGGTGCGCAAACTGGCGGCAGTCGAGACCCTGGGATCTACCAGCGTGATCTGCACGGACAAGACCGGCACCCTCACCATGGGCGAAATGACGGTGCGTGCCCTTTATGTGGCGGGCCGGAGTTATACGGTCAGCGGGCAGGGGTATGCCCCGCAAGGCGAGATCCGTTTCGCCGGCAAGGTGGCGGATGCAGACCATCTTCTACCCTTGCAGGAACTGGCCACCGTTCTCATCGGCTGCAACAACGCCCATCTCGTCCAGAAGGATGGAAGGTGGCAGACAGTGGGTGACCCCACGGAAGGGGCCCTCCTGGTGGCCGGTGCCAAGGCTGGAGGCAACCACAAGCGCATCAACGGGGAAATGCCGAAACAAGGGGAATTCCCCTTTGACTCCGACCGGAAACTGAGCTCGGTCATTCGCTCCATGCCCGAGGGCACGCTGCGTGCCTTTGTCAACGGAGCGCCGGGCCCCTTGCTGCACCGCTGCACCCATCTTTATACCAGCGCCGGGATCCAGCTGCTGTCGGAAGATGACCGGGATGCCATTCTTGCCCAAACCTCCATCATGGCGACGCAGGCCCTGCGGGTGCTCGGATCGGCCTATCACGATCTCAACAATGCCTCTCCCGCCGCCCTCACCATTGACCTGGTCGAGCGGGATCTGGTTTTTGTCGGCCTGACCGGGATGTATGATCCGCCCCGGCCCGAGGCCAAGGAGACCATTGCCCGATGTCATGCCGCCGGTATTCGAGTGGTGATGATCACCGGCGACCATCCCCAGACGGCGAAGGCCATCGCCCGCGAAATCGGCCTTGCCTCCAGCGAGGACATGGCCGTTGCCGGTGTCGACCTCGACCGGATGAGCGAGGGGGAACTCCGCCGGCGCGCGCCAAAGATCGCGGTGTATGCCCGAGTCACCGCCGAGCACAAGCTTCGTATTGTCCGGGCCCTGAAGGCCAACCAGTCCGTGGTGGCCATGACCGGTGACGGCGTCAACGACGCCCCGGCAATCAAGGGGGCGGACATCGGCATCGCCATGGGAAAATCGGGCACCGAGGTCACCAAGCAGGCAGCGGACATGATCATCACCGATGACAATATCGCCACGATCCTCGCCGCCGTGGAAGAGGGGCGCGGCATTTATGACAATATCCGCAAAACGCTGCAATACCTGCTGGCAGGGAGCACGGGCGAGCTGCTGCTGATGCTGCTGTGCGTGATTGTCGGTTTGCCGACACCGCTGCTCCCCATTCACCTGCTTTGGATCAACCTGGTCACCGATGGCCTGCCCGCGCTCTGCCTGGCCATTGACCCCATTGATCCCGATGTGATGCGGCGCCGCCCTCGCCTCCTGTCCGAGCGCATCACCAATCCCGTCTTCCTGCGAACCATGTGCCTCACCGGTCTGCTCACCGCCGGTGTTGCTTTCGCGGTCTATTACCATGGCCTCCAGACGGGAAGCACGGAATCAGCCCGGGCCTCCGTGTTCGCGGTTCTGGTCTTCGCTGAACTTCTGCGCTCCTTCGGCGGCCGCAGTGAGACCAAGCCGGTCTGGCGGATTTCCCTCTTTACCAATATCAACCTGCTGGTCGTGGTTGCCCTTTCCCTGGGGATTCAACTCTGGAGCCAGCACAATGAAATCTTTGGCCGCTTCTTGAAAACAACCTCCCTGCCCTTTGCCGAGAGCTTCTGGCTCCTTGCCCTGGGCGCCATCCCCTTGGTGCTGCTGGAGATGGTGAAGGTAACGCGCAATGCCTGGCTGCAACATAAACTCCACATAAAAATGGTGAAAATATGAACCCAACGACACCGCCACTCTCCTCCGATCTGCTCCAGAAGATGGATGCCTACTGGCGCGCCGCCAACTATCTGTCGGTGGGCCAGATCTACCTCTACGACAATCCTCTGCTCCGCCAACCCCTCCAGGCATCGCAGGTCAAACCGATCCTCCTCGGCCATTGGGGCACCACACCGGGACAAAACTTTATCTATGTCCATCTGAACCGGGTGATAAAAGAATATGATCTCGATATGATTTATATCTCCGGCCCCGGCCATGGCGGCCCGGCCCTGGTGAGCAACACCTATCTCGAAGGAACCTACAGCGAGGTCTATCCGGCCATCACCCGGGATGAGGCCGGACTGAAGAAACTCTTCACCCAGTTCTCTTTTCCCGGCGGCATTCCCAGCCACGTCTCGCCCGAGTGTCCGGGGTCGATCCACGAAGGCGGCGAGCTGGGCTATTCCCTCAGCCATGCCTTTGGCGCGGTCTTCGACAATCCGCAGCTGATTGTTGCCTGTGTCATCGGCGACGGCGAGGCGGAAACCGGCCCCCTGGCCACATCCTGGCACTCCAACAAGTTCCTCAGCCCGATCACCGATGGCGCCGTGCTGCCGATTCTCCATCTGAACGGATATAAAATCGCCAACCCCGCCCTGCTCGCCCGCATCAGCCATGAAGAACTGGAGCAGCTGCTTCGCGGCTACGGCTGGACCCCCTATTTTGTCGAAGGCGATGCCCCGGAGAGCATGCATCAACGGATGGCCGCCACTCTCGATACGGTCATCACCGAAATCCAGCGGATACAGGGCAGGGCGCGAACCAGCAACGATGCCAGCCGTCCGCTCTGGCCGATGATTGTGCTCAAATCCCCCAAGGGCTGGACCGGCCCGAAGGTCGTCGATGGCCGGCAAATGGAGGGGACTTTCCGCGCCCATCAGGTGCCGCTCTCCATCGATGCGGAACATCCCGGCCACCTCGCACAACTGGACACCTGGCTGCGAAGTTATCGGCCCGAGGAACTCTTTGATGCCCGTGGCCGTCTCCTGCCCGAGCTGGCCGAACTGGCCCCTCAAGGCGACCGGCGCATGGGCGCCAACCCCCACGCCAATGGCGGTCTGCTCCTGCGCGACCTGATCATGCCCGATTTCCGGGATTTCGCGGTGGAGGTGCCCGCACCCGGAGCAAGCAGGGCCGCCGACACCGAGGTCCTGGGAGAATTCCTGTGCGAGGTGATCGTCCGCAACAGGGAACAACGAAACTTCCGCATCTTCGGCCCCGACGAAACCCTTTCCAACCGTTTGAATGCCGTCTTTGCTGCCACCAACCGCCAGTGGGAGGCGGAGACGGAGGTGAATGATGAGTTCCTCGCCACCGACGGCCGGGTCATGGAGATGCTCTCTGAACATCAGTGTGAGGGGTGGCTCGAAGGCTATCTGCTCACCGGACGGCACGGATTGTTCAACAGCTATGAAGCCTTTGTCCATATCATTGACTCGATGTTCAATCAGCACGCCAAGTGGCTGAAGGTTACGGCGGAGCTGCCCTGGCGCCGGAAAATCGCCTCCCTCAACTACCTCCTCGCCTCCCATGTCTGGCAGCAGACGCATAACGGTTTTACCCATCAGGATCCCGGCTTTATCGATCATGTGGTCAACAAAAAGGCCTCCGTGGTGCGCGTCTATCTGCCGCCGGACGCCAACTGCCTGCTGTCGGTGTGGGATCATTGCCTGAGAAGCCGCCATTACGTCAATGTGGTGATTGCCGGCAAGTATCAGGCGGCGCAATGGCTGACCATGGACGAGGCGGCGGCCCATTGCCGCGACGGCATCGGCATCTGGCATTGGGCCGGCAGCGAGCAGGGGTCCGAACCGGATGTGGTCATGGCCTGCTGCGGCGATGTGCCGACGCTGGAGACCCTGGCCGCGGTTTCCATTCTGCGTGAGCACCTGCCCGATCTGAAAATCCGGGTGGTCAATGTGGTGGATCTGATGAAGCTGCAACCGCAGAGTGAACACCCGCACGGGCTCAGCGATACTGATTTTGACGCCCTTTTCACCAGGGACAGACCCATCGTCTTCGCCTTCCATGGCTATCCCTGGCTGGTACACCGCCTCACCTACCGCCGCACCAATCATAAAAACATGCATGTCCGGGGCTACAAGGAAGAAGGCACGATCACCACCACCTTTGACATGACGGTCCTCAACGATCTTGACCGCTTCCATCTGGTGCAGGACGTGATCCATCGCCTGCCCCAGTCGGGCGAGAACGGCGCGCGGCTTGTGCGGATGGTTCAGGAAAAGCTTGTCACGCACAAACAGTATATCGACATCCATGGTCAGGATATGCCGGAAATTCGCAACTGGAAATGGAGTAATTCTTGAGGTCGCGGCAGGTGATGGAACTCCAGCGATGTATGCAAACCAGGCTGCTGTTCCCCATCGAGTATGGAAATAAGGGAGGACTTGGATATGGATACTCAAGGAATTGAAAACACGGCCAGGGCGCTGGTTGAGGGCGACAGGGGAATACTGGCGCTGGATGAAAGCAGCTCAACCTGCAATAAGCGATTTGCCGGTCTGGGGATTCCCCAGACCGAAGGGACGCGACGGGACTGGCGGGAGTTGATTGTGACGACGCCTGGTCTCGGCGAATATATCAGCGGTGTCATCCTGCACGATGAGACCATCCGCCAGCAGAAAAAAAATGGCACCCCCTTTGTGAAAGCCATCCTTGATGCCGGAATTATTCCCGTCATCAAAGTGGATACCGGCGCCCAGAAGTTGGCAGGTCATCCCGGAGAAAAAATCACCGAAGGCCTGGACGGACTGCGCCGCCGTCTCCAGGAATATTCTCAGATGGGCGCCCGTTTTGCCAAGTGGCGCGCCGTGATCACCATCGGCAATGGCCTGCCAAGCCGTGCCTGCATTGAGGCCAACGCCCAGGCCCTGGCCCGCTATGCCGCCTTGTGCCAGGAGGCGGGCATGGTCCCCATGGTCGAGCCGGAGGTCCTTATGGAAGGCGAGCATGATCTGGAACGCTGCTCCAAGGTGACGGAGGATGTTCTGCGAACGGTCTTTCATCAGCTCCATATCCAGGGGGTCACGCTGGAGGGCATGATATTGAAGCCGAATATGGTGCTTCCCGGATTGGGCTGTCCCAGACAGGCAACGGCGGACGAGACGGCTGAGGCCACGGTGCGGTGTCTGCTGCGAGCCGTCCCGGCAGCGGTCCCGGGAATTGCCTTTTTGTCGGGCGGTCAGTCCTCGGAACTGGCCTCGGCCCGGTTGAACGCGATGAATGTTCGATTCAAAACGCGCCTTCCCTGGGCCCTTTCATTCTCCTTTGCCCGCGCCATTCAGCAACCGGCCATGGAGATCTGGCATGGACAAGGGGCCAAGGTCAAAGCTGCCCAGCAGGCCTTGCATCATCGAGCCCGATGCAACTGGTTGGCCCGCCGTGGTGAATATACCAGCGCCATGGAAGGGGCGGGATCATGACCACAAGCCATGCTGACACCCTGCGCGTCTTCTTTATCCGGCACGGCGAAACCGAGTGGGCCATCTCCAGCCGCCACACCGGGCGCACCGATCTTCCCTTGACTGCAAACGGTGAAAGCGAGGCCCGTGCACTTGGTTCGCACATCCTGAATCTGAAGATCCACTTTGCCCATGTGCTGACCAGCCCGCTCCAGCGGGCCCGGCAGACTTGCGCGCTGGTCGGCTTGGACAGCGTCGCGAAAATCGAACCGGACCTGGTTGAATGGGACTATGGCGATTACGAAGGAAAGCGCTCCCTGGATATTCATCAGGAGCGGCCGGACTGGAATGTTTTTCGGGATGGTTGTCCGCACGGTGAGACAGCGGCGCAAATTTCCCGGCGCGCCGATCAGCTTATTGCCCGTCTTTTTGCCCTGGATGGCAATGTCGCTCTTTTTTCGCACGGCCAGTTTGGCGGTGTCCTGGCGGCCCGATGGATCGGATTGCCCCTGGCCCAGGCGCAGCATTTTCTCCTGGGAACCGCGTCGCTCAGCATTCTCGGCTTCAACCCTCAGCACCCGGAAATCCCGGTCATCGATTTGTGGAATGCCAGCTCTCACAACATACTCAGCCCGGCGGCAGCAAGCCGCCGGTGATGGATCACAAGGACTTCAACCTGCAAGAATTGACTTCTCAAGGGAGCTGCATGAAACCAGAACCAGATATTGACAGACAGTGCGTCAACACCATTCGTTTTCTCGCCATAGATGCCATTCAAAAGGCCCAAAGCGGCCATCCCGGCCTGCCCCTGGGCGCGGCCTCCATGGCCTATGTCCTGTGGACGGAATTTCTCCGACAGAATCCCGTCAATCCCGGGTGGTTTGACCGGGACAGATTCGTTCTCTCCGCCGGCCATGGCTCGGCCCTGCTCTACAGCCTGCTGCACCTGACCGGCTATGATCTGTCACTGGACCAGATCAAACAATTCCGCCAATGGGGCAGCAAAACCCCCGGCCATCCTGAACGTGGTGTGACGCCCGGCGTGGAAGCCACCACCGGACCACTTGGCCAGGGCTTTGCCAACGGAGTGGGGATGGCCATGGCGGAGGCCCATCTTGCCGCCTGCTACAATCGCCCCGACCTCGAGATTATCAATCATTTTACCTACGGTCTGGTCAGTGACGGCGATCTGATGGAAGGCGTGGCGGCGGAAGCCGCTTCCCTCGCCGGCCATCTGAAACTGGGCAAGCTGATCTATCTCTACGACAACAATCACATCACCCTGGCGGCCTCAACCCAGCTCACCTTCACCGAAGATCATGCCCTGCGGTTCAAGGCCTACGGCTGGCACACGCAATCGGTGGATGACGGCAACGACCTGGCGGCGATCCGTCATGCCATCCAGGCGGCACGGGAGGAGACCGGGCGGCCCTCGCTGATCCTGGTGCGGACCCACATCGGCTTTGGTTCGCCCCACAAGCAGGACAGCTTCCTCGCCCATGGCTCGCCCCTGGGCGAGGAGGAGGTCAAATTGACGAAGCTGAACCTGGGCTGGCCCGTTGAACCGCTTTTTCTTGTGCCGGAGGCGGCAGGGCAGCACTTTCGCCGGGCCATCACTGCTGGAGGTGAAATGGAGGCCCAATGGAACGCCAAGTTTGCCCGCTACAAGCAACTCCACCCGGAACTTGCCCGGGTCTTGCTTCAGGGTATCCGGGGAGAGCTGCCGCCGGGATGGGATATCAATATTCCCCGCTTTCCCGCAGATGGCAAAGGGATGGCCACCCGTGTCGCCTCGGGGAAGGTCTTGGCAGGTATAGACTGGAAACTGCCGGGTTTGCTGGGCGGCTCCGCTGATTTGAATCCCTCAACCCGCACCGAACTGGCCGACGCGGGTAATTTTGAAAACCCGGAAATGGCGACGGGCGATCTCCAGGGAGCTGCCGGCGGCGGCTGGAGTTACGCGGGCCGCAATGTCCAGTTTGGTGTTCGTGAACACGGCATGGCGGCGATCTTGAACGGCATGGCGGCACATGGGGCAACGATGCCGTTCGGAGCGACCTTTCTGAGCTTCTCGGATTATATGCGTCCGGCGATGCGGCTGGCGGCGCTGATGCGCCTGCCGGTGGTGTATATCTTCACCCACGACAGCATCTGCATGGGCGAGGATGGCCCCACCCATCAACCGGTGGAGCAACTGACAAGTTTGCGGGCCATCCCCGGCCTCATTGTTATCCGGCCCGGCGATGCCAACGAGACCGCCGAAGCCTGGCGGGTTGCCATGGAAACCAGGGATCAGCCGGTGGCCCTTATCTTGACCCGGCAAAATGTGCCCACCATTGACCGCAACCGGTTCGCTCCAGCCGAAGGTCTTCGGTGCGGGGCCTATATCCTGGCCGATGCACCCCGGGCAAAACCGCAATTGATCCTTATTGCCAGCGGCTCCGAGGTGGCTCTGATCATCGAGGCGGGAGAACGGCTGCGGCAACAGAATATTCCCGTGCGTCTTGTTTCCATGCCAAGCTGGGAGCTCTTTGAGGCACAACCCTGCAAGTATAGGGAATCCGTATTGCCTCCCACGGTCAGGGCGCGGCTGGCAGTGGAAGCAGGGATTACCCTGGGGTGGAGCCGGTACGTTGGTGATCATGGCGATATGATCGGCGTTGACCGCTTTGGCGCCTCGGCACCGGGCCCGGTCATGATGCGCGAATACGGCTTCACCGTCGAAAACATCTGCCGCCGGGCAGCGATGTTGCTCGCCCAGGGGAGCCATGAATGATCAGTACCTGCCGCCGAAAACGCCCGCAACCATAGGGATTGCCGCCGACCATGGAGGATATGGGCTGAAAGAACAACTGGCGGCGAAGCTCCGCCAGGCCGACTTTACGATCCTGGAACTCGGCACCCTGAAGTTTACCGTCGAAGATGACTCTCCGGATTTTCTGATCCCCCTGGCACATACCACAGCCGGACGACCCTGATTCAACGGAGTGAGAAGGAGTTTGTTTCCTTTTCACTCTGCCCTTCCACCAAGACCCTCTCCCCTTAAAATTGGTCACATATCATCAACGGTGAGGGTTGACCTTTATTCTGCCGTCGATGACGCCGGATCGACAAGCATTTTTTTCAGAAAAATTCATTCATATCAGCATAATAAGCAATTCTCACTGGAGCCCTGGCAACCGGCACAGAGATTGCTCTGGAAGCAGGAGCTGAGCGAAGATGGCCCGATGGGGACCACTTTGCACAGCCGGGAATTCTATGGTGACTCCAATAAAAGAAGGGATTTGCAGCAGCGTTTTTTTTTCACATTCAACGTTGAGGATATTGATCATGAGTGCAAAACAAGTGGGACCCGGCAAGCCCGGCACCGGCAATTTTCATCCGCAGTTGATCGCGGCGTGGCTGCTCTGCGCTGTTTTCTATTTTGTTCAATACGCGTTGCGCTCAGCGCCCGGGGTGATGGTGCCCGAACTCAGCACGGCCTGGGGCTTGAATGCGCTGGGCCTGAGTTCGCTGCTGGGAATGTATTATTACACCTACGCGATCTTTGCCATCGTTGCCGGGGCAACCCTTGACCGCTGGGGCGCGAAATGGACGATCCCCACGGGCATTGCCTGCCTCGCCCTGGGAACCGTCCTTTTTGCCTGGGGCACGGTGACGGAAGCGCAGATCGGCAGACTCCTGCAGGGCGCAGGATCGGCCTTCTCCTTTGTCGGAGCGGTGTACCTCGCGGCCCGTGGTTTTCCCGCCCGCTATCTGGCGACAGCCCTCGGCGCCACCCAGATGTTCGGTATGCTGGGCGGCGCGGCCGGGCAGTTTGCGGTCTCGCCCATGATCCACAGCATCCTCAGCTGGCAGGATTTCTGGCTCTATTCCGGGGCGGTGGTCGCCGTACTCGCCGTCATTACCTTCTTTGCCACCCCCCATGAGGAGGTGCCCGTGTCGCACAGCCAGGGCACCCTGCTCCAGATGTTTGCTCCCTACCGCGAAGTCCTGACGAATCCGCAGTCCTATCTCTGCGGTTTCTGCGCCGGCCTCTTGTTTTTGCCCACCACCATTGGCGATATGATCTGGGGTGTGCCCATCCTTCAGATGGGGTTTGGGGTGGAGCACGCGGAGGCCGTCAATCGGGCCGCCATGATCCCCCTGGGCTGGGTCTTCGGTTCACCAATTCTCGGCTATGTCGCCGACCGCATGGGCCGCCGGAAACCGGTTCTCATCATCAGTGCCTTTGCCATGCTCGGTCTGGCCGGTGTCATCCTCTATCTCCCTGCCGGAACCTTGCCGCACTATATCGGCGGCGTTCTCTTCGGATTTGCCTCGGGAGCGGCGATGATCCCCTATTCCATCATCAAGGAAGTCAATCCCGACCGGATCAAGGGCAGCGCGACAGGCGCCATGAACTTCCTGGTCTTCACCCTGAGCGCGGTGGCCGCGCCCATTGCCGGTTTTGTTCTGCAAAAAATAGGGGGCAAGACACCGCTGAATCTCCACGACTTTCACCAATGGGGATTTCTGGGACTGGGCGCCATTGCCCTCGGCATCATTCTCGCGTTCTTTCTCAAAGAGACCGGCTCCGCCGTGCTCAAAGTCCCCGTCTACACCCCTGTTGTTGCAAAACCGGCAATCCTCAAACCACAGACCGCATAGGAGCATCCCCTTATGAAACAACATCTCCACGATATGACGCCACTGGTGAACCCTGCATTTGAGCGTGGCACAGGCCCGATCCGCACCCATCAGCCACGCTATGTCAGTCTCCTGCCTCCATGCAACAAGGCCTGTCCCGCCGGTGCCGACATCCAGGCCTGGCTGGCCCACGCCCAGGCCGGCCGCTATCAGCAGGCCTGGCTCAAGCTGGTGGAAGACAATCCGCTGCCGGCCGTACTCGGACGGGTTTGCTATCACCCCTGCCAGTCAGAATGTAACCGGGGAGAACTGGACAAAGGGGTAGGTATCCATGCCGTCGAGCGTTTTCTGGGCGATCTGGCGTCGGCCAAGGGATGGCAGGTCCCGGTTGGGGCAGATTCGGGAAAACGGGTCCTGATCGTCGGTTCCGGCCCCGGCGGACTTGCCGCCGCCTATCACCTGCGCCGCCTGGGGCATGGGGTGGAAATCCATGAGGCCGCGGCTGTTCCGGGCGGCATGATGCATTTTGGCATTCCGGCCTACCGTCTGCCGCGCCAGGACCTGATGCAGGAGATCAGGCGGATCGAGGCCATGGGGGTAACGATTGTTCTCAACAGTGAGGTTCAGGACGTGGCCGGGGCAAGGCTGAGCGGACATTTTGATGCCGTTTTCGTCGCCATCGGCATGCAGATCGGCAAGCGCATCAACATCCCGGCCCGGGATACGGGTCGGGTGCTCACTGCCATCGGCCTGCTGCACAGCACGGAGGCAGGCAAGCCGCCCAAGCTTGGGCGGCGGGTGGCCGTCTATGGCGCCGGCAACACCGCCATGGACGCGGCGCGCACTGCCCAACGCCTGGGTGCGGATGAGACCACCATTATTTTCTTCAGTGATCGGAAACATATGGAGGCGCAGGCCTTCGAAGCGAAGGAAGCAATCTCCGAGGGCATCAAAATCAAGTGGCTCTCCAGTATTCGGGAAATTGGTGACGGTGAGCTCAAGGTCGAAATCATGGCCCTGGACGCCAATGGCTGGCCCCAGCCCACCGGCGAATTTGAGACCCTGGCGGAAGACTCGGTGGTGCTGGCGCTGGGACAACAGGCCGATAGCGGCTTCCTGCACAAGCTGACCGGTGTCGCCTTCAACCCGGACGGGACGGTGATCGTGGGGCCGGACATGATGACCGGAGCAGCGGGGGTTTTCGCCGGCGGCGATCTTATCCCCGGCGACCGCACCGTGACCTCCGCCGTGGGCCAAGGCAAAAGGGCAGCGCGCCATATTGACGCCTGGCTTGGGGGTCGGACGTATGCAGAACCGGTGCAGCGGCCCATGGTCCATTTCAATATGCTGCACTTGCCTCTCTATGCCGTGGCGGAACCTTCGGCCCAGAAGGAGATGCCCGTTGCCGGCCGTATTCACGACTTTGATGAGATCGTTGACGGACTCAGCGAGGCGAGCGCCCTCCATGAGGCCAGACGATGCCTCTCCTGCGGAAATTGTTTTGAGTGCGACAACTGTTTTGCCGCCTGCCCGGAAGACGCCATCAAGAAACTTGGACCGGGCCGGGGATATCACATCGACATGAACCTCTGCACCGGCTGTGCCGTCTGCGTGGAGCAGTGTCCCTGCCATGCCATGGAAATGATTCCAGAACCAGGGCTCGATGCGCCGAGCATCACCAAAAAAGGAGCGGTGGCCATATGAACACGAAGACAACCCTCGACGGCAATTCAGCGGTGGCCCATGTGGCTTATCGCGTCAATGAAGTCTGCGCCATCTACCCGATCACGCCGTCATCAACCATGGCGGAACTGGCGGATCAATGGTCGTCGCAAGGACTCCCCAATATCTGGGGCAATATCCCGGTGGTGCAGGAGATGCAGAGTGAAGGCGGGGCGGCGGGCGCGGTGCACGGCTCGCTCCAGGCCGGTGCCTTGACCACCACCTTCACCTCCTCGCAGGGGCTGATGCTGATGCTCCCCAATATGTTCAAGATCGCCGGCGAGCTGAGCTCGGCGGTGTTCCATGTGGCGTCGCGTTCACTGGCGACCCAGGCCTTGTCTATCTTCGGTGATCACTCCGATGTGATGGCGGTGCGAACCACCGGCTTTGCCCTCCTGTCCTCCGGTTCGGTGCAGGAGGCCCATGACAGCGCCCTCATCGCCCAGGCCGCAACCCTGGAAAGCCGCGTCCCCTTTGTCCATTTCTTCGACGGTTTCCGGACCTCCCATGAGATCAACACCATCGAGCTGATTACCGATGAGCATATCCGCGCCATGATCGATGATGATCTGGTACGCGCCCATCGCAGCCGCGCCCTCAACCCGGAAACCCCGTTTATCCGGGGCACGGCGCAAAACCCCGACACTTTTTTTCAGGCCCGCGAGTCGGTGAGTCCCTTTTATGCCCGGCTGCCGGCAATTGTGCAGGCCCAGATGGATCGTCTGGCGGGCTTGACCGGACGCGCCTACCACCTCTTTGACTACAAGGGCGCAGTGGATGCCGAGCGGGTGCTCATCGCCATGGGTTCGGGTGCCGAGACGGCGGCGGAAACCGCGCTGGCCCTGCACGCCCAGGGCGAGCGCGTCGGGGTGGTGCAGGTTCGCCTCTACCGGCCCTTCTCAGCCGCGCATTTCCTGGCGGCGCTGCCCGCCAGCTGCCGCAGTATCGCCGTTATCGAACAGACCAAGGAACCGTGCGCCCCCGGCGAGCCGCTGTATCTCGACGTCGTCACCACCCTTGCCCAGGCTGTGGCCCATGGCAAGCGGGACACGATGCCGGTCGTGATCGGCGGACGATATGGGCTCTCTTCGAAGAATTTCAGCCCCGGCCTTGCCAAGGCGGTCTTTGATGAGCTGAAAAAGACTGACCCGAAAAACGGCTTTACCCTTGGCATCACCGATGATGTCTCGCACAGCAGTCTGCCGCCGGATACTGATTTTACCCTGGAAACGGACGCGGAAATGCGCGCCCTCTTCTATGGACTGGGCGCCGACGGTACCGTGGGGGCCAACAAGAACAGTGCCAAGATCATCGCCGAGGAAGCATACCGCTTTGCCCAGGCCTACTTTGTCTATGACTCCCATAAATCCGGGGCACAAACGGTGTCGCATCTCCGCTTTGGACCCAAACCCATTCACGCCCCCTATCTCATCCACAGCGCCGGCTTTGTCGCCTGTCACTCCTTCAATTTTCTGGAGCGGCTGGATGTGTTGCAGTGTGCTGCCACGGGTGCCACCTTCCTCCTCAACAGCGTCCACGGACCCGAGGCGGTGTGGGAAAAGCTGCCCCGCTCGGTGCAGCAGCAGATCATCGACAAGAAGCTCAAATTCCATGTCATCGATGCTTCCAGCGCGGCCCGCGAAGCCGGTCTGTCAGGATTGACCAATAACATCCTGCAAACCTGCTTCTTTGCCCTTTCAGGAGTATTGCCGCGCGCCGAGGGAATTGAGCAGATCAAGAAATTCATCCGCAAGTCTTACGAAAAAAAAGGGGAGGACGTGGTTGCCAGGAATTTCGCGGCCGTTGACGGCGCCATCGCGCGGCTCTTCGAGGTCACGGTTCCAGACAAGGCGACAAGCACCTTCGAGCAACCCCCCATCGTGCCCGCCTCGGCACCCGCCTTTGTGCAGAGCTTCACCGCTGTGGCCTTGCGCGGCCATGGTGATGAAATTCCGGTCAGCCTGATGCCCGTGGATGGCACCTATCCCACCGGAACTTCCGCCTACGAAAAGCGCAACATCGCCGATTTTGTGCCGGTGTGGGAGCCAGAACTCTGCATCCAGTGCGGACAGTGCGGCATGGTTTGCCCGCACAGCGTTATCCGGGCCAAGAATTACCACGAAGACAGACTCCTGGGCGCCCCCGCTGGATTCAAATCGGCACCGGTGAATTTCCGCGGCTACCCCGAAACCCGTTTCACCCTCCAGTTCTATGTCGAGGATTGTACCGGATGCGGCCTGTGCATTGAGGCCTGCCCCGCCCTGAGCCCGGATAAGTCCGCAATCAAGGCGATTAATTTCAAGGAAAAGACACCGCTGCTGGTGGCCGAACGGGCAAATATCGCCTTCTTCGAGCAGCTGCCGGTCAATGATCGGGCCCAGGTCAACTTTTCCCATGTCAGCGGCGTCCAGTTTCTTGAGCCCACCTTCGAGTTTTCCGGAGCCTGCGCCGGCTGCGGCGAAACACCCTACCTCAAGCTGCTCTCCCAGTTGTTCGGAGACCGGGCGATGATCGCCAACGCCACCGGCTGCTCGTCGATCTACGGCGGCAACCTGCCGGTCACGCCCTGGGCGAGGAACAGTGAGGGGCGGGGGCCAGCCTGGTCCAATTCACTGTTCGAGGACAATGCCGAATTCGGCTTTGGCTTCCGATTGGCCGCAGACAAGCATCTGGATCTGGCCCATGCCCTGCTCTCGAAGCTGGCACCTGAGATCGGGACTGACCTGGCCCACTCCATTCTCACGGCCCGGCAGGTCGAAGAGTCGGAGATCCGGGCGCAGCGCCTCCGCGTCGCCGAGCTGAAAGGCAAGCTGCTTCAGCTCCCTGGCGAACCGGCACGCAATCTGCTGTCCGTGCTCGACCATCTCGTCCGCCGCAGTATCTGGCTTGTGGGCGGCGACGGCTGGGCCTACGACATTGATTACGGCGGCCTGGATCATGTGCTGGCCAGCGCCTGCGACCTCAATGTCCTGGTGCTCGATACCGAGGTGTACTCCAATACCGGTGGTCAGGCCTCAAAGGCCACGCCGCTGGGAGCGGTGGCCAAGTTTGCCGCAGCGGGCAAGCGCACGGCTCGCAAAGATCTGGCGCTGCAGGCCATGGCTTACGGCAATGTCTATGTGGCGCAGGTGGCCATGGGGGCCAACCCCCAGCAGACGCTGCAGGCCTTCCGGGAAGCGGAGGCCTATGCGGGGCCGTCGATCATCCTCGCCTATTGTCAATGCATCGCCCATGGCATCGATATGCGTCACGGGATGCAGCAGCAGAAGCTCGCGGTTGCCAGCGGATACTGGCCCCTTCTGCGCTTTTCCCCAACTCTGCGCAGCATCGGCGAGAATCCATTCCGTCTCGATTCACCGCGCCCCACCATTGCCCTCAAGGAATATACCAGAAACGAGATCCGCTATACCTCGCTGGCCCGAACCAAACCCGGGGAGTACGAGGGGTTGATGGCCCAGGCCCAGGCCGCGGTCAACGACAAATACCTTCAGTATGAATCCCTGGCGGCAATCCATCCCGGACGCCTCCCCCTCAAGGGGCAGTCATCCGCCGTCGCGATTGCCGAGGAGGTATGACCTGGAGATCACGAGGCATCTCGAGATTTAAAAAAATTGAGCTTGTGCAGCAGGCTGGTCGTTTCCGCATCGCCTGTGGGCGACCAGCCCCTGAAGATCCCCACGTTTCGTTTGCAGGGATGTACCCTGAAACCCTTTACCGGAGAGTATGACCAATGAAAGTTGCCGTATTCAGTGCCCGAAGCTATGACCGTGAATTCCTGGACGCAGCCAATGCTGAGGCCGGCCATCAACTGAGCTATTTTGACGTCCGCCTGGAGGCAAAAACCGTCCCCCTGGCCGCCGGGAGTGAGGCTGTCTGCGTCCTTACCAATGATACCGCCGATGCCGTCGTGTTCAAGGCGCTGGCGGCGGGCGGGATACGCCTGATGGCGCTGCGCGGTACCGGCTTCAACAATGTTGACCTGGAGGCGGCGGCACAGTCCGGGATCAAGGTGACGCGGGTCATCACCTATTCGCCCTATTCGGTGGCTGAACACGCCGTCGCTCTGCTGTAGACGCTTAATCGCAGGATTCACCGGGCTTACAACCGGACCCGCGAATCCAATTTCGCCATAGACGGCCTGATGGGCCTGGACCTGCACGGCAAGACCGTGGCCGTGTTTGGAACCGGCAGGATCGGTCGCGTCTTTGCCCGCATCATGCTCGGATTCGGCTGCGAAGTGCTGGGCCATGATATCAGTCACTCGCCGGACTTCGAGGCCCTCGGCGCCCGCTATGCCGATCTTGATGAGATCGGCACAAAGGCGGACATCATTTCCCTGCACTGCCCGCTGACTCCGGAGACACAGCATCTTGTCAACGCCGGGATGCTGGCCCGTCTGAAGCGCGGGGCCCTGCTGATTAATACCAGCCGTGGCGGACTGGTCGATACTCCGGCGGCCATCGAGGCCTTGAAAAGCGGACAATTGGGAGGCCTGGGGCTGGATGTGTATGAGCAGGAAGCGGATCTCTTCTTCCGCGATCTGTCGAGCACCGTCGTCACCGACGATGTTATCCAGCGCCTGCTCTCCTTTCCCAATGTCATTGTCACCGGCCATATGGCCTTTTTTACCCGCGAAGCGCTCACCACGATCTGTGAAACAACGATCACCAGCCTGAACGAGTTCGCTGCCGGGAAGGTTCTGTCCAACGAGATTCGGCCATCATGATCCGCGTCTGCGCAAGGACTGCCCATATCACAGATGACCGGCACCGGTCAAGGAGCCACTGCCTCAAAGTTCTCAAACGGATCATGTCTTCAGGCACGACGACTGAACCTTGCTCCTTTGCACACAAGCAACTCCGTTATAAGCACCTTTCCATCGCACATTGCTGCCCAGGCAGCAATCAATGCACCACAGGAATCCGCTTTCGCCATAAAGATGCTGCCGATCATATGACCTGATATGGCACCATGGAGATCATGGCCGTGGCGGAAATCAAGGGAACAAATTCAACAGGGAGGATCGCCATGGGATTGAACGCAGAAGCCACCACCGAAAGCAGAGAGGAAAATTATGAGGGGGATATTCAGGAAAATCTTGGCCAGACTGACAGTGACAGTTCTTTTCAACTTGTAAACGCCCTGGTTGCAAGGCCGGAAGCAGGGCCTTTGCTGGTGATCAGGCTGTGATCAAGCAGGCCGGGGGTGATTTGGGGTGGATACTCATCAGGCCTCTGTCCAACCGAATTGCACGGAGCACCAAGTTCTGCCATTTGTCAAAAATTCAAGACAACAGTTCAATACCACAAACCAATTCCCTTAAGATCCAGATCAACTCAGGAGTATTGCAATGAAAGAACCCATGGGAAAAACAGACACACAACTCAAGGCTGATGTGCTGGCCGAACTCAAATATGAGCCAAGCGTCAAGGTTACAGACATCGGTGTCCTGGTGAAAAATGGGGTGGTGACACTGAATGGTTATGCCTCCAGCTTCAGCGAAAAATTTGGT
>JACDZJ010000172.1_pt1 | contig 27532 bp, 30 predicted proteins | sample 7365721 | NCBI WGS metagenome assembly JACDZJ01 (sample SAMN15143480, study PRJNA637477) | pond metagenome | biome: freshwater wetland ecosystem [ENVO:00000243]; feature: pond [ENVO:00000033]; material: pond water [ENVO:00002228]; isolation source: pond water containing pink berries ... | reverse complement strand
TCTCACCCACTCGACTACGCGCCCTTGCCGGGACGCACCGCAGCGGACCCTACGGCTTGATGACCGCTTCTTTTTGCTTGAGCTCGGTCCGCGCAGCGGACCCTACGGCTTGATGACCGCTTCTTCTTCCTTGAAGGCCTCGACCGGGATGATCAGGGTGACTTCGTCGCTCACGGCGGGGGCGTACTTGCCGAGATTGAAATCAGAGCGCTGAATTTTGGCGACGGCATTGGCGCCGCAGGCGGCCTTCTTCATGATCGGGTGGGGCTTGCACAGGATGGATTCGACCTTGAGCGGCACCGGCTTGGTGATGCCCTTGATGGTCAGGTTGCCGTCTACGCCGATCAGGGTGTCGTCCTTGAACCGCAGGGTATCGGAGGTGTAGGTGATGGTCGGATACTTGGCGGTGTCGAAAAAGTCTTCGCCCTGCAGATGCTCGTCGAACTTGGCGGACCCGGTGTTCACCGAGGTGGTGTCGATGCTCACATTCACCGAGCCGGTCTTGGCAGCGCGATCAATGACGATGGTGCCGGTGGTCCGATCGAAGCGCGAGGCCTGGTTGGAATAACCCAGGTGGTTGTATTCGAAACGCGGCAAGGTGTGACTGCCTTCGATGATGTAGGTCTCGGGGGCCGCTGCGGCGGCGCCGGACAGGGTGACGGTGACGGCCAGGGCGATCAGTCTGTTCATAGGGGTGCTCTCAATGGGGTTGCAAGACGTTTTCGTGCTGCGAAGCGGCGACGACGTGAAACCTGATCTGAATCTCGTTGGCGACCGTGCTTACATCCGACCAAGTGCCCTCGCCAATGCCGAAGTCAAGGCGCTTGAGCACAAAGGTCCCTTCGAACACCCCGGTGGCCCCCTCTTGCCTGAAGGTGAAGGGGGCAATCAAGTCGCGGGTCTGACCCTTGATGGTCAACTGGCCGACGGCCTCGAAGCGGTCGCCGCCCAGCGCCTTGACGCTGGTGGACTGGAACCCGGCGGTCGGGAACGCCTTCACGTTGAGCCATTGCTTGCCGACCACTTCCTCGGTGGCCTCCGCGGAGCCGGCATCAATGCTCGCGAGGTCGATCTCCAGTCGGGCACTGGCGGCGGACGGAGCGGCCGGATCGAAGCGGATCTGGCCGGTGAGTCGGCCGAAACCGCCGTCCACGGGTACCCCCATCTGTTTGGAGGTGAAAACGAGTTTGGTTTCCTCGGGCTGAACCTGATTGAACTCGACCGCCTGGGCCGCCCCGGCGAGGAGCAGAACGGCGGACCAGGCAAGGCGCGGGCTGCTCATGGGCGAGTGTCTCCGGAGGGCAGTTTGACGAAGGGCAAGATCCGGCGCAGCGTGTCATCCCGATCGATCAGATGATGCTTGAGCGCCGCGGCGGCGTGCACCACGATCAGCACCATGAGCGCCCAGGCGAGGCTGCTGTGCAGATCCGCCAACAGCGTGCCCAGCGCCTGATCCTTGCCGACCAGATCGGGCAGCGGCACCAGACCCAGATAGACGACCTGAAACCCTTTGGCCGAACTCATCAGCCAGCCGCACAGCGGCACCGCCGCCATCAGCAGGTAGAGCAGCCAGTGGGTGGCCTCGGCCAGCTTGAGTTGCCAGGCCGGACCGGGCAGCAGCGCCGGCGGCGGCCGCACGAGACGCCACAGCAGCCGCGGCATGAACAGCAACAACACGGTCATGCCGATCCACTTGTGGTAGGAGTACAGGCGCAGCTTCTCGGGCGACAGCGGCAACTCGTGCATATAGAGCCCGAGGGGAAACGCGGCCAGAATCAACGCCGCGATCAGCCAGTGGGCGAGCTTGGCGGGGGCGGAGTACGGGGTCGCTGGAATCATCGCGGGTGGTCCTGGACGGTGCGTGACGTGGTCTGATCACGGCCACACCATGGTGAGTTTCGAGCGCGGTTTCAACTTTCCCGATGGTCCCGCCGCAACGGATTTGGAGTCCACGGCCTCAGTCTTGGCCGGTACCGGTCAAAGGCTGAAGCCTTGGACTCCAGTCGGCCGGCGCCGCGGCTGGCCCGGACCATGATCAAAGCCCGTGTCACCGACCTCACTTGAACTTCGGCAAGCCGGAGGAAAGCCACCAACTTTCGAGTTTCGGATCGTAGGTCCAGGTCTGACGATCGGTAATGGTCTTCACCACCTGCCGGTCGTCATAAAGGTAGTCGATGGTGACGACCTGGACGGCCTCCCCTGGGTTCTGCATCAGCGGCGGCTGTACGACGTCGTAGCCCGCAACGCGCAGATCCTTGAAGATCGGCGGCAGATCCTTGCTCTTGTCCTGGCGCTGGTCCGGGTGCAGGTAGCCGTAGGCAGTCTCGAAATAACCCCAGCGCAGGGCGGACTGATAGGCCGCGGTCGCCGCCTGAAGACCCAGAGCGCGCTTGTCTTTCTCGATGGTGCCGCATCCGGCGAGCAGCAGACCGGCGAGGACAAATGCCGTGACTCGACCGCGAAAAGGCTTGTACTTCATCCTGACTCCGGTATAAAAAGCGAGCGCGCGGCACCACTCTGCAGCATTCTACGGGATCTTCCGACGGCGACCAACGGCGCCCCGATCCCCCGCCCTGGGTTATGATGCTCGCCCACGCCTCGTGAGCGACCGCCGCAGGACCTGCCCCATGTTGCCACCCATCGTCTCGCCACCCGATGAACCCCAATGTGAAATTGTCATTGGCGAGACCCGCATCACCCTGCTCGGCACCGCGCATGTCTCACGCATCAGCGTCGGGCAAGTCGAGCAGTTGATCGGCAGCGGGGACTACGACGCCGTGGCGGTGGAGTTGTGCCGCAGCCGCTACGCTGCTCTCATGGACCCCAAGTCCCTGGCACAGATGGATCTGTTCTCGGTCATCCGGCAGCGGCGCGTCTACATGGTGGTGGCCAACCTGGCGCTGGCGGCGTATCAGCAACGCCTCGCCGATCAGTTCGGCATCGAGCCCGGGGCCGAGCAGCGGGCCGCGGTGCGCCTCGCCCGCGAGCGCGGCCTGCCCGTGCTCCTCATCGATCGCGAAATCGGCATCACCCTGCGGCGGATCTCGGCGAGCCTGAGCTGGTGGAAACGTTACAGCCTGTTCGTCGGCCTCCTGGCCGCGCTGCTGACGACTGACGATGTCACCGAGGATGAGGTGGAACGGCTCAAGGAGGGCGACGTGCTGGAAACCGCTTTTGCCGAGTTCGCCCACGACCGTCAGGACTTGTACGCCCCGCTGATCGACGAGCGCGACCGCTACATGGCTGCCAAGCTCCGCCTGGAGGCCGAGCGTAACGGGGTCAAACGCGTCCTGGTGGTGGTGGGGGTCGGCCACGTGAAGGGCATCGCCCGGGCGCTCAACGCGGGCTGCGATGACTGCCAGGCGCGACTGACGGCGCTGGAGCAGGTACCGAAACCGAGCCGCTGGCCGTCCGTCCTGCCCTGGCTGCTCCTGCTGCTGATCATCGGCGGACTGGGCTACGGATTCGTGCAAAGCCCCGCGCTGGGCGTCGATCTGGTGGTCTCCTGGATACTGATCACCGGCGGGCTCTGCGCACTGGGCACCCTGATCGCCGGCGGCCACCCCCTGACCGTGCTGGCGGCCTTTCTGGCCGCCCCGTTAACGACACTCCACCCGGCCATCGGCGCCGGGATGGTCACCGGGGTCGTCGAACTGTCCCTGCGCAAACCCAGTGTCGGCGACTTCAGTACCCTGCGCGGTGACGTCGCCACGATTCGCGGCTGGTGGCGCAATCGGGTCGCACGGGTGTTCGTCGTGTTCTTGCTGAGCACCCTGGGGGCCGGCATCGGCACCTATGTCGGCGGCTTCCACATCGCCGGCAAACTGCTGGGGTGACGGGTTCCGTCCAGATGATCGCGAATCACCTTGATTGCCGCGTCCAGGTGCTGGAAGGCATGATCCCCGCCGTCCCACATCATCAGCCGGCCGCAGTCCAGATAGCAGGCCCGGGCGATGCGATAGTCGATGACCTCATCGCCGCGATCCAGGAAGAGCGTGGTCGGCACGCCGTCGCACGGGTTCGCAATGCCATAGGGGCGGGTTGCCTCGATCAGGTCCGCGGTAATCTGATAGGACTCCCCCTGCGCCGTGGTCATGGTCTCGCCGCAATGGGGCAGCAGCAGGTCCCAAGGCGTCAGCGCGGGGTTGATCAGAAACACATGCGAAAAGACGCAACGACGCGCCAGCCATTGGCCGTAGAAGCCGCCCATGGAACTGCCGATGACGGCAGGACGCACCGGCCCGAGATCCGCGAAGAAATCACCCAGCCGCTGCACCGCCGCGGCCGGCTGATGGGCCGGATAGTCCGGCGCCAATACCGGGTGAGGCGAAAGACGCTCACGCAGAATCCGCGCCTTGGCCGACTGGCCGGAGCTGTTGAGTCCGTGGAGATAGACGAGCATGGTGACGGTGACTCAGTCGAGCCGATGTTCCTTGATCAACCCGTCGCGATACGCCTGCAACAGCGCATGCAATGCTCGAAGGCTTCATGCTCACCATGGACATCGGAAACAAAATGCTCGGTTCCCTTGGGGAGTTGCAGCAGGGCCGTCAGATTGATGATGGCCGTGGATGCCGCCTGAATCGATGGATAGTGCTCCGCCAACAGGTTCAGGTATTTCTGTGTGACATCGGGAGCGTTCTTGGGCATAGGCATCGGCATGGTTTACTCGGATTCGGTCAGGCAAGGTGCCTGGCACCCTTGGTTCATGGGGACAGTCGCCAACTCGCTCGATTCCAGCCGTGAATCCTGTCCCAGCCCGCGGCGCGCGTCAATGGTTGGGGACGTCCCGTTGCATCTTCAGAGGCAGCGCTTGCACATGAAAGATCTTTGTCATCGCGTCCCCCGGCTGATCCTGCTCGGGATACTGATCGGTGCCACCCTTGCCGGCTGCAGCCAACTGCAAATTGCCTATAGCACCTCCGAGTTCCTCATCAAGCGTTACGCCGATGACTACCTGAAGCTGGACAGCGAACAACTCGTGCGCTGGGAGCCGAGCCTGAAGGCCGCGCTCAAGACCCATCGGGCGGAGGAACTGCCGGGTCTCGCGGGCCTGTTCGACGCCTTGCACACGGCTAGCGTCAACGGGTTCGACCAGACCAATACCCGCTGCCTGACGGCCGCGTTCCGTACCCTGTATCTGCGTCATGCCCGACTCGCGACCGCGGCGGCGGCACCCTTGCTCGCGGAGCTGACACCGGCGCAGGTGCAGACACTGGAGCAGCGCTTCGCGGCGGACTACGCCGAGGAGCGGATCGCGCCCGGGACCCGCGATGTCGGGCGCGAACTGCGCAAGCGCACCAAGCGGTACGTCGAATCGATCGAGGAGTGGACCGGCCCCTTGAGCGCCGCCCAGCGCACGCTGGTCGCCGACGTGACCGGCCGGATGCCGGACACGACCCAGGCGCTCCTCGACTACCGCACGCGCAAGCGGGAGCAGCTGATCGCGCTGCTGCGCGCCGACGCGGACGCGACCAGGATCGAGCACTTCCTGAGCGCCTGGCTGGTCGATTATCAAGACCTGCCCCCGGCCTTGGCCGCGGCCGGGGACGCGATCGGTGAGCGCATGGGTGAACTGCTGATCCGGCTCGGAGCGACCCTGGATCCCGCTCAGCGCCAACGACTGAACAGCCGGCTGCGGTCGCTGCGCGACGATCTCATGCAACTGCAGAAGACGCCGCGGCTGGTGCCTGTCGGTTGCCCGGCCGCCGGCGTCGAGCCGATGGTATAGCCTTCGTACCTGAGATCCAGACAGACCTTCGTGGAGGGGCGGGTTTGAAACCCGCCCCTACGTCCGGTGATCACGTCCGCATGCTATGTATAACTGCCGCCGCCTGACATAAAGGTACGGTTCCCGAACAAGTCAAATCAGTCTGATGCACTAGAAGAGGTCGTCCACCACCTTGGGCGCCGCGCGCGCGGGCTTGGCGGCCTGGGCCTTGGGCTTGACTGCAGCGGTCTTCTTCTTGGCACCCGACGCTCCCAGGCCGCCGGTGGCCACCGGTTCCGGTCCCATCAGCATCAGCCGGTACTCCTCCATCACCGCTTCGGTCAGGCCCGCGGTGGACTTGGTTTCGGTACCGCGGTTGCCGTCGACCCGGACGCGCACCATTCCGGGCGGCGTGTCGAGTTGGGCGACGGCCTTGTCTTGTAACGCATCGTCCATGTAGTCGGTCCACATGCTCAGGGCCGCCCGCCCGCCCTCCTCGCCGCGGCCGAGCTTCTCGTTGTTATCGAAGCCGAGCCAGGCGACCGTGACGAAATCGGCCTGATAGCCGCAGAACCAGGAGTCGCGGACATCATTGGTGGTGCCGGTCTTGCCGACGATATCCTTACGGTTGAGGCGCAAAGCACGGGTGCCGGTCCCCCGCTCGATGACATCCCGCATCATGGATGTCATCTGATAGGCAATGCGCGGATCGATGACCTGTTCGGCCAGATGCTCACCCGCGGCAGCCTCGGTCCGCGCGGGCTTGTCCTTCCCGTAGCGGTACCAGCAATCGGAGCAGGACCGCGGCGGCGAGGCCTCGTAGATGACATCCCCGTTGGCGTTCTCGATGCGCGCGATGAAATAGGGCAGGACGTGATAACCGCCGTTGGCAAAGATGGCATAGCCCTCCGCCATCTTCATCGGCGAGGTCTCGATGGTACCCAGGGCCATGGTCGGACCCAGGACTTTCGGATCGACCTCGAAGCCGAAACGACGGATAAAGCGGCTCGCGTCGTCGAGACCGACGCTCTGCAGCAGGTTGATGGTCGCCAGGTTACGCGACAGCGCCAGCGCCTTGCGCATCCGGATGGGGCCCATCTGACGGCCATCCGAGTTCTGCGGGCTCCAACTGCCGACGCCCTTGACCGTCGAGTCATTGATCAGGCTCGCCGGGGTCCAGCCCTCGTCGAGGGCCGAAGCATAGATGAAAGGCTTGAAGCTCGACCCCGGCTGCCGACGCATGTCAACGGCCCGGTTGAACTGGCTTTCCGTGTAAGCGTAACCGCTCGCCATAGCCTGCACCGCCCCGTCGCGGGGTGCGAGGGTGACCAGCACGCCGGTGACTGCGGGGATGGAACTCAATTCCCATCGACCTTTTTGGTCGAGACGCAACCGGATCAGGTCGCCTTTGGCCACCACGTCGCCGACCCGGCGCGGCACACCGCCGCGCCAGCCGGCGTTGCGGAACTGCCGTGCCCAACTCACCTGACTGAGCCCCAGGGTCGTCCAACGGCCCCCACCCATGTACACTTGGGCGGTCCCTGATTCGATGCCGGTCACCAGGCCCGGCTCCAGGCTTGGCACCCGTGCCACCCCCTCCAGGTAGGCGTCCATGTCCGCCTCGGAGGCCCCGGCCAGGTCGACGTTTGCCTCGGCCCCACGATAGCCATGGCGCCGCTCATACTGGCGCAGGGCCTTGCGCAAGGCCTCCTGGGCCGCGGTTTGCAAATGGGAATCGATGGTCGTGGTCACCCGCAGTCCCTGCTTGGCCGCCGCCTCACCGTAATAGCTCTTGATCTCCCGCCGCACCATTTCCGCGACATAGCCGGCTTCGAGATCCACCTGTTGGCCATGGAGTTTGGCCAGGTCAGGCGTCTGCATGGCCGTGTCGAACAGCGCCTGATCGATAAAGCCCAATTCCAGCATGCGGCCGAGGATGTAGTCGCGCCGCGCGAGCGCGCGCTCCGGATTGGAAATCGGGTTATTGGACGAGGGTGCCTTAGGAACCCCGGCGAGCATCGCCATCTCGGCAACACTGAGTTCGGACAGGTCCTTGCCGTAGTACAGCGAGGCGGCCGCCGCGACGCCGTAGGCCCGATGGCCGAAGAAGATCTGGTTCAGATAGAGTTCCAGAATCTCTTCCTTGCTGAGGGTTTTCTCCACATGCAGGGCGAGCAGCACCTCCGCGAGCTTGCGTCGGAAGGTTTTCTCCGGGGATAGGAAAAAGTTGCGGGTGACCTGCATCGTGATGGTACTGCCGCCCTGTGCCTTGATGCCGGTGGAGGCGAAGTTGACCAGCGCGCGGCCCATCCCGACCACGTCGATGCCGCCGTGCTCGAAGAAACGGCTGTCCTCCGTTGCCAGAAACGCCTGGATGAGCAGCGGCGGGAACTTGGCAAAGGCCATGGGTTGGCGCCGCTCCACGCCGAACTCGGCCATCAGGGCACCGTCGGCGCTATAGACCCGCAACGGCTCCTGAAGTTGAACCTCGCTCAACCCCTGCTTCACATCCGGCAGTTCCGGCAAGGTCACATTGACGAACACGGCCGCCCCGAACAAGCCCAGGGTCAGCAGTTGCAGAGGCGTCCCCAACGGGGCCAGATAGTGCAGGAACCAACCGAAGACGGATCGCGGGGCGCGGGGCGCGCGACGCCGCGCCGGCCGCACTGGTGCAGCAGCCGATGGGGTCGCCCGCAACCGGCGTGCCGGTTCCGCAGCCGCGGCCACCGCCCGGTCAGCTCCCGGCCCGATGCGGGGCACCCCGGTCGTCGAGGATCTTTCACCAACTAGGATATCACCCCGTTGCGGTGCTTCGTTATCGCTCACTCTTGGCACGCTCAACTCCGACCGCCCGGTTCATGCACGTCGGCACATCGCCGGGACGAGCCTCACTCGTGTGATGTTAAAATCGCGATTCTACACGATGATAAGGCACCGCCGATGATCCGCGCGAGTGGGCCCGCGTCCCGCATCCGGGCGCTGCTCCTTGCGCTTGCCTGCGGATACGCAATGCGGCGGCACCCCGTCTTCAATAGCCTTGTGCAGTCGGCCGGCCGGTCTCCCGGCGGCCCCCCATCATCCAAACCCAGCCCAAACCCCTTCCCGGAGGTTATCACTCGTGGATCGCTTTACCCGTAATTATAGCGTCGTCCTTGGCATCATCGTCATTGCGGTTTTCGTCATGTGGCTGCGTTCGATCTGGCAACCCCGGGTGTGGGAGATCAATCAAGTTCTTGAATCGGACCCGGCCGTGTCCGATTACCCCTACCAGTTCCGCGTCCTCTCCCTGGAAAACGGCGTTGCGACAATATCAACACCCCGGTCGGCAGCCTTTCCCGCCATCCAATTCCTGCCGATCGTGTATCCGGAACTGGCGGGCTTGAGTGAAGACCATCCGGCCATGGTCAAGGCCCAGCAGTCCTTGGTGGATCACCAGAAGCGCGCGATGGAGGTGGTGCAGGCACTGCCTGACGTCCAATCCGTGACCTGGGGGCTCGATGTGCAGTGGCTGGCGGACCATGGGGTCCAGGTGCAGAGCACGCGCTGAAGCGATTTCCGTCAAAGCGCCTCCGGGTCGATACCGAGCGCCCTCAGACGCGCTGCCAGTTGATCCGCGCGCGCCCACGCCCGCGCGGCCTGGGTGTGCTCCTGATCGGCCCGTATCCGCTCCTGATCGGCCCGGATCCGCTCCTGATCGGCCCGACCTCGCTCCCGCTCGGCCTGTACGCGCTCCTGCTCGGCGCGGGCCCATTGTTGAGCCGCTCGCGCCTGCTCCTGAGCCACCGATTCGGCCAGGGTCGGGACCAGGGCGCCATCCGGGGTGAAGAACCGCAGCAGCCCCTCATGTACCCCAAGACGCAAGCCGAGTATGGCGCTCGGTAGCCGGCCTGCCGGGTCGGCCGCGATGGGCTGATACCGCGCATCCACGAGGTGGAAGCCAGCCAGATCATGGGTGTCGGGTGAAAACCAGAAATACTCCGGGGTACGGAAAACGTCCTGGTAGAGCGACTTCTTGGCCGTCCGGTCCGTGCGGGCGGTCTCATCGGACAGCAGTTCGATGATCAGATCCGGGTACCGCCCCTGCTCCAGCCAAACGGTCCACGAACGTCGCGGCCGACGCTCCACGCCGCGCACCAGAAAAAAATCCGGTCCGCGCAGTTCCCGCGGGGCGAACTGGTCACGCCGGAAATAGACACTGAGGTTCGCGCCGATAAAGAAATCGTCCCGGTCGCGCCAGTGCCAATCCAGGGTGCTGACCAGCAGGGCCAGTTGATCATAGTGCAGGGAGCTTTCCATCTCGGGTTCATCGCTGTCGGGCTCGCGGCCTTGCGCGAAGGCCAGGTAGAAATCCTCGGCGGTTTGGGACATGGCAAGAGACCTCGCGGGCACTGAGTCCTGAAAAGGTAGCGCGTGCCGGAAAACCATGATCCAGATTGACGGTTTGATCCGGATTCACCCCAAGTATATCTTGACTTGCGCCAACGGCGCCGATCCGGCTAAATACCCAGGCGCTGGTGTGCTTTGACCGGCCGCGGGCCGCACACTTCCGGCGCGGAGCATTCCACTGAACACCGCAATACAGGCGACCGACCATGGAACCAAGCAATCCCTACTCCAGTCCGCGCAGTGATCTGAACCGACCCGCCCCCGGCCTGGTCGACACCACCAATCCGTTCGATCCCAAGGGCCGCTTCACCCGGCTGAGCTGGCTGGCCTGGAACCTGGTGCTCGGAGTCCTGGTGATGGTTGTTGCCTTCGGGCTGATGGCACTCGGCGTGGTTGCCGTGCCGGAACCCGAGGCGAACGAGGCTTTACCTTTGTTTATGGGTATTGGCCTGCTGGTACCGCAGATTCTGTTCCTCGTCGTCTATCTGTTGCTGGCCATCCGCCGTTTCCACGACATCAATGCCGCCGGCTGGTGGTCGATTCTCCTGATCGTGCCGCTGGCTAACGTGGTGGCGGTGCTCGTGCTCGTCTTCAAGCGCGGGGACGCGACGGCCAACCGCTTCGGACCGCCGCGCCCCACGCCAAGCTGGGAACGCGTGGTGGGCATTATCTCGATCGTCTTCATGGTGGTGGGGCTGGTCGGCGGAATTATCGCCGCCATCGCCATGCCGGCCTTGATGGAATACCAAAGCACGGCCATGGGTCACTGATGCCGCCAAGCCGGCCGGCCCGAATCCGTTGGGGGCCGGCGGCACCCACCACGGCGCCGCCGGATTCGTGCTAGCCTTCGTTCTTGCGATCCCAAGATTAGGACGCCTGTCGCCCATGTCATCCATCGCTGCCCCCCAGCCCGCACCCGCGTCGCAGGTCCCGGCCCCGCCGCCCCGGCGCCTGCCCGCGGCGGACCCCACACCGCGCTCCGCGGACGGCCTCCTGGTCTCGGAGGCGATCTACTGGACCACGTATTACCTGGAGTCGGACCACCAGTACGAGTGGAATAACGGCCGCCTGGAGGAGAAACCGGTGTCCGATTACGAGACCTTTCTGGTCTATGCCTGGTTCGGCGAACTGGTGCGGCACTTCCTGCGCACCCACCCCTGCGCGCAGCTGGTCGGCCTGGAGATGGGTTTCCGACTGCCGCTGCCGAGCGGCACCGTCATCCGCAAGCCCGATTTCGGCGTGGTCCGCAACGACAATCCCCAGCCGCTGCTGCCCCTGGCATGCTCCTACCACGGGGTCTTCGACCTCTGTATCGAGGCCCTGTCCGACCAGGAGCGTAGCGGCATCGAGCGTGATACCGTCATCAAGAAGGCCGAATACGCCGCCGGGGGCGTGCCCGAGTATTACATCCTGCACCAGAACCCCGCCCACCAGGCGTTCTACACCCGCACCCCCACCGGGTTCTATACGCCCATCGCACCGCAGGCCGGAGTCATCTGCTCGCGGGTCCTGCCGGGGCTGCAATTCCGCCCGACCGACCTGGCGCGTCGACCGGACCTGGAGACGTTGCGCGACGATCCGGTGTATGTCGGCTTCGTCCTGCCCGGCTGGCGCGCGGATCGGGAACGGGCGGAGGCCGAGGCGCAGGCCAAACGCGAGGCAGTGAACCGGGCCAACGCCGAGGCGCGGCGGGCCAACGCCGAGGCGCGGCGGGCTGATGCCGAGGCCCAGCGGGCCGAGGCCGAGGCGCAGCGGGCGGTCGAGCAAACCCGGCGGGCCGACACCGAGGCCCAGGCACGGCAGCGCCTGGAGCACGAACTGTCGGCACTGCGGGCGCGTCTTGCCCAAGGTCCGTCTGACCGCTGAGGCTGATCGGTCCGCACGGCGGACCCGCCGCGCTCGCCGCTGGCTCCCTGACCCTCGCCGTGCAGGATGCGCTCCCCGGCGGCAGTCCGGAGACGGACCGCGAGCCGATCGCCGGTCAGGTGTAGGGGCGACTTCAGTCGCCCCGTCCCAGGCTCCAGCCCGGCAGCAACGGCGGGTGCGTTGCGTCCGAACAGACCGGACGCGGAGCGCCCGCTCGACACTCCCACGCTGGAGCGTGGGAGCGAAAAGGAGGAATACTGTATGTTTTTCAGAAATTTTTTGCCCCATCCAACGCCGCGCGGAGGGCGCGCGGCGCCCGCGGCTTGGTGTTTGCTGCTGGTCCTGAGTCTGACCCTGGGCCAGGCCGGGGCCGGGCCGACGGGGCCGACCGCCGCCGCCCTGCGCGACCAGGTGGCCGCCGCGGGCTGGTTGCCCGTGCGGGTGGAGCTGCGCGCATCGACGGCGGCGGACGACCTGGAGCAGACGGCCCAGGATTTGCTGTTCGCCTTGCCGGCCGGGTCTTATCACGCGGTCGCGCGCACTGCGGGTTCGGCCAGCTTGGCGCTGCGGGTGGATGCGGCCGGACTGGATGTGCTGCTGGGTTCGCCCTGGGCGGCGGCGGTGGCCGCGGGCGGCAATGCGGACATGTAGGGGCTGGCTGCGGGCAACGTGCACAGCCTGCAAGCCCGACGGCAGCCTCTGGGCCTGGGGCCGCAACGACAGCGGCCAGCTCGGCGACGGCACCACCACGGATCGCTTGAGTCCGGTGCCGGTCGTCGGATTCGGGGCACCGTCTTACCTCCGACGCCGACTTCACGGTCACCAACGTCACCCTGAACCCAAGCGCCCCGCTCGTCGGCAAGACCGTCAGCGCCTTGATCACCGTCAAGAATCGCGGCACCGAGACCGGCAACCCCGGGCTGTTGCGCGTCTGGGCCAACCAGCCGCAAACCCAAGGCTGCGCGGCTCCAGGGCATGCCGACATCAGCCTGGCGTCCCTGGCCGCCGGCGCCATCCGGACGGTGCGGATCACCCTGCCGGCCGGCACCGCCTGTGGCGCCGCGGGCGACGCCGCGCTGTCCGTCGGCACCCTGGACGCCGGGGCCAGCCGCACCCTGACGCTGGACGGCCTCCCCGCCGGGACGGCCGCCGCCAAGTCACTGCGCGCCTTCATCGACACCGCCGGCGTCAGCGCCGAGGCCTTCGACAGCAACAACCAACGGGCGAAGCCTTACACCGTCGTGCCCTGAACCGCCATCCGGCGGTCGCGTTCTCGTTCCCACGCTCCCGCGTGGGAATGCCGTCCGGCCGCTCCAGCGGCCAGTAGCACCGCGCGACGGTTTCCGCACCCGTGGCCTGCTCCCATCACCGCGGTGTGGCGGTCGGCCCCGGCTCCGACCGCGACGAACCGCGCAGATCCAACGCATCCGCCAGGAAGGCGGGATCGCGGATCTCAGCGAGCGGCGGCAGGTCGTTGAGTGACCGCAGGCCGAAATAATCGAGGAACTTGCGCGTGGTGGCGAAGAGTGCCGGCCGGCCGGGACAGTCACGGTGCCCGACGATCCGAATCCACTCACGCTCGGTGAGCGTCTTGATGATCGCCGTGGTGACGGCCACACCGCGGATATCCTCGATCTCGCCGCGGGTAATGGGCTGGCGGTAAGCGATCAGGGCCAGGGTCTCCAGCAAGGCGCGCGAGTAGCGGGCCGGCCGCTCGTCCCACAACCGGCCCACCCAAGGGGCGACCAGTGCCCGCACCTGCACACGCCAACCGCCGGCGACGGCAGCGATCTCGATCCCCCGTCCGACATAGTCGGCGGCCAGGGTCTCGATGGCCGCCAGCAGCGCGCCGCGCTCCGGACGCTCCTCCTCCGCGAAGAGTTCCTGGAGTTGTTCCAGGGTCAAAGGCCCGCCCGCGGCGAACAAGGCCCCCTCGACAATCGTTTTGAGACTCGGCGGACTCATCGGCTGATGGCGCGATGCGCCGCAACAGCGTCCTTCGTTGCGTTCATATGCGGATTATTCTTCTTCTTGATCCGACGGATCGCCATCCGCCCGCGCCTCGCGCAGCCGCACGTGAATGGGGGCGAAGGGCTTCAACTGAACCAGCTCCAGGGTCGCCGAGCGGATCAGCTCCAGGATCGCGAGAAAGCTGACGACCACCCCGGCACGCCCCTCGGTCAGGTCGAACAGCGCGGTGAAGTTGACGAACTGCCCGCCGTGCAGCCGATCGAGCACCAGCGACATGCGCTCGCGCAGCGACAGCGACTCCTTCTCCACCCGGTGGCTGGTAAAGAGGTCCGCCCGCGCCAGGACACCACGCAAGGCCATCAACAATTCCCGTAAGTCGACCGACGGCGGGATGCGATTGAGATGCCCCGACGGCAGCTGCGCATGCACGGCGAACAGGTCGCGCTCCAGGCGCGGGAGGGCGTCCAGGTCCTGGGCCGCCTGCTTGAAACGCTCGTACTCCATCAGCCGACGGATCAACTGGGCACGCGGGTCCTCGTCCTCCTCGGCGAGCGACTCCGGCCGCGGCAGCAGCATCCGCGATTTGATCTCGGCGAGCATCGCGGCCATCACCAGATACTCCGCCGCCAACTCCAACTTGAGGCCCTGCATCAGATCGATGTATTCGATGTACTGATCGGTAATGACGGCGATCGGGATATCCAGAATATCCAGGTTCTGCCGTTTGATGAGATAGAGTAACAGGTCGAGTGGACCCTCGAAGGCGTCCAGGAAAACTTCCAGCGCATCCGGCGGGATATAAAGATCAAGCGGCAGGGTCAGATAAGGCGTCCCCTGCACCAGGGCGATGGGCAGCTCCTGCTGCGCGTCGCCCATGGGTCTCACAGCATGACCAGCGACATGGCGTGCCGGACCTCCTCCATGGTTTCGCGGGCGACCGCCCGCGCCCGCTCGCAACCGTCGTTGATCACATTGCGCACCAGTTCCGGCTGGGTCGTGTACTCGCGCACCCGTTCGCGCAGCGGGGCCAACTCCACCAGGACGGCGTCGATGATCGGGCGCTTGCAGTCGAGACAGCCGATCCCGGCGGTGCGGCACCCCTGCTGTACCCACTCGCGCACCGCGTCGTCGGAATACACGAGATGGAACTGCCACACCGGACATTTCTCCGGGTCGCCGGGATCGGTGCGGCGCACCCGCGCCGGGTCGGTCGGCATGGTACGCAGCGCCTTTTCCACGTCGGCCGGCTCATCGCGCAGCGCGATGGTGTTGCCGTAGGATTTGGACATCTTCTGACCATCCAATCCCGGCATCTTGGACGCTTTGGTGAGCAGCGGCGTGGGCTCGGGGAGAATGACCCGGCCGCCGCCTTCCAGGAAACCAAACAGGCGCTCGCGATCCGCCACGGTCAGGTTGGCCTGGCCCTCGAGCAGCGCCCGCGCCACCGCCAGGGCTTCACCGTCACCCTGCTCCTGATAGGCCCGCTTGAGCTGATCGAACAGCTTGGCGTTCTTCTTGCCCATCTTGCGCTTGGCCTCTTCGGCCTTCTCCTCGAAGCCTAACTCGCGGCCATAGATGTGATTGAAACGTCGGGCGATTTCCCTGGTCAGCTCAACGTGGGCCACCTGATCCTCACCCACCGGCACCTGTCCCGCCTTGTAGATCAGGATGTCCGCCGATTGCAGCAGGGGGTAACCAAGGAAGCCATAAGTGGCCAGGTCCTTCTCTTTGAGCCGCTCCTGCTGATCCTTATAGCTCGGCACCCGCTCCAGCCAGCCGAGCGGCGTGATCATGGACAGCAGCAGATGCAGCTCGGCGTGCTCCGGCACCCGTGACTGGACGAACAGGGTGGCGGAACCGGGGTTGATGCCCGCCGCCAGCCAGTCAATCACCATCTCGCGGATGCTCTCCGGGATCTGCGTCGGGTTGTCGTAATGGGTGGTCAGGGCATGCCAGTCGGCGACGAAGAAAAAGCACTCGTACTCATGCTGGAGTGCCAGCCAGTTCTTCAGCACCCCATGGTAGTGGCCCAGGTGCAAACGACCGGTCGGGCGCATGCCGGAAAGCACGCGGGCGTGCGTAGCAGAGACGGAAGTCACGTCGGGAGCCTCGGTTCAGACAAAGAACAGTTCTTTCACGATACCGGCGCCCGGCAGCCACTCCAGGGTGCCGAGCACCAGCGGCAGGAGCAGGCCACCCAGGAGGCCGGTCGCCAGCAGTGCGATCAGAATAATCAGCCCGAAGGGTTCGAGCCGGGAATAGTAACGGGCTGCCGACGGCGGCAAGAGCGCGTTGAGCACCCGCCCGCCGTCCAGCGGCAGCAGCGGCAACAGATTGAGCACCATTAAAAAAACGTTGATCAGCACCCCGGCGGCGCCCATGTAGATCAGCGGCAGCGCCACCCACTGGCTGGTCTCCCAGAGCAGCAGACCGCCCTGAATCGCCAGTCCCCACGCCAAGGCCATCGCGAGATTGGAGGCCGGTCCGGCCACCGCGACCAGCGCCATGTCGCGCCGCGGATGATGCAGATTGCGCTGATTCACCGGTACCGGCTTGGCCCAGCCGAACAGGATCCCGGCAAAGAGGAACGAGAGCGCCGGCACCAGGACGGTGCCGATCGGGTCGATGTGCTTGAGTGGATTGAAGGTGACGCGCCCGAGCATCAGCGCGGTGTGGTCACCCAAGCGGTTGGCCACCCAGCCGTGCGCGGCCTCGTGGACGGTAATCGCGAGTACCACCGGCAGGGCGAGCACCGCGAGTAACTGGATCTGATTCAGTGTTTCCATCCTCGCATTATACGGGGACGCCGCGAATTCCTCGACGCGGATTGCGCCCCCGTCACTCCTGAAACACCGCGGGGTCCCCCTTGCCGACCCGGATCAACTGCGGCGGCTCACTGATCATGTCCACCACGGTGGTGGGATCGAGCCCGCAGAAACCGCCGTCGATGATCAGATCCACCTGTTTATCCAGCAGTTCGCGCATCTCCTCGGGGTCGGTGAGCGGGTGCTCCGCCGCGGGCAGGATCAGGGTCGTACTCAAGATCGGCTGATCCAGCTCCGCCAGCAGGGCCCGGCAGATCTCATTGTCCGGAACCCGGATGCCGATCGCCTTGCGCTTGGGGTGGAGCATCCGGCGCGGCACCTGTTTGGTCGCCTCATGGATGAAGGTGTAGGGCCCGGGCGTGAGTGATTTCAACTGCCGAAAGGCCCGGTTGTCGATCTTGGCATAGGTCGTGATCTCGGATAAGTCCCTACAGACCAAGGTAAAATGGTGTTTTTCATCGACCTGGCGGATACGGCGGATACGCTCCATCGCATCCTTTTCACCGAGCTGGCAGCCCAGCGCGTAGGAGGAGTCGGTCGGATAGATGATGACCCCGCCGGCAAGCAGGATCTCGACGCAGCGGCGCACCAGGCGCGCCTGGGGATTGACGGGATGAATCTGAAAAAATTGAGCCATAACCTGCTACTGCCGAAATCCTGGGGAATCATCCCGTGGCGACCGCAGCCCGCCCGTTGTCGGCAACGATCGCCTGGACGACCGGCCAGTCCTGCCAGATCGGCGTACAACCCTCGGGTAACTCCGGGAGGCGGCCGAGATCGATCCAGGGCTGACTCGACAGCGCCAATTGGGGACCGTGGAAATCCGAACCCGCGGAGGCCAGCAGCCGCTGCTCCCGGGCATGGCGGGCAAAGTGCAGCGCATCGTCGCGACTGTGGCTGCCGCACACGACCTCCAGACCGACGCCGCCCAATTCCTTGAACTCGCCAAGGAGTTTCAGCAGCTTGGTCCGCGTCAGCTTATAGCGCGCCGGATGGGCGATCACCGCCTGGCCGCCCGCGGCACGGATCCAGGCTACCGCCTGCTCCAGGGTTGCCCAGGCACCGGGAACATGACCCGGTTTCCCATTGACCAGGAAATGCTTGAACACCGCCCGCTCATCCGCGGCATGACCCTGGGTTACCAGAAAGCGGGCAAAGTGGGTACGACCAATCAAGCGGCCGTTAGACAAGCCCTTGGCCCCTTCATAGGCCCCCGCAATCCCCTTGTCGGCCAGCCGCCGACCGATCTCCACGGCCCGCCAGTCGCGATATTCGAGAATTCCCGCCAGCGCCGTGCGCAACGCGACATCGGCCGGGTCGATACCAAGCCCGACGACGTGGATGGTCCGTTCGCTCCAGGTGACCGAGACCTCGACCCCCGGAACAAAAGCGACGCCCTGGGCACGGGCCGCGGCGGCGGCCTGATCGAGCCCCTCGACGGTATCGTGGTCGGTCAGGGCCAGCACGGCGACCGCGGCCGCCGCGGCGCGCGCCACCAACGCGTCCGGGGTCAGGGTGCCGTCCGAGGCCGTGGAGTGGGTATGCAGGTCGATCTTCGTGTTCATGGCGGCTATTGTACAGGGATGGCCGCGACCACAACCCTCCTAATCGACTCGGACTTCACGCTCGACGCGCGCCGGCGGCGGTCAGCCGCCCACCAGTGAACCTGATGCGCGGGGAAGACACCGACCCGGCTGGTTGCTATCATCAGGAGTATGTTACCCCCGGTCGACATCCATCACATCAGCCACGAACTCACCCGCCTGGGTGAGCATCTCCAGCGCGCCTATGACGAACGGCCGGGCGCGCTCGACTTCGGCCCGCGCTTCTTGCTGGACGGTCTCGGCGACCTGCTGGATACCTTAAGCGATACGGCAGCCAACACCCCGGCCGAATCCGCCCGCGCCCTGCGCGCCGCGACCGGCGGTACGCCCGATGCCCTGCTGGCCCACGGGCTCGACCTGCTCACCCAACTCGCCGACCAGGCTGAACGTCTGAACCTGCCGCGCACGGCCAGCGGGCTGGAGCGTCTGAGCCTGGCCCTGACCTGCTGGATGCTGCGACTCGGGGCTGAGCTGGATCACCCGGAATTCGTGGTCAACGCCACCGCCGGGCTGGCCAACACCCTGCACGCGACCGAAGACCTGGCGGGTCTGTACGCGCTGATGACCGAACTGGTCGATGGCATGAGCCCGGCGCGCATCCAGGAACCGGGTAACCTCCCCAGCCGTCCATGGCGGATTCTGCTGCTCAATCGGGCCATCGTCGCCACCCGCAGCCAACGCACCGCCCTCATGGTGGCCGCCTTCGACTCCCTGGTCGAGCACCTGCCGGAAGACGCCCCCGACTTTTTCCGCGAAGGCATGGGCCAAATGGAGACCCTGCGGTACCCGGCGCCAGTCCGCGAACTGATGCAGCGTTACTACGACCGCTGGTGCACCGGCCAACGGCTGCACTGACGACCGCCCCCCGCCATGGGCAGGGGGCCTGGAAGACTGAAGGCCGCCACACAACCAGTGGGCTCAACCCGATGATTCGTCGATTGGAGTGCTTGACCGATGGCAACCGCAATCCCGGAACAGCCAGCGTCGGCCGCCCCCCTGGCAACCCTCTACCCCGCCTTCCTGGATGCCCTGCTGGCCGGGGATCGTCGACACTGTGAGGCCTTGACCGATCAGGCGCTCGCCGCGCGGGTCGCGATTCTCGACCTCTACCAGCACCTGTTCCAGCGGGCACTCTACCAAGTGGGCGACGAGTGGCAACACAACCGAATCTCAGTCGGCGTCGAGCACCTGGCCACGGCCATCGTCGAGGGCCTGCTCAACCGCCTGTACCCCCAAATCATCGCGCCGCGGCGCTCCGGACGGCGGATCGTCATCGGTTCGGTGGAGGGTGAACTGCATCAGGTCGGCGCCAAGATGGCCTGTGATGTGTTCGAGATGCATGGCTGGGAGGCGCTCTATCTGGGCGCGGACACGCCGACCGACGAACTCGTGCGGACGCTGCGGGCACTGACTCCGGATGCGGTCGGCCTGTCACTCAGCGTCACTGACCATGTGGGCGCCCTGCTCACCGCCATCGCGGCCATCCGGACCGGTTTTCCCGAGTTGCCGCTGCTGATCGGCGGTCAGGGGTCACGACAAGTCGAGACGGCCTTGCCGCCCGATCCGCTAATCCACTGTCTCGCCGATCTCGACGCGCTCGATCGCTTCATTTTGCAGCACGATCAGTCGCCAACCGCGACCGGAGGCGATTGACGTCGAATCCACATGGACGCAACCGCCGCGCCGCCGGACCCTGATGCATCCCTTCGGCCTTGGGGCACGGAACTGTGCCAGGCGCGCAACGACAGCGCGGCGCTGGCAATCGGTCTGTTCACGCCGGCCGGCGAGCCCGTCTATCTCAATCGCGGCATGACCCTGGTGCTGGGCGGCGACACCCCCGACCGGGCACGTAGCGACTATTTGATCAACCCCGGCTTAGCCGCGCTGTGCGCACCGGCCGCGGACGGTATGGTGTATGCTGGTTGGTTGACCCTGGGTGACGGCTATCGGCTCAACCGTTCGCTGCGCGCTCGGGTCTACCGGCGGGACGGCCAACTCCTGATCGTCGGCGAATACGACGTGGCGGAACTCGATCGACTGGAGCGCGACCTGTCCAGTACGAATCAGCACATCAATAACCTGCAACGCGACCTCATCAACAAGAATGCCCGGCTGACCCGGCAACTGGCCGAGGTCGAAGAGCAGCTCAAGACCCTGCGCGACAGTGAGCAGCGCTTTCGGCGCATCGTCGAGCACATCGCCGACCCGGTCATGGTTACCGGCCTCAATGCCCAAATCCGCGCGGTCAACCCCGCATTCACGCGTACCACCGGTTTTGAGAGCAGTGAGATCCTGGGTCGCACCCCGCGCATGCTGTCCTCGGATCGCCACCCGCCGGAGTTCTATACCGAGATGCGGCGGCAACTTCAGGATACCGGCCGCTGGCACGGCAACATCTGGAATCGACGCAAGAACGGCGAGGTCTATGTGCAACGGCTGGCCATCTCACACCTGCGCGACAGCGCCGACGAAGGACTTTATGTCGCCGTCTACAACGATATCGACCAGGAAATCCGCGCGCTGGAGCAGGCGCAGTTCCAGGCGCAACATGACGCGCTCACCGGCCTGCCCAATCGCGTCCTGCTCTCCGACCGCCTCTCCGAGGCGCTGCTGTTCGCCCGTCACCGCAACGCATTGGTGGGGGTGCTGTTCATCGATCTCGACCGTTTCAAACCGATCAACGACACCCATGGACACGCGATGGGCGACAGCGTCCTGCAGTGCGTCGCCCAGCGCCTGCGGCACAGCGTGCGCGAAACCGACACCGTGGCACGCTTGGGGGGCGACGAGTTCATCGTGGTGCTGCGCGAGATTCTGACGCCGGAGGGCGCCGCCCTGGTCGCACGCAAGATCGCGCACAATCTCGAGTCCCCCATCCGCATCGGCGAGACTTGCCTGCAGGTGGGCGCCAGCATCGGGATCGCGATCGGTCCGGAGGGCGACGAGAGCGCCGCCGATCTGCTGCAACGCGCCGACACCGCGATGTACGCCATCAAACGCGGCCACGGTGACCCGGCCGGTCGCCGCGGCGACGCCGGTGAATTCGCCGGTGGGCTTTGATCCGGCCCGACGCCCCTTATCTCCCAGCCACCGTGTGGCCGACCGGCCGCGTCCTTTTCCGGAGCCACCCGTGCCGCCAGAGACCCTGACCCGCATCGAGATCAGCAAGGAGTACCTGAATTTCAGCGCCGGGCATTTCACCATCTTCTCGGCCACCGAGCGGGAGAACCTGCATGGTCATAACTTCCAGGTCCGCTGCGCGGTCTCGGCCGTCGTCGGCGCGGACGGCCTGGCGTTCGACTATGTGCTGCTCAAGCGCGTACTGCGCGAACTCTGCAACGCGCTGGACGAGCGCGTATTGCTGCCGGAACAATCGCCTTACCTGACCCTGGAACACCGCGACGGCATGGTGATCGCGCTGTTCGCGCAGGAACCGATCCCCTTCCTGGCACGCGACTGTTTGCCGTTGCCGATCCGCAATGTCACCATTGAAGAGTTGGCCGGCCTGCTGCTCAGCCGCCTGCGCGCCCGGCCCGAACTGGCGCCTTGGGCCATCCGCGCCATGGAGATCGGCGTCTCCTCCGGCTCCGGTCAATGGGCCTTTTCACACTGGGAGTCTGTATGAACCGCTTGATCGTCACCGGCGCGTCCTCCGGGATCGGGCTCGCCATCGCCCGGCGTTTCCGGCGCGACGACTGGAGCGTGATCAACATCGCACGCCGCCCCTGCCCCGAACCGGGCGTCATCGACATCCCCTGCGATCTGGCACAGCCGGGTGCCGCCGATGGACTGGCCGACGCCCTGTCGCCCTGGCTGCTGGACAAACCGCGCCTGTGTCTCGTCCACAACGCCTCGATCATGCAGTCGAACCGGGTCGACACCCTTGCCAGTGCGGACTTGCGGGCCACGCTGGAACTCAATCTGGTCGCCCCGAATGCCATCAACCGGATGGTGATCCCGCACCTTTCGCCGGGCTCCAGCATCCTCTACATCGGCAGCACCCTGGCCGAAAAGGCGGTTCCGGGCGTGGCCGGCTACGTCATTGCCAAACACGGCCTGGTCGGCCTGATGCGCGCCACCTGCCAGGATTTGGCCGGACGCGGCATCCATACCTGCATGATCTGTCCGGGGTTCACGGATACCGAACAGTTGCGGAGCCTCATCGGCGACAATGCCGGAACCCTGGCTGCCATCACCGCCCTGTCGGCCTTCGACCGGCTGATCGCGCCTGACGAGATCGCCGCTGCGGTCGCCTTCGCGGCCGCCGCGCCGGTGCTCAACGGCGCCCTGATCCACGCCAACCTGGGGCAGCGGGAACGATGACCGCGGCGGCAACCAGCGCGACCGGTCCGGCCGCGGCCCGTGTCATCTGCGTGAGCGGCGGCAGTTCCGGCATCGGTGCCGCCCTGGTCGCCGCCTTCCTGGCCGCCGGGGACCGGGTCTACAGCTTCGGACGCAGCCCGGCCGACCGGACGGCGGCGCGGCATCCGCAGGCCGTAGCCCGCGGCGACTTGCAGGTTCTGGTTGGCGACGTCACCGACGCCGCGTTCCGCGGGGCGTTGGCGCAGCGCATCGACGCCGACTGCGGACGGCTCGACTGCCTGATCAATAATGCCGGCGTGATCCGCGGCGGCGGCACCCTGGAGGAAAGTGTCGAAGACTGGCGCGCGACCCTGGAGACCAACCTGATCGCCCCCTTTGCGCTGACTCAGGCCTGCGCACCCCTGCTGCGGCGCAGTGCGGCGCCGGTGGTCATCAACATCTCATCGGCCTGCGCTCAGCACCCCTTCGCCACCTGCACCTCCACCTGTTACTCGGTCAGCAAGGCCGGACTCGACATGCTGACCCGCCGTCTCGCCCTGGGCCTGGGGCCGGAAGGGATTCGGGTCAACGGCGTCGCGCCGGGGGTCGTGCCCTCGCCAATGTGGGGAGACGAGGCGGGTTTGATCGCGGGCATCGTCGAGCGGCGGCACGTGCTCAAACAGCAGACCGTCGAGCCGCAGGACGTCGCCCGCGCCGTGCGCTTCCTTGCCTCCGATCAGGCACGCTTGATCACCGGGACCATTCTCAATGTGGATGCGGGTTATACCCTCGGGTGATTACTGACTCGTCACGTATCAGGACAAAATCGTTGCCCCACCTTCTCCTCGCCGTCAGTGCCCACGGCTATGGCCACCTGGCCCAATCCGCGCCGGTCATTGAGGCCCTGGCCCGGCGCATACCCGGTCTCCAGGTCACGCTCCAGGGCGAGATCGACCCCGAGTTCGCCCGTCACCGACTGCCCGCGGGATTCACCCATCTCCAGGAAGCGACCGACCCGGTGCTCCTCATGGACGGGCCGTTGATTACCCGCTGGGCGGCGAGCCTGGCGGAATACCGCCGTTTCGAAGCCGAGTACGACCGGCATCTCGAGCGCCAGATGCACCGCCTGCGCAGGCTGGCACCGGACCTGGTGCTCTCCGACATCCCCTGGCTGCCGCTGGACGCCGCGCGACGGTTGGGCATCCCGGCCATCGGGCTCTGTTCGCTCTCCTGGTACGACGTCCTGCGCGAATCCCCGATCCGCGCGCGGGTTCCGGCTGCACTGCTGGAGCGGATGCAGCGCATCTACAGCGCCGCCGATCTGTTCATCCGCCCGGCCCCGGCCATGTCCATGGACTGGCTGCCCAACGCCTGCGACGTGGGCCCCATCGCCCACTGCCGCCCGGACCAGAGCGCTACCCTGCGCAAGCGCCTGGGCGTCGCCGCCGACCGGCCGCTGGCCCTGATGCAATTCGGCGGCTTTGCCGGTTTCGACCCCATGACCGAATGGCCGGAGCAGGATCAGGTCCACTGGGTCGTACGCGATCTCGGGGGCCGAACCCGCGGTGATGCCTCCGCCCTGTCCGACTATGGACTCGACCTGCTCGACCTGCTCGGTTCGTTCGACCTGATACTCACCAAACCTGGATACGGGTCCTATACCGAGGCGGCCTGCAATGGCGTGCCGGTCATCCATGTCCAGCGCCCGGACTGGCCGGAAACACCCGCGCTCAACCGTTGGATTCGCCGTCAGGTTCCCACCCGTGAAATCAGCCTCGCTGACCTCAAAGCCGGGCGGCTCGCTGCCCCCATCGCCGAGTTACTCGCCGCCGGGCGGCCCCCGCCGGTCGCGCCGAGCGGCATTGCGGCGAGCGTGGAGTTGCTGGAGCCGCTGTTGCATGATTAGGCCGCTGAACTGATCTTGATCATCGTTCCAGCCAGTGTTCGGGCATCGCTCACTGGAGGTCGAAGCTTTACCGTGGATGTGCGTCGTCAGGCCATCCTGGCCTGGCGGCGTCGAGGCTGGACCAGTCAGGGCGCGAAGCCATTGAAAGAAAAGGGGCCAAGCTCAATCGCTCTATCGTCCCTCAGCGTCGGTGACGCTGGCCCCTGTCCTCAAATGGCTGACCTCTATCCGCCGCTCGCCGATACCCTTGGTGCAAACACAACCTCGAGGCCTGGCTCCCATGAAACCGACCGCCGCTGCGCCGACAATAGAACCGATTCAAGAACTGAGCGTAGACGAAGCGCTGGCCCTGGCCGGCGCGCTGCAAGAGGCCGGCGAACTCGAACCTGCCGCCGAGATCTACCGGCGCGTCCTCGAATTGGTGCCCGAGCACCCGGACGCGCTCCATTTTCTGGGGATGGTCGCCCATGCCCAGGGACGCACCGACGAGGCGCTGCGGCTCATGAGCCGTTCCGTCGAGCTGGTCCCCGACCATGCCGTCTTTCACAACAATCTCGGTAACCTGATGCTCGAAAACGAGCGCTTCGCGGATGCGGACCGCGAGTATCGCGCCGCGCTCGCATTGGATCGGGACAGGCCCGATACGCTCCATAATTACGCGGTGCTGTTGAAGGCGCTCGGCCTCTATGCGCAAGCCGAGCGATGCCTGCTGCGGGCCATCCAGATCGCGCCGGACTTCACCGACGCCTGCATCACGCTCTCCAGCGTCTATTCCCAGACCGGGCGGAGCGAGGAAGCCCTGGAGCACAGCGGTAAGGTGCTCAAGCGCCGGCCGCAGGACGCCCGTTCACGCGGGATCCAAAGTCTGGCCTATATCCGGCTCGGGCTGCTCGACAACGCGGCCGGGGTCTTCCGCGACTGGCTCGCGCTCGAGCCCGATAACCCCGAGCCGGCGCACCTCCTGGCAGCGTGCACCGGCGTAGGGGTCCCGGGGCGCGCCTCCGATGCCTATGTGCAAACTGTCTTCGACTCCTTTTCCAAGAGTTTCGATTCGCGCTTGGCATCGCTCGAATACGCTGCTCCGACCCAGGCGGGCGAGCTGATCGCCACCTGCATCGGCGCCGCGGCCGCGAACCTGGCCGTGCTCGACGCCGGCTGCGGGACTGGTCTGTGCGCGGTCCTCCTGCGGCCCTACGCGGCCACGCTGGAGGGCGTGGACCTCTCCGCCGGGATGCTGGGCCAGGCCCGGCGGCGCAGTCTTTACGACGCGCTATACCAGGCCGAACTGACCGCCTTTATGGAAGAGCACCCGAATCGCTATGATCTGGTCGTATCCACGGACGCCCTGATCTATTTCGGCGCAATCGACGACGCGTTGCGCGCCGCGGCCCGCACCCTGCGCCCCGCCGGTCACCTGTGCTTCACGCTCGAGGCGCTCGCAGAGGACGCGACGACCGATTACCAGTTGTGCCATCACGGGCGCTATGCCCATTCCAGGGAATATGTGACGGCCGCGCTCCGCAAGGCCGGTCTGTCGCTCGTCAAGATCGAGCACAAGTCACCGCGCCGCGAGGGTGGCCAGCCGGTCGCCGGCTGGCTGGTCCTGGCCCGGAAAGCCGTCGAGCAATGAGGAACGTGGATGACTCACGACCGCGTGTAACGATGACCCGCTTGCGGTCTGTAAATTCATGCGCCGGCAATCACCACCAACGCCCTCGTGCGTACAGCATCAGCCCCAGCGAACAGCCGATAATACCGGCGGTTTGATTGATGCTCAGGATCTCGCCGAGCAAGAGCCAGGCGAGCATGGCGGTGGTCACCGGCACCAGGGACATAAACAGTGAGACGGTCATCGTACCGAGATGGTTGATGGCGTAGGTCACACACATCAAGGCGAAGATATTGACGATCACTCCCTGATACAGCGCCTGGATGGCGATATCCGCCGGCGCGGCCTGGGTCAGCGCCATGGGAAACACGGCCATCAGGGGCAAGAACAGCAGGACATTGACCACCGGCACCGTGACCAGCACGTCCCGCCAGCCGAAGCCCCATTGCCGTATGCCGGTCATGTGCCCCGTATAGCATAGCGCCGCCGCCAGCAGGTAAGCGATTCCCAGCGCGTGCTCGACCGAAAAGGTCGCGCCGCCGGCCATGATCAGGTTGGCCGCAAAGATGATGCCGATCGCCAGGTAGCGGATCGGCGCGAGCTTCTGGTGAAAGAGCGACCATGCCACCAGTGCCCCGAAAACCGGGAGCAGCCCATTGACCAGAACCCCGGCATGGGCCGCGCCGATGACCTTGAGTCCATAAAAAGAAAACAGGGTGTAGGGAAAGCCGACACCCAGTCCGACAACCAGATACTGACCGATCGAAAACCGCCGCCACGGGTGCCGCAACACCAGCGGCAAGACCCCGATCAGCGCGGTCGCATAGCGCAGCAGGGTAATGTCGGCGGGCTGCAACTCAGTCTGAACCCCGTAACGGGAGATGGTGATCCAGCCGGACCAGACACAAACCACAGCCAAAGCGGCCAGATAGGCGGGGAGATGTTTCATGAGTACAAGGGCCTGTGCGGATGTGCGGGGCAAGTCGTGTAATCGGATGCACGGGATGGGTTTCTCAGGGCTCTGCTCATCTTCCAGGGTGACCTTTCTGGTTGCGAAGGTCTTGCCTTGTGGCTGTGGCACAGACCTGACCCTGAGGTATCCCCACGAACATGAACTAGAAATCAGCGGGTTAGCGACATTCCTGTGGGTTCTCGGGGGTCGCCAGCCGCTCGATGCTTCTGGATGTTATGCATATTACTCATCTAGAAAGATATTTCGTGGGGATACCTCAGACTCACAGGTAAACCGTGGTCTGTCCCTGAGGTATCCCGTCCCTGAGGTATCCCCACGAACTTGAGCGAGAGATCAGTAGGTTAGCGGAATCCCGGCGTCAGGGCCTCTGCCAGCCATTC
>JACDZJ010000171.1_pt1 | contig 27640 bp, 21 predicted proteins | sample 7365721 | NCBI WGS metagenome assembly JACDZJ01 (sample SAMN15143480, study PRJNA637477) | pond metagenome | biome: freshwater wetland ecosystem [ENVO:00000243]; feature: pond [ENVO:00000033]; material: pond water [ENVO:00002228]; isolation source: pond water containing pink berries ... | reverse complement strand
AAAGTAACAGAAATATTATCCTAAATCAATATATATATGTCGGAGTAGTATTAAACTTAGACGTCTTTAATCTTGAGACGTTTCCCCGGCAGGATTACATTCGATTGAAGATTGTTCAGCTGCTTGATTTGCAGGGGCGAGAGCTTAAACTCCTTGGCAATGGTATAAAGTGTATCTCCATCCTGAACTTCGTACCAGTTGGGCCTGGATTTATCAGTATCGACCTCTTGTATGGTGTTAACTGCTACCTTGGAAACATTGTCACGTGTCGGCATTTTCTTTGTCTGTGTGGCCACAATGACAGGAGTTTTTTCAGTCTGATCTTTCGGAGTAGAAGCAACGACAGGATTTTCTTGCGGGGGCTGGCTGGTCGTATTTATTGAATCGAGAAACAGGGAGAGTTTTTGACCGGCATTGACCTTGTTGCCGGCAGGGAGATTATTCCATGAGGCAATCTGATCAATAGATACCCTATATTTCCGAGCAATCTGGACAACAGACTCTCCTTTCTGAACTTTGTGGAGAACGGGATTGTCCTGGAGACCAGCCGATGCAACAGCCCTGGTACTTCCTTCCGCCAAAAGCTGATAGCGAACATTTTGAAAGGGGATTCTTAATCGTTGGCCGGAAGCGAGCTTTGGACTGCGCAGATTATTGACCTTGAGCAGGGTCGTGGTACTGATATCGTAACGACTGCAGACCTGGGCTAGGGTTTCTCCTTTGGAGATAGTATGGGTTTTATAATCGGTGGAGACGACCTGGTGCAGTCTGGAAAGATTTTTACTTGCGATATCCTTTGAGCCTGCCGGGATTTTAATCTGGTGGGTGCTTTGATTCAGTGGAGTTTTATTCGAACATAATTCAGGGTTGAGAAGATCAATGGTCTTGCGGTCACAATTGCTTATCAGGGCTGCGGCATCAAAGGTGAGACCCGGGCCAACCTCCAAGGTGTCATAACTGTATGGCTCCTCCATCTGAACGTCCTTAAACCCGTATTTTTCCGGATTTTTAGCAATAATAATGGACGCGATGAGTTTAGGAACATAGCGCTTTGTTTCCATGGCGAGATATTCATTTTCCGCCAGAGACCAGAAATCGGTGACATTATAACGTTCCAGGCCCTTACTGATTTTTCCGGGACCCGCATTATAGGCCGCCACAGCAAGATGCCAGTCGCCAAACTCATCATAGAGATTGGACAAAAATCTGACAGCCGCCTTTGTCGATTTCATGGCTTCACGGCGCTCGTCGATATATTTATTCATCTTCAGGTTGTACTGGGAACCCGTTCCTGGAATAAATTGCCAGAGGCCGGAAGCGTTGGCTTTTGAATATGCCTTTTGGTTGTAGCCGCTTTCAATCATCGCCAGGTAGGCAAGATCTTCAGGAAGCCCGGCTTCCTTCAGTTCTTTTTGCATCATTGGCAGATACTTTCCTGAGCGACTCAGCCAAATTGAAAAGCTTTTTTTCTGTTGATTCTGGAAGAGATCAAGATACGCCTGAACTTGATTGTTCAGAACAATTGGAAAATCGGAGAAGTTGGTGTCGAGGAGTAGATTTTGATTTAAAGTGGCGTTGTTGGCTCTGCTCCAGTTCCCTGCGCGGCGGAGGGCCTCTAATTCTGTGGAAATATCCGAGTCAGGATCTTCGCCATCGGCCGGAGCGAGACTTAAGAGTTCCTGATTTTCGGAAAGGTGGTGATCAGCTGATGATTGATGAACGTCAGCACAGGCGGAAAGAAACAGGGGGGGCAAGAGCAATGCACATATGCTCAAACATCTTATAAGGAGCTGAGTCATAAGAAAAGTCTTTATGTAGTAGGGCTTTTTCAGGTGTGTTGGGCACTTGAAATCAGAAAAGGAAATAAAACACCATTGTACTCTGGCAAGTAACAAAGTACATTCGCACCCAAGTTTAAAGTTCATTACTTAAACCCTACGCGATACATATTTGCAAGCAAAATATGGCAATTCTGTCGCCAGTGCCTTAGGCGAATGTTTCTGTCTCTTGAGATTATTACTGAAAATCAACAAGTTGGATGGTCGTCTTTATTCGTTATGGTTAAGAAATTATTTTTTTTGTCACTTTTTCTTCTCCTGGCAGGAGGGGGAGGAGCCGGTTGGGGGTACTACCGGTTTGTCGTTCTGAACCCAGGGGTAGAGATTGAACCAGAGAACATTCAGCGTATTCTGGGCAGGGAAACCCCTGTTTTTTATAGTGATGGAAGCACCAGACTGGGAGTTTTTTTTGATCAGGCCCATCGACAATACGTCAAGTACGAGGAGATTCCCAAAGATTTTGTCAATGCCCTTGTGGCTTCCGAAGATAACCGGTTTTTTTCCCACTATGGTTTTGATCCTATTGGCATACTCCGGGCTGCCATCAAGAATTATCAGGTTGGACGGGTGGTGCAGGGGGGCAGTACCCTCACCCAGCAGACGGCAAAAAATCTGTTTAAGCGAAGTGGGCGATCCTATCAGGCCAAAATAAAAGAGCTGCTTTTTGCCTTACGACTGGAATATTATTATCCTAAAGAAAAAATTTTTGAGTTTTACGCGAATCAATTTTATGTGAGTGGAAACGGCCATGGTCTGGGCATAGCCGCCAGGTATTATTTCAATAAACCGGTGGGTGAGTTGTCGCTGGTCGAATCCGCCTTTATCGCGGGAAGTGTTAAAAAACCTAATTTCTACAATCCCTTTATCAAGAAAACGGAAGAAGGCGCAAACGAGGCGCGCAAAAACGGTACCATTCGGATGCGATATGTCCTGGAAAAAATGCATGAGTTGGGACTGATCTCCGAGTCCCAATTTCGCCAGGCCCTTTCCAGTGAGCTTGTTTTTCATCATGGCTCCATCGGGTATGCGCAAGATTATGTGATGGACATGGTTACTGATGCGGTCACGACTCCGGATGTCCAGGATGCCTTGAAAGAGAAAGGGATCGACAACCTGGCCACCTCCGGTCTGCATGTTGTGACTTCCGTTGATGAGAGCCTGCAAAAACAGACACTCCATTCCCTCCGTCAGGAGCTTTCCCGCCTCGATGTCCGCCTGCGTGGCTACGTTCGGGCAGAGGTCCAGGAGGAATTGGAACGGGTTGAGTATACGGGTGACATGGTTCTTAGAAAACAGGCCTTTCTCTTCGGGACAATCGGGAAAATCTCCCGGGATACAGGGAAGGGAAAGACTCCGGTGCGGATTGATGTGGATCTGGGAGGCAAGCTCGGCGTCGGGGTAATTCAGGAGCAGGGACTTATGGGGCTGCTTGCCGCCCAGATGAAATGGAAGCAGGGGCGCTGGAATGAGGCCACGGTCAAAGATCTTCCGCTGATCCTCTCCGAGTTGAAGGAAGGAGATCGGGCCTGGGTCAGTATCCGGGATATTTCTTCTGATGGAGAGGTCTCCCTTGAATTGGAGAAATTTCCAAAGGTTCAGGGCGGCGCCCTGATTGTGCAGGAGGGTCTTATCAAGGCGATGGCCGGGGGCGTGGAAAATCGGTTTTTCAATCGGGCCATTTCCGCCAGACGAACCATGGGGTCCGCCTTTAAACCTTTTGTCTATACTGCCGCCTTGCAGCTTGGATGGAATGCCACGGACCTGCTGAGTAATAAAAGGGACGTCTTTGTTTTTCAAAGGCAGCCCTATTTTCCCAGACCTGATCATAAAAGTGCTAACAGCCAGGTTTCCATGAGCTGGGCTGGTGTCCACTCAGAGAACCTGGCCTCGGTCTGGCTTTTGTATCATCTCTGTGATCACTTGAACGTGATCCAGTTTCAAGATGTTGCAACCCATGTCGGGTTGGCGCCTCAAGCCTTGAACGGAAAGACGGATTCATACGAGACCTATGCGGCGCGGATCAGGGATCGATATGGCATTCTTGTTACCCGTGCGGTGCTGGAGAATGCCGCTTTTGGTCAGGCCGTTAGCCGCCTGGAAACAGATTTTATCTTTGAAAATCGTCTTTCAGAGTATTCTGTAATAAAAAGACTCCATTATGGCTTGGGAGCGGCGGGGACAAGCTCGGATCTTGACGATCAGTTGCGTGAAAAAGGATTGACGGAAAAAGAAAAGCAGGAGATTTTTTTGCGAAAATCTCTTCTTGCCGGTCAAGGGTACCTCGGCTTGGTTGATCTCCATCAGGAGATGGTGTCTTTTCGTCGTGAGGTGGAGGATGTTTGGAATTCTGCCGATTATTTTGCAGCCCGGGAAAGTCAGGGAAAGCCTCTCCTCTATTATGACCCGATCAATGATAGAAATGTTTTCACCAGAAGGGCCAGAAGTGATTTGCAGGGCATTGACATAACTCAGTTGCGAGACAATTTATCGCAACTGGATGTCGCTGGTCAGGAGAAATTCTGGGCGGATATTTTTCTCGATTCATTGTTGTCGTCGGCCACCATGGATATGGTTCGCAGGCAGGTGGATACTGAGTTCAAGCGATTATCTTCCTTGCCTCCCTACAGTTTTGAGGTGTTATCTGCGATAAAGGATTTCAGGATTTTGGTGGGCATCCAGTATCTGATTCATTTTGCCCGCGAGCTTGGAATTCAAAGTCAGCTGGACCCGGTACTCTCGTTTCCTCTTGGTTCCAACGTGGTTACTCTGCTCGAGTTTGTGCGGATGTACGAGGGGATTGTAACCGGCGAGGTGGTCTTAAGCGAAGGGCAGGAGGAAGAGTCCCGGGACTTGCTCTCCATTATTGATCGCATTGAGTCTGAAGAGGGTGAGGTCCTGTACCGGCCCAAGCGGAAACATGTTCGTCTGGTGGCGCCGGAGACATCGCTGGTTGTGGGACATATCCTGGAGAATATCGTCAAGTTTGGTACTGGCCGGTACGCGGATAAAAACGTCAGGCTTACAGGGATTGACGAGGAGGCCGGCAAGAAGTTTGCCGGTTTTGATCTGGCCGTACCGCTTCTTGGAAAAACAGGAACGGCCAACAATTATACCAATGCCTCGTTTTTCGGCTATCTCCCCGGTGTTTCCTCCCAGGGAGAAGGTCTGATAGCGAAAGGCGGTTATGCCGTGGGGGTGTATGTGGGGTTTGATGATAATCAGGATATGCGAAAATCATCCACGCGCATCACCGGTTCCGAGGGGGCTCTGCCCACCTGGACGGAACTTGTTCGCATCCTGCTCAGGGAAAAAGGCTACGGACAGAAGCTTGATCCGGTTGAAATTTCTTTTTCCGGCCTTACTTTGCGGCGTGAACCACTGGGTCAGTTGAACCTGGCGGTCCAACCCGAGATGGGGGGGATCTTGACGTCCAAGGTCAGGGAGGTTGACGCAAAGAATCGTTCAGTCCCTTCGATCATGACCTTTGGTAAGTTTGATGAGGACGGAGAATTTGTTCCAGCCCGGCAGTTTAAGCCTTACTGGGCCAATTAAGCGCGGTGTGCCAAGGTGTTTTTCCTTGGGGCTCCCCGTGACATGATTGATCTTCAGGCCCCATCTGATTTTGAGCCTTGCTCGCAGCTCCAGTTGCAGGGAGCTTTGATCCCCCGGCCTGTTGTGAACGCTACGAAGAGGACCTCTTTCGATTACGCCATTTTGATGCACGAAGGAGAAGCGGAATTCGCGGAGAGCGAAAAGATACCTTGGGCTTTCACGAGAATTTTCATTCTTGTGAAAATATTTTAAATACTACCAAATAGATATGTTATGAGACGAATAAAATTTTGGCCGTTTTTTGTCTGTTCTTGCCTGATTTTGAGCGGTTGCAGTTCCAACCAAAAAAAAGTCATCGATCCTGCCGCGCCGGTTTCAGCGGAACAGAACCGATCTTCAGGGTCGGGGGGAGTGGATAACCTGACAGCCAAACCCCCTGCCGCTCAGCTAAAAACCGCAGCCCCCGACAACGATCAGATGAAACTCTCCGTTGATCACGTTGCGGCTCGCATTGCTGAATATAATAAAAAGGCGGATCGCTGGAAGGAGCGGGACAATCAGGCGGTGGTCATGCGAATTTCGACGGATGATTCTGAGAAGATGGTCCGTTGTTTTTTGGAACTGCAAAAAATCCTCAATGGATATACCCGTCTTCATGAAATCCTCCAGCAGCAAACGTCCGTTCCCAGAGGCCCGGCGAAAGTTGCGATTAACCCTCGAGAGGTTTTTGAGTTGCAGCAAAGTGATATCGCCTTTGTGGATGGAGTTTGCGGCCAGATAGTCGCAACCGCTGATGTCAACGGTGGCGGGCTGCAGGGTGGCGGGCTGGATCGATTGGATTCCCTGGAATCCACACTGGCAGAGCATGCCGCCAAGGGGCACAATGAAGAGTTGGTTCAAGCCTGGCGGCAGATCCCGGAACCCTTGACAGACAGGTTAAGCCTGGCTGCCAGGATTTCCTATGGCAGGGCCTTGATGGCCCTGCGGCAGGCAGAAGAGGCCGAGGGGGTCTTTCATCAGATTCTTGATGAGAACATCCTCCCCGATGGCCAGACTGCGGACCTGCTTTCGGTGCGGAAAATTCTCGCTGATCTCTATGTCGGCTCCGGGAAATATAAGGACGCAGAGGCACAATATATCCAGATATCGAGGGAATACAGGGAGCTTGGTGGTGCCGAAGAATGGGCGGTCCTGCAATTGTCGATGTTGAAAAAAGGTGACCAGGGGGGGGCGGAGCTGAAGGAATATTCAAATCTGTTAATGAATTATCTCGCCTTTAATCCGGCCAAGGATGGCTATACGGTGGTGTGGCAGGCTGATAAGTTTCTCAAAACCTATCCATATTCGCCGGTTGCCTCCAACGTCGATCGCATCAGGACGGCAGTACGGACACGGGCGGACGAGTGGTCTAAAAATGTCATGCCAGGTATAGAGAGGAGTGCTGGAAACCCGCCCATGGCCCAGGACAATAGTGGCAAATCGGAAACAGTCCCTGCTTCCATTGGAGGTGGCAGGGACGAAACACCTCAGCCGGTTATGACTCCGCCGGAAGCAAGGGTGTTCCCCTCAGCAGAGAAGGCGGGGGCAGAAGGTGTCACCGCTGAAAACCACCAGGAACTTGAAGGGCGCTGGAAGGAAGGGCTGGTTTTGATGGAGGCGGCCCAGTATGACAAGGCCATTGAGAAGTTCAGCTCTTTGCTCTCCACTGAGTATTCGGCGAAAGCCGAAAAGAAAATTCTCGAGGCATCTCTGCTTGCAGCAGAGGGAGAGCGCCGGAAGGCTGCGGATACCTTTATCCGTTTTACCAAGGCTTCCGACATTGAAACCAAGAAAAAGCTCTTGATCGAGTCCCGAAATCGTCTTTTGGATATTTTGGTGAAATATCCCATGGTGGAAATTAAGGATAAGGTTATGGGGAATATAAAAAGAGTAGAAAAAGAAATGAATGCCATTGATCCCAACCTTATCAAACAGTCTGGCCGGGCAGGGATATAAGGAAACAGGATTAATATATTACGCCTGTCTCTGTGCCGGGTTCTGTCTGGCTTGTCGTCGGCAGGAGCCTGCCGTTGCTTGCCAAGGCATATTGCTTAACTTCCTGAGAACAGATAAGTTCTTTGCCCCAAGGGACGCCTCGAACCGTTCCGGCGTTGCATCATAGACGGTATCATATAAAGTTCTTGCAAAATTATACCCCCTTTGCTCAGAATGATATGCAGAAAAACCAATATTTAGCATGGCAATATTCTCAATATTATTTTAGCATTTCGGTGTGTTAGCAAAATTTCTCAGGCTGACACGGCAAAGAACCTGAGTTTGTCGATAGAGGAAAACATCCAAAACTTCGGACAAGTTGGGATGATATACAGATCTGCTTAATTACTTGCTAACCCTTCCTATGCGCATCGACGGTACGCTGACAAAATGGAATGATGATCGGGGGTTTGGATTCATAGCTCCGATTAAAGGAGGGCCTGAGATATTTGTTCATATCTCCGCGTTCCCTAAAGATGGTCATCGCCCATTTGTCGGCGAGCAGCTGACATTCGAAGTTGAAACCGACACGGTGGAAAAAAGTCGGGCTACAAACCTACTTTGCCCAAACCGTCCTGCGGTACGCCCTGTACGTCAGCACTCAGCTAAACGTCGTAGCGAGAAACACAGCATATTCGGAGCTGTTTTTTCAGTTGCCGTTGTCATCGCTATAGGCTTGTACGTCTATAGCGAGTTTTCGAACCGTATTTCTTCGCAAACCGGCGTTGCGGATCAAATAGACAGTCAAAGTATCTCTTCTACTTTTAGTTGCGATGGCCGCACGCACTGTTCGCAAATGTCCTCTTGCGCCGAAGCAACATTCTTTTTGCGAAATTGCCCCAATGTCGAAATGGACGGAAATGGTGATGGCGTCCCTTGTGAACAACAATGGTGTACGAGCCCTTTCGCAAAATGAACATTCATCCTTGTCAACCCCACTCGCTGCATTTCAACCCACAAAGGGCTAACAATCGCTTCGAGATGGACGCTCCGCCAGCAAGCTTCGCTTGCTGCCTCCGCGCCCCTCAAGCTGAACGTTGGGAGTCTTAAATGCTCCGCTTCGTTATTGTACTTATGTTGCTGTGCATTGGCACGTGTTCGTTCGCCGCTGACGACTGGATAAAGGCTCCAAAATCGGGAGAGGGCATGTTTGCGCGAAAGTGGTGTGGTGGAAACCTGCTTTGCGTGAACGGCCAATTTAAGCTGGGAGCCATCATGCACCTTCTTGGAACCGATTCTTCGCGCACATGTCGTGCATCTGTCACAGAGAGTTCCGTCATCGCTTACGAGACTGGAGATGAAATTCCCTTGGCAATGCTCCGTTTGGAGACGTGTCCAAAAATTTCGTGGCAATTGGCGTATTCCGGAGGAACAATTAAACGCCCGAGCTATAGGCTAATAAATCCTAATTCTGCTCCAGACTCCAGAACGGCTGTGAGTATTGAAAGACAGATACGCCTTCGTGCCTCAGATTTTGAAAAAAGTGAAGGAGAACACCCAGTTAAGTTGTCTGAGCAGCGCCCGAAAATTCTGGCATTGCCATCACAGGCCAAAGACACGTATCTGGTATCATTCGAGAATGACTCCGCAGCCAAAGATCCAACTCACTTCCTCTTCGCACAAGGGCGAATTGAACTTATTCACGGCGCAGCAAAACTCGTATCATTATTCTCATTGAATGGAAACAGTTATGCCCACTTTAAGTTCGGTTGCTCGGTTGGTTGTGGCTGGGGTGGCGACTTTGTCGTGCATTTTAGCGGCACAGAATTCCGGTTTGAAATGTTTGATGACGCTGGCTCTACATGATGACAAAGACACTTAACCCGGCGTTCGAGTGGGACGCCGCAAAAGCTCGGCGCCCCTCAACTTTTATTTTGGGGAGCAACAACGTGCGCTTTGTTTCGACAGCAGTAATCCTGGTTGTTTTTTTCGCCTTTGCCACAACCGCATCCGCCGTTTCACCGGAGCGCGCAAAAGGCATTTCCATGCACATGCTACCAAAACGTGTTGCCGATTTGGGCGGGAAGAAATGGGGCCTTGTAGTCTCTTTCGCCGAAAACCTGAAGACTGAAAAAGTCGAGCCCGTACTCCAATCAACGACTGAGTTTCTTTCCTATGTGCGTAAACAGGAGCGGTCTGTGCAAGAGAATGGCGTGTGGATAGTTATAACCCACCCAGACGCATACTCAGAGTCGGAAAAAAAGGTGCTTGAAGATATCAAGGCATTATCCCGGCAGGAAAACATTCCACTATTTGTGGCGCGCGGGTCACAATTACCTAATGGATGGCAGCGGTATGACAATGTTCCCTAGCCAGCGGTGGCTTCAAGTAGCAGTCAATCGCGTCCCCGCGTCACTTGACGAAGCATTCAGAGTAGCGATGAGCATGTGTTGGGACACAGTTTAGACTCCCCGCTTACGTATGAAACCAGCCATAAATCCCATGACCACCGAACAGAACACATTGAGACGCAAGCCATCCGTATGCATGGGGATTCTGCTCTATTTGGGGTATCTCGCCGTTTTCTTCACCACATGGACAATCAATGGGGTTGATTACAACCGGATCGGCGAGAATGCGCAAACGACGAAGCTGTGGTACGCGTTTCCCACCCTCTTCGGATGTGCCTTTCTGGTGCTTGCCATCAGCATCCTGGGTTGGTGGCGTCTGGTTCTGTTCGACAAGTTGAAGTCCGGCCCACAGTGGATCTGGGAGTAAATGGGGTCAGACCCAATTTACTCTGGGGCAAGACTCCTGATCGCTGATTTCACCAGACGCTGAGTGGTTTTATTGAAAAACTGGAAAAAACCAGAATAAAAGAGGCCAGAATAAAAGTAAACTCCAAAAAAAAACAACGCAGTACTATGCGTTGTCGTATGTTAAAGAAAGATTTAAAGCTTCTCTGACCCGTTTTATTTTTTTATTTCGTGGCCCCTTTAACTTCCCACAGTTAGGCCAATTCAGGATTGCTTGGTTTGCCTCTGCGTCCGGCCTAGCCTAGCTGCTGTGATCTTTCAACATGTAATTGGCCTGCAATCGTCATCTCGCTGCACCATATGAGTCTCGAATTCGTGGTCTGGATCAAACTGGGGATGGCCAATGTTATACATGAACTGATGGGTTCCGAATCTTATTCCCTTAATAGTCTTATCGTGGTTAATACTGTAATCGTAACACTTCTCTTGCATATATTCTCGAAGCTTTGCACGTTCGCTCATGGAGAGAGCTGGGGTACGAGCCAGAAAAAACCCATTGACAAAATGGGCGGATCCTGAACCTTCCAGATCGTTCCCCCATATCGTGGGTGCAGGCATGCTTAGGTTCATGCTCAGATTCGAGCTTCGAATGTCGGCAATCTGTAGCCCATCTGCTTCCAGTACTACCCGAAAGATATCGTTGACGGGGAAAATGCTTATCATCAGCGCCACAGATCTACCTAGCGCCTTGTCAGGCGAAATGAAGTCGCTAGTCATACTAAGGCCGTTGGAGTCAATCAAGCGAAGAGCCAGGGTGTCTTCTGATCTGCGAAGCAAAGTAATCCTGTTTATTTCCCGTTCCCAACCAATGTCAAAAACGCACCCGTTCCTCTTTTCGAATTGATCTAATTCGTAGAGCAACGCGATTGTCGATCCTGACCATTGTTCGGATTGTGGGTATTTCCCCGAATACCATGCTTGCATTGACGCAAATGCCTGGTCAAATGCTACTAATGAAATGTTCTCTTTGAAGCGATCTAATAGCCTGATAGCTCTTAGCTGATCGATTTGCTCAGAGACTCCAGCGACTATGGTTACAGGAAACCCGAGGTGCATCGTCACGCCATAACGTTGTTCGAATCTAGCGCGTACCGATTGGTCTCTCAGCAGCTCTATATAATCAATGCACTGGGAAAGATAGGTTTGCATATCCGCATACCAGGCATCTCTTCGAGCATTGTTTTTGAGCACCTTCGTGTCAGGCCGCTTGAGCTCAAATATCTGCCAAAACCCGTCGTCCCGCTGGACAATAAAGTCGGGAATGTAATTCCTCAGATTCTCAGTCTCTATCACCGGATGAGGTATAGCTCTCATATATCCCAGAGCTTCGAAGAGAGACGGGGTATTCTCGAAGAAACTCTGAAACTTTTGCTCAGACTCATCAAGCTGTATTAACAAAGAAAATTCTTCTATTGCCTTTTCGACAAGACTGCAAAATTGAGCATTCGTCATTGCTGCTTATAGCGCCTATTGCAGGACATAAATGGTCATGTCAGACGTACGTTTACGGCCGACGCCTAACAGTTTAATAAGTGGGAAATTTTCCATCATATTGGCTTATCTGGATGGGCAAAATTTCCACTTATTTTTATATTGATTGTCAAATATGGAAAATAATAAAAATGTGAGGCTATGTATTGGATAATTTATGATTATTTCCACGTATTACGATACTATGTGATGGAATATGGAAAGTCAAATTAAAAACAGGCCGAAATTTCGTCCCAACCCTGATCTCCGATTGATGGATCACGTGCGGGAGGTGATCCGCTATCAGCACTCTGCGTATCGGACCGAGCAGACCTATTGTCAGTGGATTCTGCGCTATCTCCATTACTTTGGCGGGAAGACCCATCCGAAGCTGCTTGGTGCCAAGGATGTGGATTTTGGGCAGGGGTTGATGTTTGTCCGCGGCGGCAAGGGCGGAAAAGACCGGACCACTCTTTTGTCCAAGGGTGTGGAGGTGCGGAGTTGCGGCGGCAGGTGGAGGCGGTGAAGCTCCTCCATCAGAAGGAGCTTGAGGAAGGGTTCGACGAGGTGTATATTCCGGAGGCTCTGGCCAGAAAATATCCCACTGCCACCCGTACGGTCGGCTGGCAGTGGGTCTCTCCGGCAAAGGAACGCTCCATTGACCCGCGTTCGGGCCGAGAGCAGCGTCATCATGCCCTGGAATCCGGGTTGCAAAAGGCGGTGAAGCGGGCGGTGGTGGTGGCGGGCATTGACAAAAAGGCCAGTTGTCATACCTTGCGTCAGAGCTTCGCCACCCATATGCTCGAAAATGGGGTGGGCATCCGGGTCCTTCAGGAGCTGCCGGGGCATGCGGATGTGAAGACCAGCGAGATTTATACCCAGGTCATATCAAGGGATATCAGGAAGTTCCAAAGTCCTCTGGATATGCTGCCGGGGTGATTGATCCCATCCATCTTGAGTAAAACCCTAACGGGTTCAAAGGTCCTTGAATTTTGTCTGAAACCAAAAAAATAATCCCTGCCAAAACAGGGCGGCTGCGGCGCCGGTCGGGCGGCTGGAGGCTGGTGAAGATTCTGGTGCCGTCGCTGCTTCTGGTTGCCGTGGCCATGGCCTTGTATGTGGCGTATCTGGACAGGATCATCCGCCACAAGTTTGACGGCAAGCGCTGGGCCCTGCCCGCTGTGGTCTATGCCCGTCCCCTGGAGTTGTATCCCGGCCTGATCTTTACCGCCCCCATGCTGGCCGCGGAGTTGCAGCTTGCCGGGTATCGGCAGGACAAGGCGGCGAAGGACCCGGGTGGCTATGACCTTGCCGGCAATGTCGTCCGTCTTTCCACCAGGGATTTCGCCTTTGCCGACGGCGTGGAGCAGTCGGCCCGCATCACCGTTGAGTTTTCCGGGGCCGCCGTCAAGAAAATCGCGCGCACCGATACCGGCGCCGAGCTGGCCCTGGCGCGCATTGATCCGGCCCGCATCGGCAGTTTTCATCCCCTGGAAAATGAAGATCGTGTTGTCTATAAGCGGGAAGAGCTGCCCGAGCTGCTGGTCAAGACCCTGATCGCGGTGGAGGATCAGCATTTTTACACCCACTTCGGGGTTGATCCCCTGGGAATTCTGCGGGCCATGTTTGCCAATCTCCGGGCCGGCAAGACCGTGCAGGGCGGCAGCACCCTGACCCAGCAACTGGTGAAGAATTTTTTCCTCAACAACGAGCGCACCCTCTATCGCAAGTTCAATGAGCTGATCATGGCCCTGCTCCTGGAGGCCCATTACAGCAAGGACGAGATTCTCACCGCCTATGCCAACGAGATTTTCCTGGGCCAGGATCGGGGGCGGGCGGTGCATGGGTTTGGCCTGGCCAGTCAGTTTTATTTCCGGCGTGAGCTGAAAGACCTCTCCGCCGCCCAGTTGGCCATGCTGGTGGGGATGATCAAGGGCCCGTCCTATTATGATCCGCGCCGCGAGCCCGAACGCTGTCTGCATCGGCGGCAGGTGGTGCTCGATGTGATGCGGTCGGAAGGGGTGATTTCCGACGAGCTGTACGGCACGGCCAAGGCCGCCGGTATGGAAAAGGGGGAAATGGTGCAGAGCGGGTTTAACCGCTACCCGGCCTTTCTTGATCTGGTGCGCCGTCAGTTGGGCGAGGAGTATCGTGAGGAGGATCTCACTTCCAATGGCCTGAAGATCCTCACCACCCTTGATCCGCAGGTTCAGACCCAGGTCGAGAAGCAACTCCAGGAGACCATTGCGGCCCTGGAAAAACGAACCGGGGTCACCGGCCTGGAAGGAGCGGTGATTGTCAGCAGCCGCGAGGGTGGAGAGATCCAGGCCGTGGCCGGTGGCCGTGAGGCCATGCAGTCCGGCTTTAACCGGGCCCTGGACGCCCATCGCCCCATTGGTTCACTTATCAAGCCGGTGGTGTATCTCACCGCCCTGAACAATGGCTACACCCTGGCAACCCCGGTGGATGATATCGTCCTGACCGTCTCTGCCGCCGGTGCCAAGGATTGGCGGCCAGCCAACTATGATAAAAAAGAGCATGGGGTGGTGCCGTTCTATGAGGCGCTGGCCCATTCCTATAATCTGTCCACCGTCCGCGTCGGGATGGATGTGGGGGTGGAAAAGGTGGTGGAGAATATTGGCCGTATGGGAATCAGGAGCGACTTCCAGCCCTATCCTTCTTTTCTTCTGGGAACGGCGGAGTTGTCGCCCCTGGAGGTGGCGCGGATGTATCAGGTCTTTGCCACCGGCGGGTTCTATCAGCCGCAGCGGGTTATCAGCAGCGTGCTGACCCTGGAGAACAAGGTCGTTCAGCGCTTTGGGCTGTCGGTGGAACAGCGCTTTTCCCCGGAATCCATTTTCCTGCTCAATACCGCCTTGCAACGGGTGGTGCGTGAGGGTACGGCGAAAGGTCTTGCCCGCATGATCCCGGAGTCGGTTCATGCCGCCGGCAAGACCGGAACCACCGATGAGCTGCGGGACAGCTGGTTTGCCGGGTACACCGGAGATCGGCTGGCCGTGGTCTGGATCGGCTGTGATGACAACAGACCAACGAAGCTCACCGGAGCCAGCGGCGCCATGGTGGTCTGGGGCAAGATCATGGGGTCCCTGCATCCCCAGCCTCTGGAGCTGACGGAACCGGAGGGGGTTGAGTGGGCCCGGATCAATCCGGATTCCTATGGCTATTCCGAGGAGGCCTCACGGGCAGATGTGGTGCTGCCCTTTGCCACAGGAACCATTCCCGCCGGGGCGGAGCGGCCTTCGCCGGCATCGGGCGGGGAGCCCCAGGAGGGCAAGGGCCCTGAGTTCTGGAATACGATCCGCGACTGGTTCCAGTAAGATACGAGCTTCCCCGGTGGATGGGACTGACCAGTGAGGACTACGGGTTTTATGGGGCAGAAAATCCGAAAATGATACTGAAATTCCCAGTGTTTGCCGGTTCCTGACCCCAGTGCCGGGGAACCTGGAACCCTCTCTTTGGGGCTGAGGCTTCAGAGGCATCGAGAACAAAAGACGAAGATGAATCAATCCCCTGGTAAATATTGCCGGGCCTTGGCCGCCAAGGTCCTGATGCCCATGGTTGTTGTCCTGTTTCTCCATGGCTGTTCGACGAAGCATGCCGTTCAATATCCAAGCGGGCCGGAACCAGCTCCGCTCCCTTCTCCCCGTCCCCGTCCCGTTCCTGCCCCGACACCCGCGCCTGTGCCCACGCCCGTGCCTGCGCCCGTACCTGATGCGGTTCCTGATCCGGTTCCTGATTCTGGCCTGGAAGCCGCGCCGGAATCCAGCCCGGCCACCGGTCGAGAATCGGTGCCGGTGGCGGTGGAAGGGAAAGCGGCGGGCGCCTTGCTTGCCAGCGCCCGGCAAAATGTGCGGGCTGGTGAGTTCAGTCAGGCTGAGATTATGCTGGAGCGGGCCCTCCGGGTTGAGCCCCGGAATGCCCGGCTGTGGCATGAGATGGCCCAGGTGAAGTATTCCCAGAAGGATTATGGGCAGGCGGTGCAGTTCTGCATCAAGTCCAACAGTCTGGCCGGTAAGGATTATTCCTTGATGCAGCAGAACTGGCTGCTTATGGAAAAGGCCTATACCGAGCTGGGAGAACCGGAGAAGGCGCAGCAGGTGCGGATTAAGGCCGGTTGATGGATGTTGCTTCCTGGGCATTGTTGGCGGAACAGGTTGGTTGATGGTGAGGGGAATTGTCCCGCAGTTCTTGGGTTTGGATCGGTCATATGGGATATTCGGAATCACGTGATGCGATAACCGCGCAGATCAAAGAGCAGGCCGACATCGTCCAGATCATCGGCGAAAGTGTGGATCTGAAAAGGGCGGGGGCCCGTTTTCTCGGCTGCTGTCCCTTCCACAGCGAGAAAACTCCATCATTCTCGGTCCATCCGGGCCAGCAGTTTTACCACTGTTTCGGCTGCGGCGCGTCGGGTGACGTTTTTTCTTTTATGATGAAATATCACAATATGGATTTTCCCACCGCCCTCCAGACCCTGGCCAGTCGGTATCACATCGATCTGCCGGAGCGGCAGGTCTCCCAGGCCGAGCAGGAAAAGGAGCGTCTGCGCAAGGCGATGTACGCCATCAACGAAAAGGCGGCGCGGGTCTATCGGGAATATCTGCTCCATGCCGGGGGGGCGGGTTCGGCGCGCGCCTATCTTGAGCGGCGCGGCATCCCCCTCGCAATTCAGGAGAAGTTCCAGCTGGGATACGCGCCGGCGGTGGAGAGTTCCGGCTGGAATTTTCTTGGTTCCACCTTGCAGGGTGAGGAGACTGCGGCAGCCGAGGCCGTCGGGCTGCTGGTCAAAAAGGAGGACACGGGCCGGGCCTATGATCGTTTCCGGGACCGGATCCTTTTTCCGATCTTTGACACCAAAGGGCGGATCAATGGCTTTGGCGGCCGGATTATCGGGGAAGGGCAGCCCAAGTACATGAATTCCCCCGAAAGTCCGGTCTTTGACAAGAGCCGTCTGCTGCTCGGGCTCTTCCAGCAGGCCGCAGATATCCGCACCCGCCAGCGGGTGGTGCTGGTGGAAGGCAATTTTGACATGATCTCCATGGTGGTGCACGGCTGTCCCAACGTGGCGGCTCCTCTGGGAACCGCCCTGACCCGGCCGCAACTCAAACTGCTGCGCCACTACACTGATAACGCGATCCTTCTTTTTGACGGCGACACCGCCGGGATCAAGGCGGCGGTGCGGGCCGTGCCCCTGTTTCTGGCCGAGCAGATGAGCGCGAAGGTGGCGCTGTTGCCCCCGGGGCATGACCCCGATACCTTTATCCGTGAAAAAGGGCCGGAGGAGCTGGAGCGGCTGCTGGATACGGCCATGCCGCTGGCCGAGTTCGCCCTGGCCAGGATGATCGAGGAACATGGACTGACCCTGGACGGCAAGGGCAGGATCGTGGAAGAGCTGCGTCCGCTGGTACAGGCGGCAGCCTCTCCCTTGCAGCGGTCGGTGGTGATCGCCCATTTCAGTGAAAAGCTGGGCATGGATGCCCGGCAGCTTGGTGATCTGCTGATGGCCAATGCTCCCGCTCTGCCGGGACCCTCGACCCCGGTCTCGCCCGGGAAAGCATCGGGCCGGTTCGTGCTGGAGGGGAGACGGGATCTTCGCTTGAACGGCCCGCAAAAACGGCTGGTGTCCTATATGGTTCGCTATCCCGGCCATTTTTCGCGGTTGGAGGAGGCTGGCCTCAGATTCCTCCTGGCAGAGGGAGTGGGGGAGGTTCTGTTTCTCCAGATCAAGGCCCTGCATGCCAGAAATCCTCAGTTTGAGCCGGAGGAGCTGCTGGCCGTTTTGCCCGAGGGTGAAGAGCGGGCCCTGGTCGGGGAGATTCAGATGGCGACGAGGGCGGCTGCCGAGAGTGGCATCTCTTCAGGGAGCGAGGAGGAGCTGGCCGAGTTGCTGGGCTGGTTGAAGAGGCAGAAGCTGGAGGAGATGAAGAAAAAGGTGTTTGCGGAGCTGGTCAGCGTGTCCGGCGACGCATCCGACGAGCGTGACCGCTTGCTGCTGCAGGTGGCGAAGATTAATCAGGAACTCCATGCCCTCAATGAAGATGTCTGAAAAACGGGAGTGCTGTTCCGGGCATGCCTTTACCCCCATTATTTTTTCAAACAACTTATTGATATTAAAATTTAAATTGATATAGTACGGTTGCGTTGAGAAAGCAGTGTTTCTGGCAACGGGAAGGGAAAAGAGCAAGCAGTTTCAGCCCCATCTCTCTTTCATCCCAGTTGTTTTCGGCGCCGGCTTCTTGACCAGAGAAACACCCATGGCAAGGGTATGCCGGGCTCAGCAGTTTCTGATTCCTGAATAGAAGTGACGATGCCGGCCCATTCCGGGCCGTTCCAGTATGCAGGGTGCGCTGGTTTTTTTTTGGCATGAAAAAAACGTACAACCTCGGAGGGGGGGAAGTATGGCTGTGGATGAAGATTTAGATCAGCATGGGCAGGAGCATTCCGACAGCGATCATCTGCCCGCCGATGACGCCTTTGATCTGGCTGAAATCACTTCTGGTCTGGGCCGCGAGAGCGGAGTGATTGTTCCCGAGTGGGCCTATGGGGACGGGGATCCACTCACAGTTATTGCAGAAAACAGCGAGAGCGTTGAAGAGTCGGTTATCGATTCTGATGACGATGATTTCAGTTCCATTGGGGAACCGGCCGCCAAGGGGAGCCATGTTGTTGAGCCCATCAGTATTTATTTGCGGGAGATGGGTGCCATGCCCCTGCTCAGCTATGAGGAAGAGTTCGAGCTGGCCCGGTTGATGGATGAGGGGCAGGCTCGCATCCAGATGGCGGTGCTTTCCACTCCTTTGGCCATTCCGGCTCTCCAGTCTCTGGTCAAGGAGCTTGAGACGGGGCGGATAAAAATCACCCAGACCCTCAAGGGTCTCTCCGATGACCAGAAAGACGTTCTGGCCCAGGTGCAGGATGAGTTCATTGGACGGGTTGTACAGGCCATGGAACTGCACCGGAAAAGAGAGGAGTTGCGGCAGCTTTTTCTGAGTTGCGCGGATGGAACCGACGAGGATGGAGAGATCTATCAACGGATTCTCGCCATGGGAGCGGAGATAGCAAAGATCTTTCAGGGTCGACTGATCTGCTCCCGCTGCATCAATGGCATTGCTGCCGGCCTTGAAGATCTGGCAAATCGTTTTCAACTGGTCAGTGATCAGGTGATGCAGGAGTATGAGTTGGCGATGAGCGAGCAGGTGGCCCTGGCGGTGGGCCCCATGGAGCTTGAAAAAAAAATGGTCAGGGTTTTGCACGAGGAGGTGGGCTTCGGGTATCGAGCCTTGCAGGAGACTCTCCATGAGCTGGAGATGGCAGGAAAAATCGTCACCGATGCCAAAGAGTCACTGGTGCGGGCCAATTTGCGTCTGGTGGTTTCGGTGGCCAAAAAATTTGTGAATCGTGGCCTACAGTTTCCTGACCTTGTGCAGGAGGGGAATATCGGTTTGATCAAGGCCGTGGAAAAATTTGATTATCATCGCGGCTACAAGTTCAGCACCTATGCCACCTGGTGGATTCGTCAGTCCATAACCCGTGGTATTGCTGATCAGGGACGAACCATTCGGCTGCCGGTACATATGATCGAGACCATTAACCGGATGCTGCGGGTGACCAGGAATTTCGTCCGTCATGAAAACCGGGAGCCGACCCCGGAAGAAATTGCGGAACGGCTCGGGGTGGATGCATCGAAGGTCAAAGCGGCCTTGAAAACAGCCAAGGATGCCATTTCTCTGGATATGCCGGTGGGAACGGACGAGGAGTCTTTTCTTTCTGATTTTATTGAGGATTGCAGTGCCATCGGGCCGGATCAATCCTCCATGGTGGACAGCTTGAAAGAGTGTCTCCGGCGGGTGATGGCCACCCTTTCGGCCCGCGAGATCAAGGTCTTGCAGCTGCGCTACGGCATTGATGTGAGTTGTGATCATACCCTCGAAGAGGTGGGGATCTGCTTCGCTGTGACCCGGGAACGGATCCGTCAGATTGAGGCCCAGGCAATACAGAAATTACAGCATCCTTCCCGGCTCGAAGAACTTCGTGTGTTTGTCAAAGATTAGAGCCGCTTAACAGGTTGGCGCCGTCTTTTTTCTGTTGTTTCCAGCAAATACCCGCATCCCGACCCGTCCCGGAAAGGAAGGGGGCCTTGTCGGTCTGGACAAGGAGACCATACCGGCACAACGTCGAAACCCTCTGTCAAATCGCCGCGTAGTATTCCACCGTCACGCACAGGAACAGGAAAAGATATGGCTGATCTCCTTGATTGGGTGAGTTTGAGTCTGGTGCCGGGGCTGGGTGTGACCGGGCTTGGACGGCTGGTGGATTGCTTTGCCGGGGCGGACGGGGTTTTTCAGGCCACGGCCAAAGAACGGTCCCAGATTGGTGGAATCCGGGCAGAGGCGTTGCTCGGGCTGACCGATGTGGCAGCGGTGCGGAAACGGGGAGAGCAGGAGCTGGATCGTCTGGCCGGGATCGGGGCGCAGGCCCTTTGTCTTGAGGATCAGGACTACCCCTCTCTGCTGCGGCAGACCAGCACTCCGCCGCCGGTCTTGTATATAAAGGGTCGCACGGAACTGCTGGAAAGCTGCTGTGTGGCGATGGTTGGTTCACGGGCGGCAACCAGCTACGGCCACCGGATCGCCACGGCCCTGGCCCATGATCTGGCGCTCCGGGGAGTGGCCGTGGTCTCCGGTATGGCGCTGGGCATTGATGCCTGTGCCCATGCTGGTGCCTTGTCCGCGCCCGGCGCCACCATTGGGGTGCTGGGCTGCGGGCTGGATGTGGTCTATCCCCAGCAGAACCGCCGTCTCTATGAACAGATAGGGGAGTGCGGTCTTCTGGTGACGGAATATCCCCTCGGCACCCGTCCTGAGGGTTTCAGGTTTCCGGCCCGGAATCGGATTATCGCCGGGATGAGTTACGGCGTGGTGGTGGTTGAGGCGGCCAGAAAATCCGGCTCCCTGATAACCGCGGAATTTGCCCTGGAAGAAGGACGGGATGTCTTTGCCGTCCCTGGTCAGGTGGATTCCTTTAAAAGTGCCGGGGCGCACTGGCTGTTGCAGCAGGGGGCCAAGCTGGTGCTTTCCGCCGCCGACATCCTCGAGGAGCTCCCTCTGTGTAAGGGGCTGCGCCGGGACTATCTGGGAGAATCGGGGCAGGCGCAAGGGCCGGAGGTTGTGGATGCCGAACTTCTGGATTTGCTTGCGATGATCGAACCCTATGCCATGAAGCGTGACGCCCTGATCGCTAAATCCGGGCTTGCCCCCGGGCAGTTGGCTGAGTTCCTGCTCCGCCTGGAGCTTGATGGACTGGTGGAGATGCTGCCGGGTGACGAGGTGCGCAGAACCGGGCACGGGGGCGAGAAGGAACCCTGATGGAAAAGAAGTAATAATGATTCGAAACAGTTAAAGGGGAATCTATGCAGCAGATTCAAATAGCGCCATCCATCCTGTCCGCTGATTTCTCCCGTCTGGGCGAGGAGATTCGTGCCGTTGATCAGGCCGGGGCCGAGGTGATCCATGTCGATGTGATGGATGGTCATTTTGTCCCCAATATCACCATTGGCCCATTGGTGGTCAAGGCAGTCCGTCAGGTGACGGACAGAGTGGTGGATGTGCATCTGATGATTGAGGATGCCGACCGCTATCTGGAGTCTTTTGCCGAGGCCGGTGCCGACTGGATCTCCGTCCATGTGGAGGCCTGCCCCCATCTGCATCGGACGGTTACCCGGATCCGGGAGCTGGGAAAGAAGGCGGGGGTGGTCTTGAATCCCGCGACCTGTCTGGAGTGCCTTGATTTTATCCTGGAAGAAGTGGATCTGGTGATGCTTATGAGCGTGAATCCGGGATTTGGCGGCCAGTCTTTTATCCCGTCCACCCTGCGTAAGATAGGCCGGTTGAAAAAACGGATTGATGAGCTGGGCCTTGCCGTTGGCATTGAGGTGGATGGTGGCATCAGTGGCGCGACCATTGGCCGGGTGGCCGAGGCAGGGGCCAATATCTTCGTTGCCGGCTCGGCCATTTACGGGAAGCCGGATTATCAGACAGTCATCAGGGAGTTGCGGGATCTGGCCGAGGCAGGCAGCAGGAGTAGAAAAGGGTTGAAATAGTGGTGATTGCGGGTGGTGGATCGTGGTGAAGAGGAGGGAAACCATGGAGAAATGGCTGGGATTGACGGATCTTTCCGTGTACCCGAAGCTTGTGGAGCTGGCCCGGCGTCCCCTTGACCTGAGTGCCAGGGAGGTATTGAACGGGGACAGGATGCGCCGCTATTGCTCTGCTGCCGCCGGCTTTGACCTGCTCTACGGGACTCAGCGGGTAAATGATGAGGTGCTCGCCGGTCTCCAGGATCTGGCTGATCAGGGGCAGCTGGTGGAACAGTTCCGGCGGATGCGGCGGGGGGCGATCATGAATCGGATTGAAGGATTTCCCTCGGAAGAGCGGCAGGTACTGCACACGGCCAGTCGCGATTTTTTCGGGCACCATCCGGTGGAGCCTGAGGCCACGGGGCTGGCCGGAAGAGAGCTTGCCAAGCTGAAGGTTTTTTTGGAGGACCTGGAAACCGGGCGGCTGACCAACGCCCAGGGGCAGCCCTTTGATACAATGATCCAGGTGGGTATCGGGGGTTCTGATCTTGGCCCGCGTTCCGTCTATGAGGCCCTGCGCGCCCATGGGCAGCAGGGGAGGAAAGTTTATTTTATCTCCAACGTCGATCCTGACGACGCGGCCGCGGTGCTCCGCCGGGTGAATCTGGAGACCACCCTGGTGAATGTGGTCTCCAAAAGCGGAAACACCCTGGAAACCTTGACCAATGAGACCCTGATCAGAAAGGCCCTTACGGCCAGGGGATTGAATCCCAGCCTTCATTGTACCGCAGTGACCGGTGCGGGCAGTCCCATGGATAACCCGAAGCGGTATCTGCGGTCGTTTTATATGTTTGACTCCATCGGTGGCAGGTACAGTGCAACCTCCATGGTTGGGGCGGTTATGCTCGGGTTTGCCCTTGGTTTTGAACAGGTGCGGGAGTTTCTGGAAGGTGCCTCCTCTATGGATGCAGTGGCGGAAGAAACGGAGCTGGGGCGGAATCTCCCCCTGCTGCTGGCGATGCTCGGGGTCTGGAATCACAGCTTTCTGGGGTACCCGACCGTGGCCGTGCTTCCCTACAGCCAGGCCCTGCATCGATTTACCGCCCACCTCCAGCAATGTGACATGGAGTCCAATGGCAAGTCGGTTACGCGCCAGGGCGAGCGGGTGGCCCTGAAAACCGGGCCGATTATCTGGGGAGAGCCGGGAACCAACGGACAGCACGCATTTTATCAGTTACTGCACCAGGGCACTGAGATTGTCCCGGTAGAGTTCATCGGCTTCCGGCACAGTCAGTATGGTGAAGATCTGGAAAGTGACGGAAGTACCTCGCAGCAGAAATTGCTGGCCAATCTTCTTGCCCAGTCTCTGGCCCTGGCCATGGGGCAGGAAAACGAAAATCCGAACCGGAAATTTCCCGGGAATCGTCCAAATCTTATTCTGCTTGCTGACAGATTGACCCCGAAGGTCATGGGTGCCCTGCTTTCCCTTTATGAGGCCAAAATCGTTTTTCAGGGATTCTGCTGGAATATCAATTCATTTGATCAGGAGGGGGTGCAGTTGGGGAAGGTTCTGGCGGGCCGGATACTCTCCTTGATGGCTGAAAAACAGGACGATGGCGGCGCTGCTTTTTCCCCGGAGAAGGCCTTGTTGGAGATGGCCAGACTACATTAAATGGATAAAAGCGGGAGTGAATCAGGGCTCATTTCCGGGCATATTTTAATTTATTTTTAGTTGACAAAGAAAATGTTAAAAGATATTGTTTTTAACGCTAAGGAAATGGGCTGTTCAAGTGAATTGTCGCTCCATGACTCTTCCTCGATCATGCCTTTCAAAGGTTTGTGCCGGTGTTGCTCAGCTTGAACAGCAGGCTGGAAGGGCGGGTACGGCCGGGAAGTAATTTTTGGTAAGGGAAGTAGTTAACTCGTAATTTTAAAGGAGGAAAATTCATGGCAAAGCATGAGACGCCCTTGTTGGATGAGCTTGAAAAAGGCCCCTGGCCAAGCTTCGTTACCGACATCAAGCGCCAGGCAGAGAAAAAACCCGAGTGCTGGGATATTCTTGGCCAGTTGGAGCTGTCCTATGTAGAGAAGATTACCCATTGGAAGCATGGTGGTATTGTTGGCGTATTCGGATATGGCGGTGGTATTGTTGGTCGGTATTCTGACCTGCCAAAACGTTTTCCTGGCGTCGAGCATTTTCACACGGTCCGCTTAGCTCAGCCTTCATCAAAGTATTATTCCACCAAGCATTTGCGTGATCTCTGTGATCTGTGGGAGAAATATGGTTCTGGTATGACCAATATGCACGGTTCCACTGGTGACATGGTTATGCTGGGATGCCGTACCGAGGCCCTGGAGCCTTTCTTCTATGAAATGACCCATAACCTGAATCAGGATCTTGGCGGTTCCGGTTCCAATCTGCGGACTCCAGCCAACTGTCTTGGTTCGTCCCGTTGTGAATGGTCCTGTTATGACACGGAAGAGGCCTGTTATCAGCTGACCATGCATTATCAGGATGAGATTCATCGTCCCGCGTTTCCTTACAAGTTCAAGTTCAAGTTTTCCGGATGCCCCAATGACTGCGTAGCTGCCATAGCCCGGTCAGATGTGGCGGTTATCGGCACCTGGCGGGATAATATCCGCATAGACCAGGCTGCCGTTAAAGAATATGTTGCCGGTAACATCCCCTCCAACGGCGGTGCCCATGCCGGTCGTGACTGGGGCAAGTTTAACATTCAGAAAGAAGTAATCAATCTTTGTCCCAACAACTGTATGTGGATGGAGGGTGCAGAGCTGAAGATTGATGATGCCGAGTGTACTCGCTGTATGCATTGCATTAATGTCATGCCACGGGCCCTTCGTCCCGGCGCTGACCAAGGTGCAACCATCTGCGTTGGCGCCAAAGCCCCGATCCTTGATGGAGCCCAGTTTGCAACTCTGATTGTTCCTTTCATGAAGGTTTCAGCCGAGAATGAATTTGAAGAGCTGATTGAATTCATTGAAAAGGTTTGGGACTGGTGGATGGAAGTTGGTAAAAACCGTGAGCGTGTGGGTGAGACCATGCAGCGTCTTGGCCTGCCCACCTTTATTAAGGTCATGGGTCTGGATCCCATTCCACAGCATATTAAAGAGCCTCGTTCCAATCCCTATGTTTTCTGGCAGGAAGAAGAGGTTCCAGGTGGATTTCAACGTGATGTTGAGGAGTTCCGTGCTCGCCACGCAGCTTAATTAGAAGTTAAACCGAGAACTTAACTCGTATATATAAGGAGATTAACATTATGGCTTATGATCCAGCCAATCCGATGGTCGACAGGATTTCCGATATCGGCCCCAGATATTACGCTGAGTTTCATCCACCAGTCGTTGCTGCCAACAAAGGTAAATGGTTGTGGCATGAGATTACGCAACCCGGTGTTCTGGTTCACAAATCAGAAACCGGTGACGAGTGCTGGACGGTCCGCGTCGGGGCTGCCCGCCTGATTTCCATTGAGCTGATCCGCGAGATGTGTGACATCGCCGATAAACACTGTGAAGGTTTCTTCCGCTTCACCACCCGTAACAACGTTGAATTTATGGTGGATTCTAAAGCCAAGGTTCAGCCACTGCTTGACGATTTGAAAAGTCGCGGCAATAAGTTCCCGGTTGGTGGAACTGGCGCCGGTGTCACCAATATCGTTCATACTCAGGGCTGGGTTCATTGCCATACGCCGGCCACCGATGCCTCCGGGGTTGTGAAAGCGGTAATGGATGAGCTTTTTGACTACTTTACCTCCATGACTCTGCCGGCTCAGGTCCGTATTGCTCTGGCCTGCTGTCTGAACATGTGTGGAGCTGTTCATGCCTCCGATATCGCCATCCTCGGCGTGCATCGGAAGCCACCGATGATCGATCACAAGCGTATCACTGGTGTCTGCGAGCTGCCCCTTGCCATTTCCTCCTGTCCCCTTGGTGCTGTCAAGCCTGCCAAGGCCATGGTCGATGGTGTGGAGATTAAGTCCGTCCAGGTAAACGCAGAGCGTTGTATGTTCTGTGGTAACTGCTATACCATGTGTCCTGCCATGCCTTTGGCTGACCCCGAAGGTGACGGTATTGCCATTCTGGTTGGTGGAAAGTGTTCCAACAGTCGGTCGGCCCCAAAATTCTCCAAGCTGGTTATCCCCTTTCTTCCCAATACTCCGCCCCGTTGGCCTGAGACCGTTGCGGCCGTAAAGGGTATTCTGGAAGCCTATGCCAAAGATGCCCATAAGTATGAGCGTGTTGGTGAGTGGGCGGAACGGATCGGCTGGGAGAAATTTTTTGAGAAGTGCGATATTCCTTTCACCATCAAAAGTATTGATGATTATCGTCTTGCCTACGATACCTGGCGGACGACCACTCAGTTCAAGTACACCTCTCATGTCAAATAGTTGATTTGATTGACGAAGCGACCCGTTCTAAACGGTTACAACGGGTCGCTTCCTTTGGTTGCTTGTCTGTTCACAATCTTTTTTGAGGAGTATGCGCTATGGCATTAAGTAAAGAAGAGCTCAAGGCTGCGATTCTGCAGAAGGCAGAGACTGCTCCAAAACCACAGCTTTATGTCAAAGATTTTTATGCCTGTGACCCAGATGCGAAACCGCGGGAAATAAAAAATGCGGCCAATGATCTGGTGAAGGAAGGAAAACTGATGTTCTGGTCTTCCGGTTCCACCACAATGTATGCCATGAAAAGTCGTATCAAGGATGAAGAGGGAGCAAGTGGGGTAAATTAGTGCTTTACAGATAAATTCCTTGTTTTTTTCAAAGAAATTTATCTGATAAGGCAATTATCCCGCTCATCGGGCTTGGTTCAACAATCTCCCGATGCAGAGAAAACCCTAAAGGCGCCGAGTGTCTACTCGGCGCCTTTTTTTATTCGAGAAGCAGTATCTTGGTCATGGCTGATATTCTTTTACTTAAGACGGTTGATTCCACCAACCGGATCGCCCGGGAAATGGGGAATTCAGGTAAGCCGCATGGGTACGGTGTGGTGGCAGAGAGCCAGACCGCAGGGCGAGGAAGATTGGGAAAAGAGTGGCTCTCACTTCCTGGGATGGGGCTCTGCTGTACAATTCTGGTACGTCCCCGCCTGGATATTGAGGATTATCCAAAGATAACATTGACCGCCGGGCTTGCTGTGGGACTGGCCCTTGAGGAACTCTGTCATCTGGAGGTGCAACTGAAATGGCCAAACGATATGTACCTTGGCGGACGTAAATGCGGCGGCATTCTCGTTGAGACTTCATCCCTGCATGAAAATGCCGATCACTGTTTTGCCCTTGTGGGAATCGGGGTTAATGTGAACGCCGATTCTGCCGATTTTCCCGTGCCCTTGCAAACAAGCGCCACGTCTCTTTTCATTGAGACCGGAATGAAATATGATGTTTTGACTCTTTTTTCAAGAATCAGGAGCCAGCTCCTTCAACTGTTAACCCAGTTGGAGACTGGCTGTTTTAAAGGTATCTTAGAGCAGTGGCGACAACGAGATATGTTGAAAGGAAAATGGATGAGCTGGGTGACGCCCGCGGGGCGGACTGTATATGGAGAGTCACTGGGGGTGGACGAAAAAGGAAGCCTAGCGATACGCGATCCATGGGGAAGAAGATGGGAAGTCCTCTCAGGTGACCTGAGTCTGGCAGCAAGTCCATTTCTAAACCAGGAAAAGTCATAAGAACAGCAAGGAGCCGGGGGGTGAGCGTCGCCATGAACGGCAACAGCTCAAAATGTTTTTAGAAAAGCAATGGCATGTGTATTGGCTTGGCTATAAAACCGCTTACGAATAAAAGGCAGGCATAAACGGGTTCTGCCCGGAGGGATGGGCTTTCCATCAAATCAGATCTGGCCGTCACAGCAGCTTGCGATATCCCGATGACAATA
>JACDZJ010000170.1_pt1 | contig 27809 bp, 32 predicted proteins | sample 7365721 | NCBI WGS metagenome assembly JACDZJ01 (sample SAMN15143480, study PRJNA637477) | pond metagenome | biome: freshwater wetland ecosystem [ENVO:00000243]; feature: pond [ENVO:00000033]; material: pond water [ENVO:00002228]; isolation source: pond water containing pink berries ... | reverse complement strand
ATCTCGCCTGCGGCATCATCACTTGGCGTGCAACTGGCCTACTGAAATAGGCTCCTAGTGGCCCCGCGCCATTTAGCGAGCGCCGGCCTGCCGACCATCGGGCGGCAGGGGAGGGGTGGGTGGGGGTGTAGGTCGAAGTGCATCCAAAACACTGTCAAACCTGACGGGGATCGAGATCGTGATTTCGGGCTTTTTCAGGAGGATTTTTCTAACAGAATAATCACCTGATTGAGATTTTTACGAAAAAAGCGGCGGCGCGGGGTGTTAGACCTGTCCGATTTCCTGCCTTAGTGGCGCGCCTGGCGGACGGTTCAGGCGGCCTGCCTCAATTCGGTCGTGATGGGTTCCCCTTCTGCCGTGTAACTGGCTAGCTTGCGCGGGCCATGGAAGATTGCCAGGTGAGCGGCGCATTGCTACCAGAGCTGGTTCTAGGCTCAAGTGACCGGTCAGTCCGACAATCCGTCCTCCCCCATCCCCGTAATCGAAGATAATTTGTCTTCGATATCAGCAGAAAGCTCCCCATGTCCAACATTGCCACCGTCCTCAGGGAAGAGATCGCCCGCCAGTCGCGCAAGGAATTGCGCAGCGAAACCGAAGGACTCAAGAAAGCTTCCAGCAAATACCGCAGCGAAATCGCCGCCCTCAAGCGGCGTGTCGCCATCCTCGAGCAGCAGGTCGGCAGGCTCGTCAAGCTGCAGGAGAAGGCGAAACCCGCACCCTCTACTAAGTCGTCTGAAGAATCTCCCAAACTGCGCTTCCGGATCGATGGCCTCAAGAAACTGCGCGAACGGCTTGAACTGTCGGCCCCGAAACTCGCCGGCCTGCTCGGTGTTTCACCCCAGACCATCTACAACTGGGAAGCCGGCAGTTCCCGCCCCAACCCGGACCTGATCGCCCGCCTCGCCACCCTTCGGAAGATGGGCAAGCGCGAGCTGCAGCAACTTCTGGCACAAGGCGCCACCGCATGAGGCTGCTGCACACCATGCTGCGCACCGGCGACCTCGACCGGTCGATCGCCTTCTATACCGAGGTCCTCGGCATGAAACTCCTGCGCCGGCAGGATTACCCCGTCGGCGAGTTCACCCTGGCCTTCCTCGGTTACGGGGAGGAGAGCGACACCACGGTCATCGAACTCACCTACAACTGGGGCGTCGATAAGTACGAACTGGGATCGGCCTACGGCCACATCGCCATCGAAGTGGATGACGTCTATGCTGCCTGCGAAGCCATCCGCCACAAGGATGGCAAGATCATCCGCGAAGCCGGGCCGATGAACGCCGGCACCACCGTCATCGCCTTCATCCAGGATCCCGATGGTTACTACATCGAGCTGATCGGCAAGCATCACTGATGGACCTCGATTGCCCGCTCACCGACGAAGAATTCGACGAACTCGACCGGTTCCTCATGTCGGACGCCACTCAGGAGGAGTCTCTCGACATCTCGATGCTCGACGGCTTCCTGACGGCGCTCGCCATCGGTCCCAACACCCACCTGCCCAGTCAGTGGCTACCCGTCGTTTGGGGTGGCGAGATCAGCTGGGAATCAGAGGTGCTGGCCGAACGCATGACCTCCTACGTCCTGCGCCTTGGCAACGACATCATTCTGACCCTGCGTGACGCCCCTGAAGAATTCGAACCGCTGATCTATGAAAGGGAACATCAGGGCAAGACGATCCCTATCATCGACGAGTGGTGCACCGGTTTCATCAAGGGTATGGCGCTCGACGAAGAGGCCTGGCAACCGCTGATGGATGCGGAGGAGGGTGCCGAGATGCTCTATCCGATCATGCTTTACGGCACCGAAACCGGTTGGGACATGCTGCGCGACGATCCCTCGCTTGGGGAGCGTCACGACGAATTTGCTGCGTCACTCTCCGATAGCGTCCTTGCCATCCGCGACTGGTGGCTGCCAGTTCGCAAGGCGAAATCGACGATTCGTCGTGAAGAACCCAAGGTAGGCCGGAACAAACCTTGTCCCTGCGGCAGCGGCAAGAAGTTCAAGCAGTGTTGCGCCGGGCAGAAGACGCTGCATTGACCACCCGAAGCATCGTACCGTCCCCAGAGATTACTGAACGACTGCCGTTATCAGGTGGTCGTTGACAGACTACCTTCCTGCCTCGCGCGCCACATTGACTCCACCGCACCCGATAAAGAAGGATTTTTCGCAGGCCGTACTTTCGTGCATTGCCCGGGTCGCGGCCTCCCGGTAATACCTTGCGGCAGCCTCCGGGAATCCCAGTTTCTCGGCCGCCACCCCAAGGTAAAACCAGGCCAGGTCGATTCCGTAGCCGATCTTCACGGTATCCATGGCCAGCTGGCGCCAAGACTGCGCGCTGTAGTGCTCGCGCAGCGTCAGTTGCTTCAATACGAACTCCGGTGCGCACTGCTCGCACGCCAGATCCGCTTCCCCCTGGCTGAACTTGTCGAATACCTCCGAATAAAAGACGAGCGGGGCATCCTGCGGCGATGAGGCGGCCCCCGGGTTTTCCGTCAGTGGAGTGAAATCCGGTTCGCCCGCGCCGGATTTCTCGACATAGCGCACGCCATGGCCGGCACTCGTCCAGCCCACCGGCGGGGGTGCCTTCCTGGCCTGCGGGTCGTACAGCTTCATCATTGGCGCTTCCAGCGCGGTCAGGGATTCGATGCGCTTGGGTGGCGCCGGATGGGTGCTGAAGAAATCGAGGCGGGATTCACTCCCCGAGTTCTTCATCATTTTCTGCCAGAGCGTGACGGCCGCATGCGGGTCATACCCGGCCCGCGCCGCCAGTTCCACCCCCAGTTTGTCGGCTTCTTCCTCCGCTGTCCGGCTGTTGGGGAGGTTGATGAAGGCCAGGGCCGCCAGTTCGGCGGCCGTATGCACGCCCCGCGCATTGGGGTTGTTGCGGTTCGCCGCCGCGGTCACGGCAATCACGGCCACGCTGGAGGCGATCTGCACGGACATTTTCTCGGCGCCATGGTTGGCCAGCGCGTGGGCGATCTCGTGCCCCATCACCTGGGCGATCTCGTCATCGGTCGCGTCCAGCTTCTCGATCAGCCCGGTATAGATGCCCATCCGTCCACCCGGCATGCAGAAGGCGTTGACGGTCTTGGGGTCATCGATGACCTTGATGCTCCAGTTCCATTCCCGGGTTTCCGGGCGGTAGCGGATGGCCTGGGTGATGAGCCGGTCGGTGATGCCCCGGATGCGGGCATTGATTGCCGGATCCTCGCTGATCTTCCCGTCTTTCTCCAGCGCGCCGATCATGCTCTGGTAGGCCGATGCGGATTGGGCAATCGCCGACTTCTCCGAAACCATCATGAACTGGCTGCGGCCGGTCATCTGGTTGGTGGCGCAGCCGCTCAGGAAGGCAACGCATGCCAGCAGGGCGAGGAGACAACGGGGTATCGATGCCATGCGCCCCTCCGCGCTCTTGGTCTATACACGTCCAGCCAGTCGGCCGAGACGCTGCCGGTGAGGGTGGCGATCTGGAGCCACTCCTCGTAGGAGTGCCCGCCGAATGCTTGCCCGGGCAGCAGCACTGCCTCGGTGTAGGCATCGGGCCCGGTGAATACCGTGTTGATCCGGATGCTGCCGTCCGCTTCCCGCTTGGCGATCAGCATCGGCTGAGGGAGCTCGTTCATGCCGTTATTGTAGTAAACACGCTATGCAAACACCATTCGACGAAAGTCATAGGAATGCGCGTGGCTCACCGGCTACCCGGGCCGGGGCATGCCGATCCACACTCCCGTACGGACGGCCTGGATCGTGGTCAGGAACCTGGAAAGATTTTCCAGAAAGGGAAGGCCTGCTTGCGTAGCGTGTGCGCATCCCGCTATCACGACATTCGGCATGACCCACTCCTCGCACCGATCCCTTGCCATCGTGACCCGCTTCGCCCGGGTCATGCCGGCCGCGTCCGCCGTGTCACCCGGGCGCTTCCCGCCAGCACGGTCCCCGCCGTGCGCCTGCCCGGCATTGACGCCATCACGCGTGACGGGCCGGAGGCTCCCCCAGGGCGAAAGGACTGGGGGATGGGGCCGACCGCTCACATCCGTTCCACTCCCATCTACGAGGTCACCCATGAGCATCCAGAAAATAGTCACCGCCCTGCTATTCACCCTTGCCGCCAGCGCGTCCGTCGCGGACAGCACTCCCGCTGCCGCCCTGCCGATCCAGCGGGAACTGCACTACACCCAATTGCCAAAACCGGAAATCGCCGGCAAGCGCCTCCATGTCGCGTTCGCCAACAGTCCCAAAATGACCCAACTCCTCCAGGCCCGCCTGCGCGCGCGCGGCTTCATCCTCACCGACAATCCGGAGGATGCCGAGGCGCAATTCCGCCTCAATGGCATGTTCATGCTGTCCGGTGCCGGCAAAGCGGAAGTCAGGGGGAAACTGTCCGAGCTGCTCGAATCCTCCCTGGTGATGGAACCCGCCACCTCGCCGGATTACCGCCACCAGAACGTCGACCTGTTGCAGATCGGGGTGTCGGTGGCGCGCACCGGCATTGCCTCGTCCCTGTCCATCACGGACATGGTGCGCTGGCTGTCGCAGAAATCCGGCATTGCCGGGCGCTTCAACGAATGGCTGACGGGTGACCCGCGGGGATTCTGCCTGGCAGAGTCCTGCAGCCAATACACCAGCACCGTGATCCTGGCGGTCACCGGCGATTCCGGTCACTGGTGGTTACAGGAAAAGATCCAGGACCCGAAGGTGCTCCTCGACAAGGTATTTGCCGACGCCCTCGACCACACCCTCAAGCCGCTCGAGGACCTGCTGTCCCGCGCGGTCCCGCCGGCCGGCGAAACACCTCAATGAGTTCCGGATCATTCTGCGAACCCCTCATCGCCGGTCCCGTGCCGCAGGGCGCTACCGCTTCTGATGCCAGCGCGCGCAGCCCGTTGCGGACGGAGGAGGGCGGCAGTCCGGGCAGGGAGATGCTCTTCTGCCTACTGCCGCTCCTCGCTACCCTGTCCGGCTGTACCGGCCTTGGCACCGCCAAGCCCTACCTGCCGGAATCACCCCCGGAAATGCGTACCGCCGCCGCGTCGCTGATGGGGCGGGACGTCAACAACACGGTTCCGCCCGATCCGCGCAATCCCCATCCGCGGGTCGATTTGCCGCCCAGCCCGGGTAAGGCGCCCTTGATCGGGCAGCGATCGACAGAGGTGTTGCGCTCTGCTCCTGAAACGGGCGCCTACATCGCCTTCACCAGCCAGGTTCCTCCTACCAAGTATTTCGAGGTGCTGGGGCGTGCGGACTGCGATGACTGGGTGTATCTGCAGTTGATGAACACCGATCTGATCATCAATCGCCGGGAATACTATACGAGCGGGGAATACCGGGGCGACAAGCCGCTCTACAAGTGTGCCGGCATCTTCCACCGCAAATTCCGCGACCAGAGTGACCCTCGGCTCGCCGGGTCCGATGGCGTGATCTTCGATGCCGACTCGGCCGAGTTCACGGATGTGGATGGCTGGTTCAACCAGAACCGCAAGGTTCGCATGGATGGGTGGGCGATCAAGTTCGGCGAGCCGACCCGGGACACCATTCGTGCCAGACTGGCGAGATCCATCCAGGCGCCCATCGATGTTCTCCAGTTGCGTGCCGCAGCGGTCTGGATCGAAAAGAACCGGGCATCCGAGTTTGCCGCCACCATGCGGCGCCTCCTGCCGCTCACAACCCCGCAGCAGGCTTTGGGTGGCTGGCGGGGTGCCGATCATTTCCTGTTCCGCGCGCTGGCTGCTGTCGAGGACTCGAACGAACCGGATGACATCTACCGTACCGTCATGTACGCCGGGATCGCGCCCATGCTGCGCCCTGGATCTCTCAACACGGTAGGCGATCCCCGTGCATCCGATACCCCTTATGTGGCCGCCAACGTCATCGTATGCCGCAACCAGCCCGGGGCGAAGGAGGTGTTGCGCAAGGTTGCGCTCGAAGCGACGATCAGCCAGCACAAGATGGCGGCAGTCAAAGGTCTGCTGACGCTCGGCGACACCGGCTTTCTGAATGAGCAGTTGTCCAAGGGGCGCCTTGGCGACGTGTCGAACAGGGTGTCAGACATGCTTCGCGGCGTCGGTGCTACCCCCTATGCCTGTCCTTACAGGAGTCCCTTCGGTGCGTAATTCAGACATCCTGATCGTCTTGGCGGGATGCCGCATGTCAATTAGTGTGGTGATGGTTGATAACTGACAATTAACAGTTTATATTCGGTCGCATGATCAAGTCGTTCAGGCACAAAGGGATCGAGACATTCTTTGCAACCGGAAGTGTGGCCGGTATTCAGGCGAGGCATGCCGACAAGCTCAGAATTCAGTTGTCAGCACTGGATCAGGCCAGGAAGCCGGAAGACATGAGCGCACCCGGATGGGGCTTGCATCCGTTGCACAACAAGGGAAAGGTAAAGCTGAAGGGGCACTTCGGCATCACCGTCAGCGGCAATTGGCGACTCACTTTCGCGTTCGATGGGGAAGATGCCATTCTTGTCGACTACATGGACTATCACTAGGAGCGCATCATGAGCAGAATGCACAATCCGGCGCACCCCGGCGAGGTGCTGAAAGAATGGATTCCGGAAGGAATGACGGTGACCGCCGCCGCCGAGCAGCTGGGCATCTCCCGCGTCATGCTCTCCAAGATCCTCAACATGAAGGCTGGTGTTACCGCCGAAATGGCCTTGCGCCTCGCCGCCTGGCTTGGTACCAGCGCGGAACTGTGGCTTGGGATGCAGTCCGCGTGGGATTTGTGGCAGGCGGAACACGGCAGCCGCCGGCACGAAGTGAAACCGTTGCGGCTGGCTGCCTGATCCATTACCGGCAGCCTTGCCTGCCGGGTTCCAGTATCTCCGGCCAACTATCGAGAGTAGGGATGACCGTCGCCAGAAAAACCGGGACGGCATCTTCCTCGTTGTAGCAGGGGACAACTATCGAGAGTTTCATTGTTTGCCACCATATTTGAAATTGCCGAAATCCCATCCAAGATTTGGAAGTTGATCATCGAGACGTGGAGGAGCGTTATCAGCTTGATCTGTCTTGGGCGCGTCTTGCCTGAGACTGCGCTGCATATCAACGACCGGAGCTAGGTGTGGGTGTGCCCCGGCGCCGGTAATGCCGTGAGCCTGACCTTTGAGGGTTTGTAGCCCGATCCGCATTAGCATGCGGACACGAGCAGCCTTGTCCGATCCGCTGAAATTAGCGAGATCCTCATCAAGATCCGAATACTCCACCGTGCTGAACCGCACATGCAGCCGGAAGGATTTTTCTTTCTTACTCATGCCGCCGCTTGCCCGCCCAATTTCATGGCTTTGCTCAGGGACTGCGCCATATATTCGCCCATGAAGTGAAACCCGCGCACGTTGGCCAGCGCTGGAGTGTCCAGAGTGACGACCTCGTGCTTCGGGAACTTCGCACGCACCACTTTTTCGTAGAGGCTTGGGCAGCATGTAGTTGATCGCGCCGAAGAGCCGGGCGGCGTATTGATCGGACAGCGCGAACTGCTCGTCGAGCACCTCGGTCACGTTGTTCCCGGTCAGGGCGCGGTGCGGTACGCGACGTGGGCACACGCTGGCGTCAGTACGAAATCGCCCAGCGTGCTCGTGATCTGTCGTTGCGCAAGCTGGAAATCGAGCGTGACAAGCTAAAAGTGGGACGTTCCAGCAATTTTCAGGTCTTGAGTTTCGAGACCGATCTGCGTAATGCGGAGAACGCCCAGCTAAATGCGTTGATCGCCTACCTGAATGCACAGACATTGTTGGACGAAAAACTGGGTATGACTTTGGAGAGTTGGGATATTGCACTCAATGACTAAACTGAACCGCCTGCTTGGGCGACGTCGCAAGACATGGCTTCTCGCCGGCGTCATCTTGCTGGCCATGGGTGGTGCCGTCATCGCATACCAGGCCAACGAGTCGACTCAGGCTCCGGAGCCACAGTGGCTGCGTGCTGAACCAAAATCGATGATTTTGCGATTGGGGCTGGTGGGGCGTCTTGAACCCGCATCCCTCGTCACCTTTACGGCACCCTTTGATGGCACCGTACAGGAAAAAATCGTTGAAGAAGGTCAGAGGGTTGAGCGCGGACAAGTGCTATTGCGACTCGACACCACGCAACTGGAGATTCAGCTACGCGAAGCGCTGGCAAGTTTGTTGAAAGCGAAGCGCGCGGTGCATGAGATGACACACTGGACGCAAGGCCAGGAAGTGGCGCGGGCGCGCCGGGCCATGACGACCATCCAAATGAATTTGAGCGACACCGAACGAAAACTGGCTGAAACCAGTGCTTTGCTGACTCGTGGCATCGTGCCACGCATGGAAGTTGACGCCTTGGAACAACAGGTGAATGCACAGCGCCTCGATCTGGCCGCTGCCCAAGCCGAGTATAAGTTAGCACTAGGAAAAGGAAGTGGCGAGGATCGGCAGATTGCCGAAATGGAACTCGTCAATGCAAGCGCGAGGTACGATGCCTTGCGTGTCCTGGAATCTCGGCGCGAACTGGTTGCACCATTTGCTGGAATCATCATGCGCGTGTCCGGTGTGGGGTCCGATCGATCACCCACAGAACCCGTACAGCGCGGCGCTCGCGTCAGCCGGGGTCAGCCACTTTTCGGTCTGGCGAGTCTGGAACAACTCAGGGTCGTAGCAAAGGTGGAAGAGGTTGACATCAACTTGCTTCAGGAAGGCCAGTCGGTTGAAATTACCGGTGACGGCTTCGATGGTATCGCCCTGAGTGGCAACGTTGCCTCAGTGGGTGCCCAGGTCGTTACTTCGGATTCGCCAGGCTCGGGAGCAACCTATGAAGTGATAGTCGCAATGCCGACGTTGACCACCGAGCAACAGAAACGCCTCAAATTAGGCATGAGCGCCAAGCTGTCGATCATTACCTATCAGAATGATACCGCTATTATTATTCCACCCGATGCGATCCAGAAAGACGGCAACCAGCTTTTTGTGGAGTACAGCGATACAGAGGGCAAGGCAGCACAGCGCATCGCGGTGAAAACTGGCCGAGTTACTGCGGAAGGGGTAGAGGTATTTGGACTGAAGCCCGGTTACGTGCGGAAAACGATCCGGCCATGATGATATGAAAAAGAAAAGCCCGGTAAAAATCACCGGGCTTTTGGGGCGATGATCAAATCGCCTATTTCATTACGAAATCGACCGTCCATGCATAGGTGGTCAAATTGGTCGAGGTAATGGTGGCGGTGCAAATCGCTCCGCCGCTAGCCGTCGCGGTCTTGTTCCATTTCGGGATTTTGTAGCCGCCGGGTTGCAGCGCATTGACGAAGGTTGTGCCGAACACACACGTCTTGGAGCCGATTTTATAGCGGACGTTCGCATAGTTGACGTCCGGGCTGAGCGTGCTGGTTACGGTGAAGACGTTATTCGCCGACGCAGGCACAGTTGTAGCGGGTTTGGGAGAAGCGTTCGCATACGTACTGGATTCGTTGCTGGTAACAATGGTGTAGGCTGCGTTTGCGGTGCCTTGGTTCTTGAACGTCACAGTGACGGGCGGACCAGCAATCGCGGCTGTGACGGCGAAAATGAGCTTCCCTCTGTTTTTCGTCTTCCAACCCATCGGCATTATGCCGCCAATTTCGGTTCATGCTGAGTGCTGATCCAGTCTTCCAAGAAGTTCATGGGCGAGGCGTAGCCGAGCGTGGAATGCTGCCGCCTCCGGTTGTAGAACGGTTCGATGTAGTCGAACAGATCAGCCTCCGCCTCGGCCCGCGTGCTGTAGCGGGTGCCATGCACCCGCTCATTCTTCAGACTGTTGAAGAAGCTCTCCGTGGGCGCGTTGTCCCAGCAATTGCCCTTGCGGCTCATCGAGCAGACCATCCCGTACTCTTCCAGCCGCGCCTGAAAGGCGTGGCTCGCATACTGGCTTCCCCGGTCGGAGTGATGAATCAGGCCCGGCGCCGGCTTCTTGCGGAACCACGCCATGGTCAGTGCATCAAGCACGATGTCCGTCGTCATCCTGGGCTTGATCGACCAGCCGACGACTTCTCTGTTGAACAGATCAAGGACCACGGCCAGGTAGAGCCAACCCTCGTCGGTCCAGATGTAGGTCATGTCGGCGGTCCAGACCTGATTCGGTGCGGCGGGCGCGAACTCCCGGGCCAGCAGGTTCGGCGCCACCGGCAGCGCATGCTTGGAGTCAGTCGTCGCCTTGAACCGCTGCTTGTGGCGCGCCCGGATACCGTGCTCCCGCATCAGGCGCTCGACGCGTTCCTTGCTGGCCGGGAATCCCCGGTCACGCAGTTCGCGCACCATGCGCGGCGACCCGTAGGCGCTCTTCAGTTCTGTGTGGATGGCCTGCATCAGCGCCAGCATCTGCGCGTCTGTTAGCCGCTTGCGATCCGGCGTGCCTCCGCGTTTCCAGGCTTGATACCCGCTGATGCTGACTTCCAGCACGGCACAGGATTCCGCCAATCCATACGTCCGTCGATGCTCGTCAATCCAGGCATACTTCACAGCACATCCCTCGCGAAGTATGCCGTCGCTTTTTTTAGGATTTCGTTCTCCCGCTTAAGCCGAATGTTCTCCGCTCGTACCCGGGACAGCTCCATCTGCTCAGGGGTGACCACCTTGCTGCCGGGCCCATTCAGCTTGCCAGCGGCGGCGGCTTTTACCCAGTTGCGCAACGTCTGCTCAATCAGCCCCAGTTCCCGGGCCACCGCTCCAACGCTCTGCCCAGCTTTCACTCGTTTTACCGACAGTTCCCTGAACTCCGGCGTGTACTCCTGCTTCGGTATCTTCTTCAACTTCGCTTCTCCTTCCAATTTACCGGGGCGTTATACCCCATCTCTTGGAAGACGAAATTTCGGGGGAAGCTCAAAAATGGAGGTGGCGGCGAGCAGTTTTGGCAACAATTTCATGGATTACTCCTTACAGTTGGTGAGTCAGTGGTGTTTTTCGGCTCTTGGGGCAATTCATTGGTTTGTTGTGGGCTTTGCTCGAATAGCATCTCGATCAAGCTCATGGGGTCTTTGTCTTTACCCTCTGCCTTGTGCGTGCGATAGTTAAAATCCAGATCGATCTTGGACTGTAGATCGCTGGCATAATCTTTTGGATATTGCGCTTGCTCGATTGCAGGTAGTTCCTTGAAGTGGTCAAGTACGGATTTGAAGAAATTTGTCAGTTTCCCCGTGCTGTTGTATTCCGCCATGGCTTGGGCTGCCACTTTTTCTCGCCAAGCTTCTTCCTGATCGTAAGACTCTCGCCAAGCAGCGTGACGCTCATTCACCGTATACGTACCGCTGTCGTCGTAAATAATGTTCGACAACTGTTCTCGCGATAGACCGGAAAATGGGTTTTTTATCGAATGACCGCCTCTAGATGCATCATTAACGAATGCCGTTGCCTGCTTGGCTCTAGACAACAATTCTGGATCACTGGTATTGGGAATCTCGCTGTCATGAATGGATTTTTTTGCATAGTATGAATCGCCGACAATGTGATTCAGAATGCTTTTTGCCTTGTCAGCCAATTCTGAGCGAGTGAGTGTTTTATCCCGCTCCTCAGCACGACTGGCACTCGCGGCCAGCTGACTGGCCAGTGTGGAAATGGTCAGCGTACCGCCACCTTGGGAACCTGATGCCCCCTGATTTTCCGATGCCTCAGAAACCTGACCAGTCGCCGAAGCCGCATTGAGGCCCGACGTGCCCCCCGTTTGGGCTGCGGAATACGAACCAACGGAACCGATCATCATTTCCTCCCCATGAGCCTGAAATCTATGTATCCGGTCTGATCTTATCATCTCGCCATAAATGACGTCAGATTTATTTTTGCATCAAAATTCTCTGATGGCCAGCGGCGTGCCTGCCAAGGACGTGGCCAAGAACCTCGGCGTGTCCGTTCCTACGCTGTACCGCTGGGTGCCAGCCTCGGCGCAGGCTTAGCGTACGATTTTTTCCGTTTTCTGAGACGACCCCAGCAATGCGTCAGTTACCTGACATTCAGCAGGGAATCGCTTTGAACGAAAATACTCCATACCTAGCAAGTACATTCGCCTACCTACAACCGCTGTTCATCACTTCAATCATTCGGCGGTTGAATTCCTCCTTACCAAGCAGTCACTTGGGCAGTTAGGCAAGTGAAATCTATTGACCACGCTAGTTTCCTAATCAGAATGGAAGACCAACGTAGTTCTCAGCTAAAGATCGTTGCGCTGCTTCCGAGGAAAAAAGGTACGCCAAGTCTATCCGCTGCAGTTGCTTGTCGTAGTCGAGGCTGTCGGGGAATGTGTGCAGCATCATCGTCATCCACCATGAGAAGCGTTGTGCCTTCCACACCCGCGCCAGTGCTTTGGCGGAATAGTTTTCCAGTCCGCTGTCGTCACCCTTCAGATAGTGATCGACCATGGCGTGATACAGGTAATAAATGTCGGACGCAGCACTGTTGAGGCCCCGGGCTCCGGTCGGCGGCACGATGTGCGCGGCATCCCCAGCAAGGAACAGGTTTCCGTAGCGCATCGGTTCTGCAACGAATGAGCGTAACGGAGCAATCGATTTCTCGATCGACGGCCCAGTGATCAGTCGGCTGGCCACCTCATTGGACAAACGGCGTTTAAGCTCATCCCAGAACGCTGCGTCAGTCCACTCCTCGACCTTGTCTGTGAGCGGTACCTGGATGTAATAGCGAGACAAAACTTGTGAGCGCAACGAACACAGAGCAAAGCCCCGCTCGTGCTTGGCATAGATGAGCTCCGAAGATACCGGCTTAGTTCGAGAGAGCACACCCAGCCAGCCAAATGGATAGACCTTTTCATACTCGCGCAGCACGGTCTTCGGAATCGACTTGCGGCTCACACCATGAAAGCCGTCGGCGCCGATGATGTACTCGCAATCGATGCGCACAATCTCGTCGCCGGCGCGGTAGGTAACATAGGGTTTATCGCTCATCAGGTCATGCGGCTGGACATCCTCCGCGTTGTGGATGACAGCTCCGTTCATGCGACTGCGCGCATCGTAGAGGTCACGCGTCAGCTCGGTTTGGCCATAGACGATCACCGAGTTGCCGCCGCTGTACATGTGGAGATCAACCCGATCCTGCTTGCCGTCATGGGAGATGATGAACCCGTGGTGAATCTCGCCTTCCTTGTCCATACGCTCGCCGCATTGTGCTTCTCGCATCAGTGCGGCAAAGCCGTGTTCGAGCACGCCGGCGCGTATCCGGCTCAGCACATACTCACGGCTGTGCTTTTCCAGCAGGATGTTGTCGATGCCCTTGAGATGCAAGAGCTGGGAGAGCAGCAGTCCGGACGGCCCGCCACCAATGATGCACACCTTGGTTTTCATCACGCTTTCTCCACTTTCATGTCTTATTCGACAATTGCTGTTCCAGTTGATGCAGCACCAGATAGCAGGGCAATACCTGGGCAACACTGCCGTTCGGCTCGCGACCTTCGCGAATGGCGGCGATGAATTCTCTGTCTTGAAGCTCGATGCCGTTCATAGATACATCCACGTTCGAGACGTCGATCTTTTCTTCCTTGCCGTTGAATAGATCGTCGTAGCGTGCAATGTAGGTACCTGTATCGCCGATGTAGCGGAAATAGGTACCAAGTGGGCCGTCATTATTGAAAGAGAGCGACAGCGTGCAGATCGCGCCATTGGCTGCCCGCATCTGGATCGACATGTCCATGGCAATGCCCAGTTCAGGATGGATGGGCCCCTGAATGGCATTGGCCTGGACGATGGGCGAACCGGTCTGGTAGGCAAACAGATCCACCGTATGCGCGGCGTGGTGCCACAGCAGGTGGTCGGTCCAGGTACGAGGCTGGCCCAGTGCATTGATGTTTTTCCGGCGAAAGAAATAGGTCTGCACATCCATCTGTTGGATGTGGAATTCGCCGGATTCGACTTGCCCGTGTACCCACTGATGGCTGGGGTTGAAACGGCGGGTATGGCCAACCATCGCCACCTTGCCACTCGCTTGTTGAGCCTTGATGATGGCTTGGGCATCGGCCCAGGTGTCGGCCATCGGGATTTCGACTTCGACGTGCTTTCCCGCATTGAGGCAGGCGATGGCCTGCGATGCATGCATAGGGGTTGGAGTACAGAGAATCACCGCATCGATATCGGGCATAGCCAGCGCCTCGTCGAAGTTGGCGCACACCCGGGGGATGCCATACTGGTCGGCGACGCTACGGTTTTGTCCGGCATCGGGGCCGATCACCGCCAGCACTTCCGCGCCGGGAATGTTCTTGAGCCCGTCCAAGTGCTTGACACCGAATGCGCCGGCTCCGGCAAGGGCGATCTTGATCGTTTCAGTCATATGCATGCTCCATTAGCAGTTTTCCAGCAACAGCACTCCGGCACCGGTGTTGGAAATGGGAGCATGGTAGTGCTTGTGAAGAACCCTGGCTTTTTCGTTCAGCGCACCACGCATGACCAACCACATTATTACTTCGACGCCTTCGGTTCCGGCTTTTCGGATAATCTCGGCATTCGATTGATCGGCCAGCCAGTCAGGATTCGAAATGACGCTCTCGATGCAGGCCAGGTCGTACTCGACGTCGATGATGCCGGCCCGTTCGCCCTGCAGTTGGTGGGAGAGTCCACCTGTACCAACGATGACGACCTTGAGGTCTTCCGGGTAGGACGCAATCGCCTTGCCCAGCCCCTGACCCAGGTTGTAGCAGCGGCGGGCCGACGGAATCGGATGCTGAACAGTATTGACCGCCAATGGGATGGCCTTGAACGGCCAGCGCTCGTGATCGCCAAACAACACGCGGAGCGGATTGACGAAGCCGTGATCGACCTTCATCTCCTGACAGGTGCACATGTCGAAATTCTGGCCGATCAGCGATTCGGCGAGGTGCCAGGAAAATTCGGCATCGCCGGCAAATGGCGCGACCGGCTTCAAGCCCCAACCTTCGTCAGCGTTGTGATATTCGTCGGCGCAGCCAATGGCGAAGGTCGGCACCTTGTCGAGGAAGAAGTTCAGGCCATGATCGTTGTAAACCACGATCAACACGTCGGGTTGTTTCTCTACCAGCCACTGCTTTACCGGTCCGTAGCCGTCAAAGAATCGCTTCCAGTAGTGTTCTTGGGTGAGGCCATCGTTGATGGCATTCCCGATAGCTGGAATATGCGAAGTGGTAACGCCCCCAATAAGCTTAGCCATTCCAATAACCTCCTTCCTTCTCCAACCGTTCGACCAGCCCCTCGCGCTTTTCCAGCAGTTTTGCCTTGAATGCTTCGGTACTGATACCCTGGAAGGCCGCACCCGCGTCCTGAACGGTCAATCCCCGGGGTACGGCAAACTTGGCCATGTAGTAAATGTTGGTACCTGCCCGCAGGATTCCCAGGAAGTCCTGATCGAGCACCAACCGCTTCTGCGCTTCGGTGAGCTTGAACTTGTCGCAATAGGCAGTCGGATCAGCATCGAACTCCTTGCGGCAACTTTCCTCATTGAATGAATAAAACATCTTGTTCAAGGCATATGAGTCGTGCGCCCTGCGGCCATCAAAAACGTAGGTTCCGGATATCCCATCGTAATCGTGCTTGTTCCAGGCCATGCTTCACTCCCTCCTATTCTGATTGATCGCGACTATTTGGCCAACTCAGGCCAGTAGAGCCGCATCGGGTTATCCACCAGCAGTTTCTGCTGCTCTTCTTGCGTCGGCGCGATATGTGGGATGAAATCCACCAGCAGGCCGTCGTCCGGCATATGGTCCTTGAGATTGGGGTGGGGCCAGTCTGTCCCCCACAGCACACGGTCGGGAAATTCCTCGACAACTCGGCGGGCAAACGGCACCACGTCGCGGTAGGGATGCTGCTCACCATTCAGGGCCCTAGGGCCGATGACCGACAGGCGCTCGGGGCAGCTCACCTTGCTCCAGACGTTGGGGTGTTCGCGCATGAACTTGAGGAATAGCGAAAACTCTGGGCCATCGATGGGCTTGGTTACATCGGGACGGCCCATATGATCAACCACCACTGTCGTGGGCAGGCTGGAGAAGAAGTCCCACAACTCGGGCAGGTCCACCGCCTCGAAATAAATGACGACATGCCAGCCATGTTTTGCGATGCGCTCGGCAATCTCCATCAACTCGTCCTTGGGCGTGAAGTCCACCAGGCGCTTGACGAAATTGAAGCGCACGCCACGCACTCCGGCAGCATGCAGTTCCTGCAACTCGGGATCGCTGATGCTGCGCCTAACCGTTGCGACACCACGCGCCTTGCCATTGGCAGCAAGACAGGCATCGACCAGCGCGCGGTTGTCAGCACCGTGGCAGGTAGCCTGGACGATCACATTGCGGGCGAAGCCAAGCCGGTCGCGCAGTGCGAACAACTGGTCTTTCGATGCATCGCAGGGAGTGTATTTGCGTTCCGGAGCATAAGGAAACTGCGCGCCGGGTCCAAACACGTGGCAATGCGCATCGACGGCGTCGGGCGGCACCTTGAAAGCCGGTGCTGACGGGACGGCGTACCAGTCAAGCCAGCCGGGGGTCTTTGTAAATTCCATGTCAGTCAATGTAGCGGAGGCCGGCCTTTTCGAGAGCCGGACGCATGTTGTACATGTCGAGGCCGAGCACGCCCGAAGCCAGCTTCTCGCGCTTGTTGCCTTCATTGGCTTCACGGGCGGCAGCGTCTTCCAATGCTTTCGCAGCCATGGCGCGCGGCACGCAGACCACCCCATCATCGTCGGCGACAATCACGTCTCCCGGTATCACCAGCATGCCGGCACAGACCACTGGGGTATTCACCGAACCGAGCGTGGCCTTGATGGTTCCTTTGCTTGAAATGCATTTGCTCCAGACTGGGAAGCCCATCTCGGTAAGCGTCTTTACGTCACGCACGCCTGCATCGATCACCAGCGCTCGGGCGCCGCGTGCCATGAAACTGGTGGCAAGCAGGTCGCCGAAGTAGCCGTCCGTGCATTCCGCGCTGATAGCGGCAACGACGATGTCGCCGGGCCGGATCTGCTCGGCGACAACGTGCATCATCCAGTTGTCGCCGGGATGCAGCAGCACGGTCACCGCCGTGCCCGACACCTGTGCGCCGGCGTAGATCGGCCGCATGTAAGGCTTGAGCAGACCGACGCGGCCCATTGCCTCATGCACCGTGGCACTCCCGTAGCGGGCCAGGCCGTCGGCGACGGCGGAATCGGTGCGTTCGATGTTGCGGTAGACGACGCCCAGTTCGTACATGTCACAGTCCTTTCGCTTTGAGCGCAGCGTCGAGGCGCGGATAGACACGGCGCGCGTTGCCTTCGTAAACCTTGTAGCGGTCCTCGGCCGAGAGGTTCAGCGTCGCCTCGATGTAGCGCTTGGTATCGTCGTAGTTGTGGCCGGTCTCGGGGTCGATGCCCTTGACCGCGCCGATCATCTCCGAGGCGAACAGGATGTTGTCCACCGGGATCACCTTGGTCAGCAGGTCGATGCCCGGCTGGTGGTAGACGCAGGTGTCGAAGAACACGTTGTTCAGGAGGTGGTCGCGCAGCAGTGGCTTCTTCAGCTCCTGCGCCAAGCCGCGGTAACGTCCCCAGTGGTAGGGCGCGGCGCCGCCGCCGTGCGGGATGATGAACTTGAGCTCGGGGAAGTCCTTGAAGAGATCGCCCTGAATCAACTGCATGAAGGCCGTGGTATCGGCGTTGATGTAGTGTGCACCGGTGGTGTGGAAGCAAGCGTTGCAGGAGGTCGAGACATGGATCATCGCCGGGATGCCGTACTCCACCATCTTCTCGTAGATCGGGTACCAGTGGCGATCGGTCAGCGGCGGCGATGTCCAGTGGCCACCGGATGGGTCCGGGTTGAGGTTGATGGCGACAAAGCCGTATTGCTTGACGCACTTTTCCAGTTCGGGGATGCAGCTCTTCGGATCGACGCCGGGCGACTGCGGCAGCATGGCGGCGCCGATGAAGTTGTCGGGGAAGAGTTGCGCGACACGATGGCACAGCTCGTTGCAGATCGCCGCCCAGGTCGAGCTGACATTGAAGTCGCCGATGTGGTGGGCCATGAAGCTGGCGCGCGGCGAGAAGATGGTGAGGTCGGAACCGCGCTCCTTCATCTTCTTGAGCTGGTTGGTCTCGATTGTCTCGCGCAGATCATCGTCACTGATCGAAAGCTCCGACACCATGGGCATCTGCGCCGGGTTCTTGATACCGGCAATCTGGCGGTTGCGCCACTCTTCCAGTGCCTTTGGGGCGGTAGTGTAATGACCGTGGATGTCGATGATCATAGATGGGCTCCAGAGAATAATTAAGTTATGCGGGTTCCATGCCGTGGCGGCGCTTGGCGGCGTCGGCACGAGATGAGTTCATGAAGTCGATCAGGTCGCGGGCATCCTGGGGATGACTAGAAGCTGAACACAGACCCGCCGTGAAGGTGCTGACAATTGCGCACTCCGCAGGCATCATGCCGATCACGGCCAAGCCGGAGACGTGCATCATTTCGCTGTACTGCTGGAAACCGAGCTCAACTTTTCCCTCGGCCACCAGTTGCCCCACCGGAATGCCGGGGGGGGCCTGGACGATGCGTTCCCGCAGAATGCCTGCCACATTCCAGCGCTCAAACAACCTGAGCAGTTCGGTGCCGCTCGGTCCGGTGGAATAGCCTATACTGCCCGCAGCCAGGACGGCCTGTTTCAACGCTTCTTCCGTAAGGATGTCCGGCAGCGGAACGCCGCTACGGACGGCCACGGCCACTGGCGAACGAACCAGGTCTGCCCTGCTGCCGGCCACAATACGGCCGGCAGCAATCAGCTTGTCGATGGCATCAGCAGCCAGCACCACCACATCGAATGCCTCTCCTGCCTGCACTCGCTTTGCGGCATCGACACCGCCGACGGACTCGAACCGGACTGCATGGCCGGTAGTCTGCTCAAAGGCATTCGCCAGCTCGGCCAGAATCTGGCGCGTCGCCATCGAGGATATACCAAGGATTGTTATTGCTTCCACCATGGGGTTTTTTCCGTTCGACGCTATGCCGGCTTCTTGTCCCAGTCGACTTGCCGGGCAGCACTCGAACCGGTCACGGAGTAATTGATCTGTGCTTTCCGTGTCTTCATGAAGTCTTCGAGAGACTCCCCGCGCATGGCGGCGTAAATGTGCAGGTTTGACGTACCCACAACTGCACCGAGTTTCTCGAGCATGAAAAAGATCACCCCGTAATGGATCATGCCGCGCCAGTCACGGCGGCGGACCAGATCCATTTCTTCGTCGATCAAACCGGCTTCGGAAAAAGCGGTTTCAGGGTCGCTGAGAAATTTCTCCCGATGCGCAGGCTGGATCAAGCGGTGAAGGAACTTGTTCAAGCGATAGGCCTTGAGACTGGTTGCATGGGTAAAAGGGTAGGTTCCTGTCAGTTTTTCAGCACCGACAAGTTGCTCCATCATCCTAGCCCGGTGTCGATCATTAACAGCTCCCGGTACGTCGATGGATTCGTTCTCGAGCACCAGTGTGGCGATACCGGTCATCGATGGCGCGTAGAAGGAGTTGTGGACCATCTTGACGTTGCCGGAGAGGGCTCCGCGCATGATCAGCCACATGATGATCTCGGCTCCCTCAAGCCCGCCAAGTTCCGCATATTCGGCATGGGTCATATCCGCCAAGCGTGCCGGATCATGTGCGATTGTCTCCAGGAACCGCCGGTCCCATTCCTCGTTGAGGAAGCCGGCACGCTCGCCATGAACCTGGTGGGACAAGCCGCCGGTCGAGACAACGGCTACCTTGATATCTTCCGGGTAACTCTCGATGGCCCGGCGCAGCGCCTGGCCCAACTTGTAACACCGGGCTGCAGAAGGAATCGGGAACTGCAGCACGCCCACCTGTAGCGGCACGATTGTCGTCGGCCACTGATCCTGGTTACGCTCAAGGAGAACCGACATCGGCGAGAAGAACCCATGATCCAGCGGCTTGTCCTGGAAGAAGGACATATCGAACTCTTCGGAAACCAAACTGAAGGCGATGTGCTGTGCCAACTTCGGATTGCCCGGGACTGCGGGTAATGCACGGGCGCCCCCACCTTCGTCGGCAACGGCATACTCCTTGTCGATGCCAAGCACAAAGGGTGAATAGTGGTCGAAGAAGAAGGAGGTGATGTGATCGTTGAAGATATACACCAGCGCATCCGGCTGGTTTTTCTTGAACCAGTTGCGGACCGGCTCGAAGCCTTCAAAGATCGGCGCCCACACCGGATCATCCTGCTTGTGGGTATCGTAGGCGAAGCCGATCGTCGGGGAATGGGAAACGCCAATCCCACCAATGATTTTTGCCATAAAACGAATTCTCCTTGTTTAGCCTGGCAGGAGGCGTTACAGCTTCAACGCCACGAGAGCTATGGACGGGAAAAAGACCAACAGCACGATGCGAAACAAATCGGACGCCAAGAAAGGCACGATGCCCTTGAAGGTTTCCTTCATCGACACGTCCTTGGCCATGCTGCTGATGATGTAGACATTCATGCCGACAGGCGGGGTAATGAGGCCGATTTCCACCACCATCAAGGCAAGAATGCCGAACCAGATCGCCTTGTCATCCTCGCCCAGCCCCCAGAAATCAGCTCCCATGATGACCGGAAAGAAGATCGGGATCGTGAGTAGCAGCATCGACAGGCTGTCCATGATGCAACCTAGGAAAAGGTAGATGAGAATGATGGTGAACAGGATGGCCAGCGGCGGCAACCCCAGGCCCGACACCCAGTTGGCCAGTTCCGTCGGCATTTGCGTCAATGCCAAGAACACGTTGAGCACATCGGCACCCAGTAGGATGAGAAAAATCATGCCGGTGGATTGCGCCGTGCCGTAGACGCATTCGAGAAAGCCGTGGCCTTTGAGTCCGCCCGACTTCCAGGCGACAAAGGCCGTGGCCACGACGCCGACGGATGCAGCTTCAGTCGGTGTAAAAAAACCGCCATAGATACCGCCGATGACGACGGCAAAAATCAGCATGACCGGCCAGGTTTCCATAATGGCGGCCAGACGGTCCGCCCAGCTTGCCTTTTCGCACGGCGGCGCATGCTCCGGATCCCGGTGCGCGATGATCGATATCACCACCATGTAACCGATCGCGGCAATGATGCCGGGAATGAAGGCGGCCACGAACAGTTTGGCGATGTTCTGCTCGGTAAGAATCGCATAAATGACCAGCGGCACGGAGGGGGGAATCAGGATGCCGAGGGTTCCGCCAGCTGCCAGTGCGGCAGTCGCCAGCCGGGGCGAGTAGTTGTGGCGACGTAGTTCCGGCAGGGCAACCTGCCCCATCGTAGCCGCCGTCGCCAGCGAGGAACCGCAAATTGCGCCGAAACCGGCACAGGCGGTCACACCCGCCATGGCCATGCCGCCGCGCCAATGGCCGATCATGGCATTGCCAGCCTGGAACAGCGCCTTCGAGAGGCCCCCATGCGTGGCAAACTGTCCCATCAGCAGGAACAGTGGCACGACGGACAGATCGTAGATCGAGTAGCGGGCATAGGCGGCGTGCTTGAAATAGTTGAGCAACGGATCGGCGCCAGCCACCCAGTAATAGCCGATGGAGCCTGCAATCAGCATCGCACCGCCAATGTGGACACGGAACGCCAGCAGGGCAAGCATCAGCCCGCCGATCAGAAGGCCTTGTTCGATGCCGCTCATTTGCGCTCTCCTGTGAAGTCTTCCCAGGCAGCGTAAATGGCATTGCAACCCAGCAGAAAAAAGGACAGCACGAAAGGGATATAGCCGTACCAGGTCGGCAAGTTAAGCAGCATGCTGGCATCGCCATTCTTGTTCAGGTCAAGCAGACCCAGCATCATGCGCCATGAGAATGTGAATGCCCCGATCGCAAGGAGCAGGTTGGCGATCAGGTCGAAAAAGTCATTGAGTCGCTTATGCAGATTCATCGTGAAAAAATCCACGATGACGTGGCCGCGAACCATCTGGCAAAAAGGCAGAAACATGACGACCGAAACTGCGCTCATTACCTGAACCAGTTCGAAGTCGCCAACGATGGGCTTTGAAAACGCGGCACGTCCAACCACGCTGACAAGAGACATGAAAGCCATCAAGGTAAGCGTGATGCCTGCGGCAATTGCCAAGGCTCGGGAAAACGCGTTGAGCACCCGGCCAATCGGGCCGTAATGATGCTCGACGTCATGGAAAAGGGCGTCAGCCATACAAGATCCTGAAAGAGGGATGCGGGGCGACCATCAGGCCGCCCCTGGATGATGCTTACTTGGTGTGCTTCTGGATCAAGTCACGTGCTACCTGCAAGAGCTTCTTGCCATCGTGGCCCTTGGCCGTAATGTCCTTAACCCATTCGTCATCGACCTGATCAGTCGCCTTCTTCCAATTCTCAAGCTCGCTCTTTGGAATGACATGCACTGCGACACCTGATCCAGTGACCTTGGCCTTGCCTTCCGCATCTGCCTCCGACATGGCCCTGCCAAACTGCCCGGACATCTCTCGCCCTGTGTTGGCATCGAGGATCTTCTTGAGGTCATCGGGCAGTCCATCGTATTTCGCCTTGTTCATGGCGATGATGAAAACCGTGGTATACAAGCCGTTGTACGAACGATCGGTTTCTGCGACATGCTTGGTAAGTTCGTTGAGCTTGATGGCGGGAGCCACTTCATACGGCACAACAGCGCCATCGATAACCCCCTTCGACAAGGCCTCTGGAACCTGCGGAACCGGCATGCCGACCGGGCTTGCACCCATCATGGCAAGCATCTTGTTGGTCTGGCGAGTCGGCGCACGTAGCTTCATTCCCTTTAGGTCGACAATGTTCTCGACCTTCTTCGTTGCCGTAAAGATGTTGCCGGGGCCATGCACATTGACGGTAAGAAGCTTCGTATCGGCAAACTCCGCCTTGGCATATGCTTCATAGTAATCCCACGCCGCACGGCTGACTGCTTCAGCATTGGTAAGCATGAAGGGCAGTTCAAACACCTCGATGAGCGGGAAACGGTTCGCAGAGTAACCGGCAATCGTGAAAACGGCATCGACCACACCATCACGCGCCTGATCGTAGAGTTGCGGCGGTGTGCCACCCAACTGCATGGCAGGATAAATCTGGCACTTGAGCTTGTTATTCGAGTCTTTCGCCAGTTTTTCACACCAGGGCACCAGAAGCTTGGCATGCTGAGGTGCCTTCGGGCCTAGAAAGTGGTGAATCTTGAGCGTCACCTCTTGCGCATTGGCAAGTATGGCACTGCCGAACAATACAACTGCGATGGCAGTTTGGGTGATCAGTTTTTTCATGTTGTCTCCTCGATTGATAGGAACGTCGTCGGGACCTGCATTTTTGTTGTTCAACTATAGGCATACCCGTCTGTGCCGCCCGTGCTTCTTTGTGAGCGCGACATCGAATTATGTTATACATACTCCCCACATACAGGCGAACAACGGAAAATCTCTGGTCATGTTTTCGCAAAAACTCATCCAGGCTGCCAGCAGCCTGCATCACCCAGCAAGCCAGGTCAGGAGATGACATCACACGCCGCTCCACTTCGCAGCAGCGAGCATTATCTGCATTACCTGCAGGTATTTCTTTCGGTCGTCGAAGCAAGCAGCATCGCCAAGGCGGCTGAACGGGTCTACCGGGCTCCATCAGCGATTACACGATCGATCATCGAACTGGAAAAGGGACTGGGGATTTCACTGTTCGAACGCAAGCCGCGAGGCATGTTGCTGAACAGTTATGGGGAGGCAGTTAGGCTGCGTGCATTGCGTATCCCCGATGAGGTACAGCTGGCAGCTGACGAGTTCATGAAATCCGACCCCAAGCCGCTCCCGCAAACCCGTAATGCCCTAGTTAATCTGATGTTCAGCGGCAATAAACTCAAGCTGCTGATTCTCCTGGCTGACCAACGGAATATTTCCAGCGCTGCCTCGCAAATGGGGATGACACAGGCCGGTGCAAGCATGGCACTCGCCCGTATGGAAAGCAGCGCCGGGCAACTTCTCTTTCAGCGCATGATGCAAGGCATGGTAGCCACTGATGCCGCAGCTCGACTGGTGATGCGGGCCAAGCGCATACTCGCAGAACTGCGCCACATCATGGCAGACCTTTCCGCCATTTCTGGCCATCTGGCCGGATCAGTGACAATCGGTACACTTCCCTTGGGGCGGACCTACATCGTTCCGACTGCAATGGCCGCCGTGCTAGCTCGCTATCCCGGACTGCATGTTGCAACCGTTGAGAGCCCCTACGAGCAATTGATCGGCAATTTGCGTAATGGCGAGGTGGATATGGTCTTTGGCGCCTTGCGACCGAACGAAGTTTGCCAGGGCTTGATCACTGAAGCTTTGCTCAACGACCGCATCGGCGTGGTCGTCAGGGCGGGGCATCCTCTGGCCAGGCGCAACAGATTGTTGATGACGGACCTGCTATCCGAGCAATGGATCCTGCCACGTCCAAACGCACCTGGCAGGCGATTGGTGGATGCATCTTTCCAGGAACTCGGCTTGCAGCCGCCTGTACCTGCGGTGGAAACGGGAGATCTGGCAATCTTGCGACAACTTCTCAACAGCAGCGATCTGCTGACCGCGATTTCACCTCATCAACTCATGTTCGAGATCCACTCCGGGATGCTGGTCGAACTTCCGGTCATGCTCGGAAAGACAACCCGCCAGATTGGTCTGACCCTGCGTGATGGTGCCCTGCTTTCCCCGGCCACCGATGCCGTAATCGAGGCGATTCGGGCTACCGCCCGAGGCCTGTCGGAGTAGCTTGCATAGAATGGATACCCAGCCTCATGCCCCGAAGCCGGACACCGCGCCGACTGTCTCAAACAGCCAGCCTCTGACTTGCGCACAACTCTTCACCCTCTTTGCAGTCATGTCCATGGTTGGATTCGGAGGTGTGATGCCCTGGACGCACCGCATGCTCGTTGAACAACGACACTTGCTCACACAGCAGGAATACGCCGAATTGCTGGGATCTGCCCACCTGTTGCCCGGGCCTTCGGTTTGCAATCTGGCCATCATCTTCGGCTACCGGCATGCAAAGATTCGCGGCGCACTCTGGTCACTTGCCGGGATGATCCTTCCCCCGGTTGTAATTGTCATCGGCCTTGGCATGCTTTATCAACATTACGGTTCCATTCCGGCTGCGCAGAGCGCCCTGAAAGGAATGGCGATCGTCTCTGCTGCCATGATCGCGCACATGGCCTTGCGCGTGACCAGGACACTCGAAACCAATACTTGGAACCTCATCTTGGCAGGAACGACATTTGCTGGGGTAGCACTCCTGAAACTTCCTCTCGCACCGGTAGTTGCCGCAGTAATTTCAGCCGCGCTGCTAGTTCGCAAACTGAAGGTCGGGGCAAAGTGATGGGCACCGAAGCTGTAACGATTTCACTCGCCATTTTCATCCATTTCGGCATTCTCTCCTTCATGGCGATTGGGGGGGGAGTCATCGCACTGGCCCCCGAAATGCGTCGCTTTGTAGTAGATACCCACCCATGGATGAGCAACGCAACCTTTGTTGATTGCTTTGCCCTGGCTCAAGCTGCCCCCGGACCGAACATGCTGTTCGTAACCCTGGTCGGCCTGCAAGCCGCTGGCCTGCTTGGGGCACTCTCGGCGACTACCGCAATCATCGGACCGCCAGCCATCTTTGCATTACTGTGGCTGCGCGCCCGGGACAGGCATACCCAGCTCGTGTCCTATGATGGTTTTAGAGAAGCCTTTGTGCCTTTATCGGTTGGCATGATTGTGGCAACGGCATGGTCGCTGGGTGACATGGTTCTGGGCGCACCTGGTGATGTACTGCTGTTTGCCATAGCGGTTGCCGCACTCACATTCGCCCGACTGAATCCGCTCTGGTTGCTCTTGGCAGGGGGCATAGCCAGCTCGACTGGTTGGGTCTAGTATGGTCAAACGCCTACCACCGGAACTCCTGGTAATTCTGTGTGGCGTAGTTGCCGCCCTGCATGTAGGAAAGCTGCCACCTGCCCTGCCGGTTCTGCGCGATGAACTAGGCGTAACGCTGCTCGAGGCGGGGTTCATGCTCTCTCTGGTGCAAGTTGCCGGTATGCTGTTCGGCATAGTCATCAGCTTGCTGGCTGAAAGTATCGGCCTGCGGCGCAGCATGCTGGTCGGACTTGCCATTTCAGGCCTAGCCAGCATCGCAGGCGGGATAGCTCACAACGTTATCGAATTGCTGTGGCTGCGCGCATTAGAAGGAAGCGGCTTTCTGCTCACCGTCATCGCAGGACCAGGCCTGGTGCGTCGCCTGGTATTACCTCGGCAGCTCAGTCTGAGGTTGGGCATGTGGGGAAGCTACATGCCGATTGGAATGGCGCTTGCCTTTCTTGTCAGCCCCTGGGTCATCAGCTCTACAAGCTGGTCTGTGCTTTGGTGGCTGACTGGAATCCTTTCACTCGTCATGGCCGTATGGCTGGCGCGCGCCGTACCTGCAGATAGCGTTCGAACATCCGTACGCGCAGACGCCTTGCAAATCCTGATCATGACGCTGACGCACCGCGGGCCCTGGCTGGTGGCACTGTGCTTTGCCATGTATTCCTTCCAATGGCTGGCAGTAATCGGGTTTTTGCCGACGATTTACATCCAGAACGGATACGATGGCCATCTAGCGGGAGCGTTGGTTGCTTTTGCCACACTTGCAAACATGATCGGCAATGTCATGTCGGGGCGCTTACTGCATCGGGGGATTGCCCCCCAATCACTACTTTACACCGGATTCATCGCAATGCTTTTCGGCGCAATCCTGATCTTCAGCCTGCCGGCGGCATCCTCAAGCGCACAGTATTGCGGGGTACTACTATTTTCTATCTTGGGCGGCCTCGTCCCGGGCACCTTGTTTTCGTTGGCTGTAAAGGCGGCTCCAAATGAGCACTCGGTATCCAGTACCGTAGGATTAATGCAACAACTATTATCTGTTGGTTTATTTTCCGGCCCACCAATTGTTGCTTGGGTAGCGTCTCAAGCCAGTGGCTGGCACTTGACATGGCTTATCACTGGGATGTGTGCAATTGCTGGATGCATCATTAGCAGTATGCTAATTATGGTTCTCCACCGTTCACTGAATGACAGGTAATCGATGCATTACTGACTTTGGTGGGTAGGCAGGTGATTGGCCGCATTGGCCGAGTTGTGTGAATTAGCCCTACGGCAGGTCTCGAAGTGCAGCGGTCGGTCAGACGGCGGCTTTCTGGAAGCGGTGTGCGGCAGGTTATGGCCGGGAGTACCCATAGCGGGGTGCTCCACATTGCCGCCGTTGAGAAAAAGCTGTGGATTTACGAGCGGCGGCTTACCGGCACGGATGCCAATTAACAGTTTCGGCCGACTGCGTATCGAAGTACAACGGTCATCGACGTCGCACGTTAAAGGGATACCCCGTATAAACTTCAATTAGGCTTGCCCCTTCACAGGATCATTCCCATGCTTGGTATCACCGATTACGCAACCTTTGTTATTACCGTTCTGGTGTTCCTGCTGGTTCCTGGCCCGGGCAACCTGGCCCTGATCACATCCACCAGCAAGGGAGGTGTCCGAGGCGGCCTGGCTGCCACGCTGGGTGTGATTCTGGGTGACCAAGTGTTAATGTGGTCAGCTGTTGCGGGCGTGGCTGCTCTTTTGACGGCTTATCCAGATGCGTTTCATGTTGTGCAGTGGATGGGTGCAGCTTATCTGGCCTGGCTGGGCACCAGAATGTTACTGGCCAAACCGGGCGCAGCTCCTGTGCTCAACATCAGACCCCACCATTTTCTAAAGCAAGCGCTGATGATCACGTTACTCAATCCCAAGGCCATCCTGTTTTACATGGCGTTCTTTCCACTGTTCATTGATCCGGTACATCAACAGGGATTGGTGACCTACGCCTTTATGTGAATGGCGGAGTAAAAGGGAGCCAGATGGCGGAGTAATCGGTAGCCAGTCGG